>Ga0255356_1000117_pt1 | contig 49812 bp, 32 predicted proteins | sample HBST100metaG_FD_189944 | JGI IMG/M metagenome (GOLD analysis project Ga0255356, IMG submission 189944) | Peat soil microbial communities from Stordalen Mire, Sweden - H.B.S.T100 | ecosystem: Environmental > Terrestrial > Soil > Wetlands > Peat | place: Sweden: Norrbotten County, Stordalen Mire...
TTCTTCCCAATGTCCCCAGGATCGAAGTGCAGCTTCCCAGAATCGTTGTGGTTAAGATGCCAGACGTACCCAAGCCGCCCGAGGTCAAGATGGACGCGCCAAAGCCCGTCATCAATGCGCCGGCGCCCACCAAGGTCATTGCCATGGCTGCCGCGCGGACGGTCAACCTCGCCGCCAAGCCCCAGGCAGCCTCCGTCGTCAACAACGACCCGCATCCCTCCGCCGTCCGTTTGGGTAGCGCCAACGCTCCCATCCTCCGCGGGCCCGCCGTCTCCAGCGTCAATCTGGGCCGTGGCCTGCCCGGCATGAACTCCGCCAACACCGGCTACGGCCCAGCCTCCACCAAAGTCAATCTCGGCAACGGAAGTCCCGGCGGCACCAGCATCCACGGCAACAGCGTGGCCGCGGTCGCTGGCATTCCCCACGGCGTCCCCGCAGGCACTGGAACCAACCGCCAGGCTGTCAGCCAGGTCAATCTCGCTCAGGCCACGCCGCCGCCCGCGCCCAGGCCCGCCCCCGTCGCCTCGCTGGTCCAGCCCAAAGTCGCCAGACTCACCTCCAAGCCCAAGCCGGAGTACACCGCCGAGGCGCGTCAGCTCCATATCGAAGGCGTCGTCACCCTCCGCGTCGGAGTCTCGGCCACGGGCGTGGTCGAAGTTCTGGGCGTGGTCAGCGGCCTTGGTCACGGCCTCGACGAGAGCGCCAAACGCGCCGTCATGGCAACCCGGTTCGAGCCCGCCACCGATGGCTTCGGCCATCCGGTCGCCTCGATTGTCATCGTCAATGTCACCTTTCAGATCGCGGGATAGCTGCAATGTTCGTCGCTTGTTGCCAGGTCGCTCGTACCTTTTGTGTCAATCTTCTTTTGGGTCAATCGCTTCACCATCACGCGCTTCACGAATACGCTAGTTCTACATTAGATGGCGGCCTCGTGGTCGCCTCAGGGAGCCGTAAATCATGATTTCCCGTTCAAGATCCATCGCCGGTGCGCTTCTGGCGTTTCTCCTCGCGACATCGCTTCCTGCCGTGGCCGCTGTGGGAATGCCCTCCCTCTTTGGTAAGAAAAAGCCCGCCCAGGACACCATGCCCGGACGGAAACCGACCGCCGCTCAGTATGCCTTGATCGACAAGGCAATCCTGCGCGAGAAAGAGGTCATCAAGACCGTCAGGGAGCGCGCACCCTTGGTCGAGACCTATATCCAGAACATGAAGCCCGACCCCGTCCTCTCCCAGGTGCCAGAGAGTGACCAGCACTTCCTCGCACGCGTCGACTTCAGCAAGGTCATCAACGACGACAATTACAAGAACAACAAAGGTAACTTCGCGGCCAAGAAGGGCCGCCTCGGTTCCTTCAAACACTCCTTCGACGCTATCACTGGCCTCTCCTACAGTCTTGGTCTCACCTTCCATGAGTCCGGCTTCGTCCAGATGATCCTCATGGACTCCAATAACTTCGACCGGCAGCACTACACCTTCACCTTCATCCGCAACGACTTCCTCGGCAACGTTCCCACCGCGGTATTCGACGTCACTCCCTCCAACACCAGACGCGACTTCGGTCGCTTCTTCGGACGCATCTGGATCGAGACCCGTGGCGGCAACATCGTCCGCTTCAACGGCGACTTCTCCGGCTCCATCGCCACCATGAAGGAGTTCTACCACTTCGACAGTTGGCGCACCAACGTGCAACCAGACCTCTGGCTCCCCACCTCCTTCTACGTCGAGGAAAGCGACCCCAAGAGCGCCACCAGCACCCTCAAGTTCAAGGCCATTAACTACGTCTGGGGTTACGCCCTCAAGGTTCCGCCAACCGATGCCGAGAACACATCGCTCGATGTCGTCAACGCCCAGGACGTCTCCAACGATGCTCCCGATCTCAGCCCCCTCGGCGCACAACGCGAGTGGGTGCAGCAGGCCGAGGACAACGTCATCGATCGCCTCTTCCAGGCCGGCCTCCTCGACGCTCCCAGCGACTTCGACAAGACCCTCGAAGCCCTCGCTGGCAACATCCTCGTCTACAACAACATTCAGCTCAGCCGGCCCATCCGTGTGCGCACTCTGCTCACGGAACCGCTCGAGTCCCTCGCCGTCGGCAACACCATCATCGTCTCCAAGGGTCTGCTCGATACCACCAGCATCGTCACCGCCGACGGGGCACAGCAGACGGGCAACCTCAACGCCATCCTCGCATTCCAGTTGGCACACATCATCCTCGGTCATCGCCTCGACACCAAGTACGCCTTCAACGACCGCCTCCTCTTTCCCTCCACCTCCGTCTTCGAGCGCATCCCCATGCACCATAGCGAGGCAGACAACGCCGAAGCAGCCAAGAAGGCCATGCAGTTGTTGTCCGTCAAGGAACTCGCCGACGGTCAAAAGTACTTCGGCCTCTATCTGCAACAGCTCCAGTTGCGAGTCAAGGCCCTCACCGCCCTCAATCAGCCCATGCTCGGCGACGCCCTCATCAAAAGCGACACCGACAACTCCTTCTGGATGGCAGCCATGGTTCCAAAGGGCATCAAGCTCGACATGAAGGACCTCAAGCAGCAGGCCGCCATGCCGCTCGCCGCCTTCCTCCGCTTCGACCCCTGGACCGATCAGCTCATCCAGATGCACACCACCTTCGAGCCCCTCATCAGCGACCGCGACAAGATGCCCTTCGAGGTTGAGCCGGTCTACCTCAAGCTCACTTACTTCAAATCCCCTGCGGCAACGCCAGCTCCTGCAAACGCATCGCCAGACGCCACAGCCGCCCAGCCAGACGCCACAGCCGCCCAGCCAGACGCCACAGCCGCCCCGGCGGATGCCACAGCCGCACCTCCGGCAGTCCAGCAACCTGCTCCGGCGGCAGCCCCAACCCAGTAGATCTTTCCCGGTCTGCGTTCCAGGCGGCCGCCTCTTGCCGCCGGTTCCCACACCCGGGCACACTCATCGTCCGTGCAGCACTTTGCAGCGCTTTTCCCGGAGTTGAAATGCGCAAGTCCCTGTTGACCATCGCCTGGCTGGCCGTCCTGCTCGCCCTCCCCTCCCTCGGGTGGGCCCAGGCGCTGCCCACCGCCACCAGCATGGGAAAAACGCAGGTCGGATTTGCGTTCAGCTTCGCCGTCCCGGACTTCTGGACCCAGCAGTACAACAGCGATCCAAAGTATGCGTACCAGTCCATCGGGGGCGTTACCGGTTACGGTGACTACGACTTCACCCGCCACTTCGGCGTCGAAGGCGACTTCCACTGCCTCTGTCTCATCACCTCCCTCGACCGCGCCGAGCTTAGCTATCTCGCCGGGCCCAGAGTCATGCTTCCCTATCGCCGGTTCATCATCTACGGCAAAGCCATGGGTGGCATCCGCGATCTCTTCATCCAGGAGCAGCAGGACAACGTTGGGGTCCCCAACGGGAGCAACATCGGTTACTCCATCGGCGGTGGTCTCGACATCATATACAGCCAGAAGATCGTCATCCGCGCCGTCGATTACGAGAGCCAGAGCTGGCCCGGATACGCCACCGACGGCATCTCCCCATCCGTCTTCACCTTCGGAGTTGCCTATCGCTTCAGCCACTGATCGCGCGCCTGTCGTGGGTCGCGTGTCCCCAACCGCAACAATAGAATCGCTCCCCGTGTTCTCAGTCCGCATCCACCCTCGCACTTTCCTCGCCATCGGCTGGCTGGCGCTCGCCTTGTTCCTCGGCAGTTCCTCCCTCCTGCGCGCCCAGGCCACCGCTACCGCTTCCCGCGCCGGAGACCTCCAGATCGGCGTCGGATACACCATCGCTAAACCCGACTACGGCCAGCAGAACTTTCAGGGCCTCACCGCCTACGCCGACTTCGACCTCCGTTCCCATCTCGGCCTCGAAGCCGAGTTCCATCAGGTCTTCACCACCTCCAACAACCAGTCCTATCAGCGCACCTACGAGGTCGGAGGACGCTACTTCCGCACATACGGCCGCCTCGTCCCCTACGTCAAAGTCATGTTCGGACGCGGAGACTTCAACTATCCATTTGGCCAAACCGACCTCGCCTACAACCTCTTCGCCGCTGGCCTCGGCGCCGACTATCGCATCCGCCCCTCCCTCAGCCTGCGCGCCGAGTACGAAATGCAGCGCTGGTCCGGCTTCACCAACGGCGGCCTCAACCCCCAGCTCGTCACCCTCGGCCTCGCCTACCACTTCGCCAGCAAGCCCCGCTCCAGGTAGATCGTCAGTGCTCAGGCAACAGGGATCAGTTGCCGCTGCTCTGTGGATCGCTTGTTATTCCGCAGCCCCCTTTGCTTGTCATTCTGGCGCAACGAAGAATCTCCGTAGATGATTATCCAGTCTGCTCAGGCAGGGCCGCAAAAGCGCCAACGGCGCGCCCTATACCAGCATGGGGCGAACGGGGTCCCCGGCGAGCTTGCTCGCTGGGGCAGGCAGCCCCATGAAGGCTCGGGAGGAGAAAATCCAGGGCTGAAAGCCCGACCGATAGGGCCACGCCAGCGCATCCGCTCGATTTTGGGCCTTGCGGCATGAGCGCCGGAGCTAACTGCATAATCATCTCCCTGTATTCCGTCGTTGCCTGTTTCGTCACTGAGGTCGGACCTCATAGTTTTAGACAGGTTCTTAGATCCACTTCTTCCACAGCAACCAGACCTTCACGGTCTGCGTAAGGCCCGCGTAGGCAAGCAGCGTCAGCAGCAGAATGGGCCAGTAGAGCGCAGGCAGATGGACGAGGCCCAGCGAAGAGGCTAGCGGGGAGAACGGAAGCCAGGCTCCGAAGGCCATGATCGCCGCCGTGGTCAGCATTAGCGACCAGCTAGCGCGGCTCTGTAGGAACGGAATCTTGTTGGTGCGAATGACGTGGATGATGAGCGTCTGCGTCATTAGCGACTCGACGAACCATCCTGTCTGAAACAGCGGAGCGTTGGACGGGTGCCAGCACTTGAAGATGTAGAGCATGACGAAAAAGGTGGTGTAGTCGAAGATCGAGCTGATCGGCCCGACGCAAAGGATGAACCGCCGGATCTCCGCGATGTTCCAGGGCCGGGGCTTCGCCACCAGCTCGTCGTCCACCGCGTCGGTGGGAATCGGCACCTGCGAGATGTCGTAGAGCATGTTGTTGGTCAGAATCTGGATGGGGGCCATCGGGATGAACGGCAGAAACGCGCTCGCTCCAAGCACGCTGAACATATTTCCGAAGTTGGAGCTGGCACCCATGCGAATGTACTTGAGAATGTTGGCGAAGACCTTTCGCCCTTCGATCACACCCCCGTCGAGCACGTTGAGGTCCTTCTGTAGCAGGATCAGGTCCGCCGACTCCTTGGCGATGTCCACCGCCGTATCCACCGAGATGCCGATGTCGGCTGCGTGCAGCGCGGGCGCGTCGTTGATGCCGTCTCCCATGAAGCCTACGACGTGTCCCTTACCCTGCAGCGCGCGCACGATCCGCTGCTTGTGGGCGGGCGAGAGGCGCGCGAAGAGCGTCGTCTTCTCCGCCGCTTCCGCCAGCTCGGCGTCCGTCATCTTCTCCACCGCGTCGCCCAGCAGCATGGGATCGGGCGCGAGCCCCACGTCGCCGCAGACCTTGCGGCTGATGAGGTCGTTGTCGCCGGTGAGAATCTTTACGCCCACGCCATGGCTGTGCAGCGAGTTGATTGCGGTCGCCGCACTCGGCTTGGGCGGGTCGAGAAATGCGACGTATCCTTTCAGAACGAGATCGTGCTCGTCCTCCTTGGAGCAGGACTTCTTACCATCGAGGTCCTTCTTCGCCACGGCCAGGACGCGGAATCCGTCGCCGCTGAGGCTTGCATATTCATCCTTCAAGCCCTGGATCAACCCGGCGTGCATGGGCGACAGCTTGCCGTCCAGCTCGAACTGAGAGCACTGCTGAAAGATCTCCTCCGGCGCGCCCTTGGTGAGCAGGATGGCGTGGCCGTCAGGGTCTTCCACCATCACCGACATCATGCGCCGCGTGAAGTCGAAGGGAATCTCATCGAGCTTCTTGAACTTCTCGATCAGCTCCTGCTGATGGAAGTCCGAGCTGCTCAGGATCGCCGTGTCCAGCAGGTTTTTCAGGCCCGTCTGGAAGTGGCTGATGAGGTAGCCATCGAGCAGCACCTCGTCGGTCTCACGTCCCGCCACGTTGCAGTGCCGCTGCAGCACAACACGGTCCTCGGTGAGCGTTCCAGTCTTATCGGTACAGAGCACATCCATGCCGCCGAAGTTCTGGATGGCGTTCAGCCGCTTGACGATCACCTTCTTGCGGCTCATGGCGATCGCGCCCTTGGCAAGGCACACCGAGACGATCATCGGCAGCATCTCCGGCGTGAGGCCCACGGCCACGGCCATGGCAAAGAAGAAGGCGCTCCTCCAATCGTGCTTGGTGAGCCCGTTGATGAGAAATACCAGCGGCACCATCACCGCCATCAATTGAATCATCAGCCAGGTGAAGCGGCTGAGACCGCGGTCGAAGCTGGTCGGCGGCTCCTGCTCGGTGATGGAGCCGGCCATGCTGCCGAGATAGGTGCTGACTCCGGTCACAACCACGACCGCGGTCGCCGTGCCGCTCTGCACACTGGTACCCAGGAAGCAAGTGTTCTTCAGCTCGGTCGGCGAGCTTGAGGCCTGCGGCTCGGGATCGTGGAACTTCTCCACCGGCATCGACTCGCCGGTCAGCGCACCCTGGCTGACGAAGAGGTCCTTGGTGGCGAGGAGGCGCACATCGCCGGGAATCATGTCTCCGGCGGAGAGCTTGACCACGTCTCCCGGCACAAGATCCCGCAGCGGAAGCTCGCGTGCGGCGCCATCGCGAAGCACCGTCGCGGTGACATGGATCATGGCCTTGAGCTTTGCCGCGGCCGCGTCCGCGCGCGCCTCCTGCACGAAACGAAGCGTGACGCTGAGCAGCACCATGCACGCCATCACGGTTCCGGCGCGCATGTCGCCCGTGGCGTAAGAGATTGACGAGAGGACCGCCAGCAGGATCACCAGCGGGTTGCGCAGAATAATCAGGAGGCGGATAAACCATCCGCGCTGTCGCTCCTGCGCCACCTCGTTTGGGCCCACGGTGCGCGCTCTGGATTCGGCCTCCGACTGCGTCAAGCCTTCAGAAGCCGTGTGCAGGGAACGCAGCAGCTCGTCGCCGTCCTTCGCCGCCGCATCCAGTACTGCGGGCGAGACACGGATGTTGTGTTCCTTCGCCTTTGCAAAAATCTTTGCGGGAATTACAGACTTGCCCGTCGGAGACTTTGTCCCCGCAGAACTAACGCCCGCTGGGCCGCCTTTTCCGGTTGGCCCCTCTACCGCACGATTCGTTTCCGGTGCCGTCATCGCTCTTTTCGCCGCTATCGAAGTGACTTGCTTCGTTTCGCTCAAGATTAGCATGGAGTCTTGACGCGTCTGAGGCCGTGCGCTTGCAACAGAAACCTGCCGCACTTCCCACGGATGGCCCGCGGATGAAATACTTGTTCCATGCCTAATGTCACACGCAAACCATTGATCGCAGCCAATTGGAAGATGTTCAAGACGCCCATCGAGGCAGTTAACTTCGTTCGCGCCTTCATCCCCCTCGTCGCCACCTATAGCCATGCAGAGGTCGTTCTCTGTCCCTCACCCGCGCTGCTGCCTGCTGTTGTCGAGGCGGCACGCAATACACCCGTCCGCATCGCCGGGCAGAACATGCACTGGAAGGACTCGGGCGCGTTCACCGGCGAGACATCGCCGCTGCAGCTCAAGGCGCTGGGCGTCACCCATGTGCTGATCGGCCACAGCGAACGCCGGCAGTACTTCAACGAGACGGACGAGACGGTGAACCTGAAGCTGAAGTCGGCGCTGGCGCATGGGCTGGTCCCAATCGTCTGCGTCGGCGAACTGCTGGCCGAACGCGAGGCGGGCCAGACCGCCTCGGTTCTGGAGCGGCAAACCGCAGGCGCGCTGGCCGGAATCGATCCCGCGGCCGCCAAGACGCTGGTGGTTGCGTATGAGCCGGTTTGGGCCATCGGAACCGGCAAGACCGCAACCCCCGAGATCGCCGACGAAGCTCACAAGATCATCCGCGCACAGATTGCCAAGTCGCTCTCGGCGGAGCTTGCCGCAAGTACGCGCATTCTGTACGGCGGCTCGGTGAAGCCGGACAACACGGCCAAGCTATGCAGCCTGGAAGACATCGACGGAGCGCTGGTGGGCGGAGCGAGCCTTGAGGCGGCTTCGTTCTCGCAGATTGTGGCCAACTCGGCTGCCAAATAGCTGATCTTCTAACTCTGAAATGGGTGCGTCATGCAAAGGGCGCGCCCATTTCATTTAATCTTCGCTGTAGCCCCGGGTCGTCATTCTGGCGCAGCCCCACACGTCGTCATTCTGGCGCACCAGAATCTCCGTATTTGCCCTTGCCCTTGCCTGTTCTCGCCCTTGCCCTTGTCTGTTCTCCGGAGGGAGCAGGGGCTTCAGCGCCATGAATAAGCCAAATCGAATCAATGTGCTTCAGCCCCTGGTCTTTTTTTCGCACCCCACCCCGCAAAAACTCCAGCAAATCCATGTTGTCAAGCCCCTCGAACTCCAAAATTTCCCCTAAACCACTCCAACAAAACCACATAAATCCTTTAAAAAGTTGGCATACTAGTTATGTTCCGCTTGCTACAATTAACCTATGGATCGAATTCAACGAACTTCGCGGGTCCACGCTCACAGCTCCCTCGATATGCCGTAAACGATTCATAATAGATATTTTAGGTATAAAGTAGCTGAAATGACCACTTTGGCGGCACTTGCTTCCTCCATCCTATTGATACAAAACAAGTTTCACACAAGATACCCCGGGGAGGGGGGAGAGGGGATGGGGCGAACAAATATAGAACATAAGGCGAAATAACGGCAACTCTCGATCAAGGTCAAGGGCGAGAACAGGCAACAGCAAGGGCAAATACGGAGATTCTGGCTGCGCCAGAATGACAACGTATGGGGAGGGATGCGGCAGAATGACGGCTTTCGCGGCGGCTGCGGCAGAACAACGACGTGCTGAGGGTTGAGTGGCTGGCGACTAAACTCGACTTAGCGCAACTCTATGCGCTGCGGAATGCCATGGACCTGCACGAAAAAATCCGCACGATACCCGCGCTGCCCGGCTGCTATCTGTACAAGAACGCCGAGGGCGCTGTGATCTATGTGGGCAAGGCGAAGAATTTGCACGCGCGCGTGCGTTCCTACTTCCTGGAGTCGAGTCAGGCCAACGCCAAGACCGGCTCGCTGATGCGCGAGGCCGTGGACATCGAGTACATCACGGTGGGCAACGAGCGCGAGGCGCTGGCGCTGGAAGACAGCCTGATCAAGCAGCGGCAGCCGCGATACAACATCCTGCTGCGCGACGACAAGACTTATCCATACATTCAGTTGACGATGAAGGACCGATTTCCGAAGGTGTTTGTGACGCGGAGGCTGCGGCGGGACGGTTCGGCGTACTTTGGGCCGTACTTCCCCAGCAGCCTGGCGTACCGGCTGGTGGAGCTGATCCATCGAAGTTTTCTGATTCCGAGCTGCAAGGTGGACCTGTCTCGCTACCATCCGCGGGCCTGTTTGCAGTTTTACATAAAGCGCTGCCTGGGGCCTTGCGTGGAGGGACTGACCACGCCGGAGGCGTACAAGCAGGCGATCCGCGACGTGCAGATGTTTCTCAACGGCAAGGCGGGCGAGCTGGAGGCCGAGCTGACGCGGCGCATGGAGGAGGCCGCGGCGGGGGAGCTGTACGAGGCCGCGGCACGGCTGCGCGACCAGATCGTCACCGTACACCAGATGCAGGAGAAACAGCGCGTGGCCACGGCGGACGACGAGGACGCCGACGTCTTCGGGTTCCACGACGAGAACGGAATGCTGGCGGTGAACCTGTTCCACATGCGCGGGGGCAAGATTGTGGACCGGCGGGAGATGTTCTGGGAGGAGCTGCCGGAGTTGCTGGAGGAGACGCCGGGCGACGAGAGCGGCGATCCACCCGAAGACAGGGAACAGGGGCCGGGTGCAAACGAGGCGAACGCGGAGTTCAGCGCGGCGGGGTTCTTCAGTTCCCTGCTGAAGCAGATCTACCTGGGCAACGCATATGTGCCGCGCACGGTTTTGGTGCCTGTGGATTTTGCGGACCGCGTGGTTCTGGGCGAGCTGCTGACGGAGCGGACGGGACACCGGATCGAGATTCTGGCGCCACAGCGGGGCGAGAAGCGCTCGCTGGTGGACCTGGTGTGCCTGAACGCAAAGCAGTCGTACGACCAGCGCTTCCGCGTTCTGCAGCCGAACATGAAGGCGATCCAGGCGGCGTTGCAGGACGCGCTAACGCTGGAGAAGCTGCCGCGGCGGATCGAGTGCTTCGACATCTCGCACATCCAGGGGACGGAGACGGTGGCGTCGATGGTGGTGTGGGAGGACGGCGCGATGAGGAAGGCGGAGTACCGCAAGTATCAGGTAAAGACGGTGACGGGCGTGGACGACTTTGCGTCGATGCGCGAGGTGGTGGGGCGGCGATACAAGCGTTTATTGGACCAGCAAAACGAGAACGGCACGAAGTGCATGCCCTCGCTGATTTTGATCGATGGGGGATTGGGGCAACTCCATGCGGCGGCGGCGGCGTTGGCGGCGATCGGGATACAGCCCGGAGTGCCGGGCGAGCCGGCGCTGGCGTCGATTGCCAAGCGCGAAGAGGTGCTGTACGTCTATGGTCAGGAGCAAGAACCGATTGTGCTGGACCGGCGGTCGCCGGTGCTGCACCTGGTGCAGACGATCCGCGACGAGAGCCACCGATTTGCGGTGACCTACCACCGCAAGCGGCGCGAGATGCGCGACCGCGACAGCGAGCTAGACACGATTGCGGGGGTTGGCCCGCGCACTCGGCAGCGGCTGCTGGAACACTTCGGCAGCGTGCGCGCCATCGGGCAGGCTGAGCCCGACGCGCTGACGGCGGTGGTGAGCGCGGCGACGGCGGCACGCATCCGGGAGCACTTCAAGGGCGCAGCGGACGCGGGATAAAGCGCGACGGGCCGGACAGAGCAGAGTCTCCCCGCAATGCAGCACATGGGGAAGGTCTGCACGGTGTAAGAGATTCCCTCGGCGGCTAAAGCCGCATTGGAAATAGGCTGCTAGTGGCGGGACTAAAGTCCCGCCCTTTCAAAACAGGGACTTATTCAGAGATTTCACAGGTGGCTTTCGGCAGCCGTCGAAGCGCGTGATTTTGCGACGTTCCGTATCCCCCAAATTGACGCAACAGTGCAACAAAAGTGGCACAGGGAACGGGTGCAAGCGACTGTAGACTTGCGGCTAGAGCAATCGGTGTGCCGGTGCAGACGCGCGGCGCGCAACGGAGCCTGAACGCCGGGAACGGCGCAGTTGCGAAGCCGGCATGGAAGCGCGGACGGGACCGAATGAGGAGTGAGGCAACCAGTTGCAGATGCAGGAAGAGGCCGCAGCCATGGTTTCGACGACGCAGCATCATGGTGAGAATTGCGCCTCCATCTGGCGTAAATTGGCGCGGTCGATCCGCTCGATTTTTGCGCCGATGCATCTGCCGGTATTGGCGCTTCTGGTTGGCATTTCCTTGTGTCGCACGGCGGCGGGACAGACGGCGACAGCGATCAACCTGGGCGTATCGAGTGGCGCAATCACGGTTGGGGCGAGCGAGACACTGACGGCTACGGTGATGTCGGGGGGCCTTCCGGTGACGGCGGGAAGCGTGGAGTTCCGCGACAATCTGGCATCGCCGGGAGGGAGTGTTCTGGGAAAGACGCCGCTGAATGGCAGCGGCTCTGGGCAGTTGATTCTCTCCAGCGTGGGCCACGGCGTACACCTGGGCATGGGCCTGCATGAGATCAGCGCAATCTATACGGGGTCGTCCGGACTGGCAGTGAGCGTCAGTGCATACCAGGCAGTGACGGTGAGCGGGACATCGCAGCTACCGACGACGACGGCGATCAGCTCGACGGGAGTTGCGGGCAACTACATGCTGACGGGAACGGTCAGCGCGCTGACGCCGGTGCTGCCGACCGGCATCGTGTCGTTTCTGGATACCTCCAACGGGAATGCGGTGCTGGCCACGCAGACGCTGGACCCAACGAGCAAGAGCTTCGGGCTCGCAAGCTTCTCGACTGCTTCGGCTCTATCCGGCGTAACCTCTGTTGCGGTGGGCGATTTCAACGGCGATGGGAATCTGGATCTGGCCGTGGCCAACACCTACTCCGGCACCGTGTCGATCCTACTGGGCGATGGAGCGGGGAACTTCTTGCCTGCCGCGACGCCGACAGTCCGGGTTGGATACTATCCGAACTCGATTGCGGTGGGCGACTTCAACAATGATGGGAACCTCGATCTGGCGGTGGCCAACTACGCCAGCGGGACGGTGTCGATCCTGCTGGGGGACGGAACGGGGAACTTCACCGCCGGCGCGACACCTGCGGTGGGAAACAGTCCGTACTCGATTGCGGCGGGCGACTTCCTCGGCAACGGGAATCTGGACCTGGCGGTGGCCAACTCCGGCGACGGCACGGTGTCAATCCTGCTGGGCGACGGGACGGGGAACTTCACCGTCGCCGCGACAGTCACGGTTGGCAGCAGTCCGCACTCCGTTGTGGCGGGCGACTTCCTCGGCAACGGGAATCTGGACCTGGCGGTGGCCAACTCCGGCGACGGCACGGTGTCGATCCTGAAGGGCGATGGAACGGGAAACTTCACCGGGCTCCCAAACTCGCCGGTGACCGTTGAGCGCACTCCCAACTCGGTTGCGGTGGGCGACTTCAACGGCGATGGGGTTCTCGACCTGGCCGTGGCTAACGAGTGCGGGGACGACCCACGTTGTGCTTCTCCCGGCAGCGTGTCGATTCTGTTGGGGGATGGAGCGGGAAACTTCTCCGCTGCCGCAACGTCCCCAGTTCCGGTTGGCGTCAATCCGTGGTCTGTTGCGGTGGGCGACTTCAACAGCGATGGGAACCTCGACCTGGCCGTGGCCAACTTCACAAACGGCACAGTGTCTGTTCTGTTGGGCGATGGCGCGGGAAACTTCTCCACCGCTACGGCGTTGCCAGTTTCGGTTGGAGTGAAGCCCGAGTCTGTTGCGGTGGGCGACTTTAACGGCGATGGCAATCCCGACATGGCGGTGGCCAATTACACCGACGGTACCGTGTCGGTGCTGCACGCAGTATGGACCGAAAGCGCCAGCGCGCCTGTGATCTTCTCCACTCCGGCATCGCATAATGTGCTGGCCAGCTATCCGGGGGACTCGATCTACACATCCAGCCAGTCGACATCGATGCCGTTGCTGGGATTATTGAACACGGGACTGGTGTGGACGCCCGTGGACACAATCATCTACGGCACAACATTAAGCGCGCTGCTGAACGCGACAACCACCTATGGCGGCGCACCGGTTCCGAGTACGTGCAGCTACACCGCAACGCCCAGCGGCGGAAGTGCTTTCGCTGTAGACAGCTCGACCGTGCTTAATGTGGGGCCTTACACGCTGGGCGTCAGTTGCACGGGACTTTATCCCGCGGCAACGGGTACAGCGCCACTGACGGTGTACGCCACCGGCTACGTGCTGACGACGGGCGCCAACCACCCGCTGCGAGGCACCGTGACTCCGGCCACGGGCAATATCTATTCTCCGACCGTGCAGGTCGCCATCACCGCGACGGCCAACCCCGGCTACACCTTCGCGGGCTGGCTGGCGAATGCAGACATCAGTAACATCAGCAGCGCCAACACCACTGTGACCATGAACTCGGCGGAGACGGTGACAGCGGACTTCGAGACGGTGCCCTCGTTCGTGGTGAATACGCCCGTGGACGACAGTTCGACGCCCGCTGCCTCCAACTGCCCGGCAAACCCGTCTGGCACAGGCAGCGGTCCATGCACGCTGCGCGATGCCCTGCTTGCAGCCGCGTCCGCTGGCGGCAACATTAGCTTTGACCCGACGGTGTTTTCCGCCAGCAATACGGCGGCGGCCAACACCATCACGCTGGGCGTCGACGGGACGCTCACGATTCCAACCAACACCATTCTCACGGGGGCGACCACGGGCAGCGGCGCGACGCTGACCAACCTGGTGACGGTGAATGGGGCCTCCGCAAGCACGGTCTTCACGCTGAGCGGCGGCACGGTGGCGATTCTCAACAACCTGACCATTGAGAATGGAACGTCTGGCGGCAACGGGGGGGGCATCAGCAACAGCGGCAGGCTGACGGTGAATGAAAGCACCTTCACCGGCAACTCCGCGAACAACGGCGGCGCCATCGACAGCAGCGGCACACTGATGGTGAGCGGCAGCACCTTCAATGACAATTCCGCGAACAACGGCGGCGCCATCCGCGTCGAGACAGGTGGAACCGTGACAGTGAGCGGCAGCACCTTCTACAACAACTCCGGCACAAGCGGCGGCGGCGCCATCGACGACACCCAAGGCGGCTCGCTTGCGGTGACAGGCAGCACATTTTATGGGAACAACTCAACCACCAACACGGGCGGCATTGCCGTATCGCACTCCAGCTTCTGGATGAGCAACACGATCGCAACAGGCAATGGAACCGCGGATTGCACTGTCTACAGAAGCTCCTGCCCCGCGAATGGCACGGGCGGCAACTTAGTGGGTGTGCCCGCCAACCTGGCTGCGCCGGGCAACTACGGCGGCCCGACCGAGACCATGATTCCACTGCCGGGCAGCGCAGCTATCTGCGCGATTGTTCCCACGGGCACGGGAACAGACCAGCGCGGAGTGGCTTGGCCGGTAAGCTACAGCGGAACATCGTGTCAGGACACCGGCGCGGTGCAGACCGACTATTCGCTGAACTTCGTTCAGCAACCCTCGACGACGCTGAGCCTTACGCCCATCTCGCCGGCCCCAACCGTCGAGTTACAGGAGAGCGGCATCCCGTTTGCTTCGTCTGTAACGATTCCGCTGACCCTGAAGGACAGCAGCGGCGACGATACTACGGGTCTTGACCTGAGCGGCGGATCGGTCGCGACATCCGGCGGTGTGGCCACTTACTCGCCCCTGGACGTCGACGCGGCAGGGACCGGCGACACGCTGACGGCCAATCTGATGCTGAATTCGGCGAGTAATCCCGCGACCGCGATCTCCTCCACCAGCAACCCGTTCGACGTGATCCTGAAGCCCACGACGACCGTTTCGTCCGACGCGTTGGCCACCTATAGCGCAAGCGTACAGAGCATACCCCTATCGGCAACGGTCACCAGCAGCATGGGAACGGTAAACGCGGGCACGGTGACCTTCACGGTGATGCAGGGAGGCACAACGGTCGGAACGCCGGTATCCAGCGGCACGGTGAGCAGCGGCGCGGCCAGTGCGAACTATTCCCTGCCGGGCGGAACAACGGCGGGCATGTATACCGTTCAGGCCACGTACAACTCCTCGGGAGGTGGCTTTGCCGTCAGCAGTGACAGCAGTCATACACTGACAGTCGGAATGGCCACGGCAACTATCACGTTGGGCGGCCTGTCGCAGATATACACAGGGTCTCCCCTGGCAGCGACGGCCACAACCGTGCCGAGCGGCTTGACGGTGAACTTGACCTATAACGGCAGTTCCACCGCTCCGACGGCGGTTGGCAGCTATGCCGTCGTGGGAACGATCAGCGACAGCAACTATCAGGGCAGCAGCAGTAGCACGCTGGTGATCGGCAAGGACATGCCGGCGATCACCTGGGCGGCACCAGCGGCGATTGTTTATGGGACAGCGCTGAGCGCGGCGCAGCTTGACGCTGGCTCAACGGTCGCGGGGACTTTCGTCTATACGCCGGCAGCAGGTGTGGTGCCGACGGCGGGTTTGCAGACCCTTTCGGTGACGTTTACGCCAACCGACAGCAGCGACTACTCGACAGCCACGGCTACGGTGCAGTTGACGGTGAACAAGGCTGCGCCGGTGGTTACCTGGGCTGCACCGACGGCGATTGCTTATGGAACGGCACTGAGCGCGGCGCAGCTTGACGCCAGCTCAACGGTCGCGGGGACTTTCGTCTATACGCCGGCAGCAGGTGTGGTGCCGACGGCGGGTTCGCAGACCCTTTCGGTGACGTTTACGCCAACCGACAGCAGCGATTACTCGACAGCCACGGCTACAGTGCAGTTGACGGTGAACAAGGCCACGCCGGCGATCACATGGGCGGCACCGGCGGCAATTGCTTATGGAACGGCACTGAGCGCGGCGCAACTTGACGCCAACTCGACGGTCGCTGGGACTTTCGTCTACACACCGGCAGCGGGTGTGGTGCCGATGGCGGGTTTGCAGACCCTTTCGGTGACGTTTACGCCAACTGACAGCAGCGACTACTCGACAGCTACCAGCACCGTGCAGTTGACGGTGAACAAGGCCACGCCGGTGGTTACATGGGCGGCACCGGCGACGATTGTTTATGGAACGGCGCTGAGCGCGGCGCAACTTGACGCCAGCTCAACGGTGGCGGGGACTTTCGTCTATACGCCGGCGGCGGGAGCTATGCTGATGGCGGGTCCGCAGACCCTTTCGGTGACGTTCACGCCAACCGACAGCAGCGACTACTCGACAGCTACGGCGACGGTGCAGTTGACGGCGAACAAGGCTGCGCCGACGATCACCTGGGCTGCACCGGCGGCGATTGTTTATGGAACGGCGCTGAGCGCGGCGCAACTTGACGCCAGCTCAACGGTCGCGGGGACTTTCGTCTATACACCGGCAGCAGGTGTGGTGCCGACGGCGGGTTTGCAGACCCTTTCGGTGACGTTTACGCCAACCGACAGCAGCGACTACTCGACAGCCACGGCTACGGTGCAGTTGACGGTGAATACGATACCGCAGACGATCAGCTTCACATCGCCGTCACCGTTGACTTATGGAAGCGCGCCAATCACGCTGACGGCGACGGGCGGAGCCTCGGGGAATCCGATACTCTTCAGCATCAGTTCCGGACCAGGTTCCATCACGGGCAGCACACTGACCATCAACGGCGCAGGATCGGTGGTGGTTGCGGCAAACCAGGCTGGCAACGCAAGCTACGCAGCGGCGACACAGGTGACGCAAAGCATCGTGGTCAATCCGGCGTTGACTGCAATCGCGGTTGCCAGCAGCGCCAGCACGGCGCTGGCGCAGAATGCGGTCACGCTGACGGCTACGGTATCCTCGCCGGCAGGCATCCCCACAGGCACGGTGACCTTCCTGGATGGCACGACGCCGCTGGGCCCGGGCACGCTATCTGGAGGGGTTGCAACGCTGACCACAACGTCGCTGGCTGTGGGGACGCACTCGATCAGCGCAGTGTACAGCGGGGGGACGAACTTTGTCGCAGCGACCAGCGCCGCGCTGACGCAATGCGTAATGGACTTCAGCTTGAGTGCCGGTGGCACGTCGCAGACCGTGACTGCGGGCGGCAGCGCGGTGTATTCGTTGGCCATTGCGCCCAGCAGCGGCACGTCCTTCCCGGTGGCAGTGACGTTGACGGTGAGCGGTCTTCCCGCTACGGCGACGGCAAGCGTAACCCCGGCGGCGTGGGCCCTATCGTCGAACAACCCGTGGACATGGACTCTGCCCGCAAACACTCCGCTGACGAGCAATTCGCAGTTGACCATCCAGATGCCGCAGAGCCTGGCACAGACACAGCCGAATGGCGCAGCAGGCGGCAATCTGGCTTCGCGGCTGGCGCCGTTCTCGCTGGCGCTAGTGATCCTGCCCTTCGCGGGCCGGATGCGCCGCGCAGCCAAGCGGCTGAGGCACGCGGCATTCATGCTGCTGTTGCTGATTGCGGGCATGGCGGGCATGGCCGGGCTGAGCGGATGCGGTTCTCCCAGCATCTTCTTTACCCAGCAGCCACAGAGCTATCCGTTAACCGTAACGGTAAGTGCAGGTACACTGTCGCACTCCATGCCAGTTACGCTGGTGGTCGAGTAGCGAGGACGAGTCGAGCTGCGAGGAGCGGACCATGCGGCGCGGCGCATCCCTTCGGACCGGGCGAAGCGTTCGGATAATTGTTGCGAGCGATTTTCCTGCCGTGGTTCAGGAGGCTATTTTGGGGCGGCCTCCGGTGTGATGGCGGAGACGGGAACCTCAATGACGCCCAGATGGCCGGTGGTGAGGTCGTGGACGCCGATGCGCAGGACGTACTCGCCCTTGGCGGGCACGGCGATCTCCTGACGGAGTTTGGCGCCACCTTCCAGCATGGATTCGTAGGCGTCATCTACCAGAGCGGGCTTGGCCGCCATGGTGCTGGAGTTGACCAGCTTGCCGTCGTCCGTGTCATAGACGTTGACGGCGTACTCAAACTGGCCATGATAGTTGCCATCATCCGACAGGTCGAACTGAATTCCATTGATGTCGATGAGGTAGTTGAGGGTGAGGTGCCGGTAGGGAGACTTCATCGCCTTGAGGCCGGGATTGCTGCCTGGCGGAAGCGTGGCATCGGTGGTGGGAGCCAAAGCGACGGTGACGTGGAAGAGAATCTCAGTGGGTTCCAGAGCCCCGCGCATCATGGCAGTCTGGAGGGGGGTAGCTTTATCAACGACCTTTCCGTTGAGGAGGGTACCCGGCGGTGTTGCGTGGTAGTAGTGCCTGTAGTCGAGAGTGAGGTCTGGCTGGTCGACTTTGACGGCGATGGAGCGGCGGCGTGTGTCCATGGTCTGGTTGGGGGGCGCGTAGGTGATGGTGTAGTAGTTGGCACCGGTGTCGATGGCCTGCTGGGCGGCGCCGGCAAGGTCGTTGGTGTTGAAGAAAGTCTTGCCGCCGGTGGCCTCGGCGACGTCTTCCATCACCAGATGCTCCGCCGCTTGCGTCCTGACAATCCGGCTGTCTGGTGCGTTCTTCGCAAGAAGGTCCAACGCGCGGGAATCGACCGGATAGACGAAGACGTCCGAATGCGCCAGCAGGCCTTCGGCAATGCTGAGGTCTTCTCTGAAGTCGTAGCAGACGGAGCCCTGCTTATCTCTCATCCTGTCGGGGAATCCTCCCGAGTACCAGATGAGGTTCTTGCGTCCGGGCATGCCGGAGAGATATCGCGAGATCTCCGCCATGGCGGAGAGAGTGTACTGACCGCGAGAGTTGGCGTGTTGGCACTCCACATTTTGATCGTATGCAGTCGCCTTCGGTTGCGCTACCATGGCCGACTTCTTGGGCGCCGCCTGACCCTGGAACATATCCTGCGAGATGTCCATATTTACATCCTGGCCGCTGTCCTCCAGGGACGGAATTCCCAGGTTGAGATTCTTGCTCTTGAGGGCATTCTTCAGTAGCTGTTGGTCCGTGGTGAATCCCTGGATCAAGGACAGTTTCCCGGTTGGCGACAAGCTGAACACGGCGACGCGCGTTTCGGCAGGCGCCTTGTCCACGAAGTCAACCATGCGCTTCTGCACGATGGACTGGGTCGCCATGGGCGTATCGAGCGAATCGATCATCAGGATGTTGAGAGGGCGGGCAGTCTCTGGCTCTGGCGCAGCAGCGTTGGTGAATGTGTTTGGCGGAAGAGATGGCCTGACCGCGACCGGAGGCTCTGCCGGCTTCTGGTCGGAGCGGTGCTCTCGAAAACTGCGGGGGACCATCGGCTTACCGTCCTCGAGGACGGTGAAGTTGTCCCGGGTGAGGCTGTGAACGGGATTGCCCTTTGCGTCGGTGACGTTGACGTCGACGACCACTTCGCGAGCGTTGACCCTGAGGCTAGGGACTGGGGACGGAGACGACGCTGGCGAGTTTTGAGCGGAGAGCTTCTGGCAGCAGAGCAGGGTTGCGCTTAGAAACAGGACAGATGAAGCGAGAACGAGCTTGCAAGGGCGCATCGAGGCGTTTCTCCGGTGGAAAAGATAAGGGTGGAACTTCTTCGGAAGACAGATGGGCTGATTGCCAGGATTGCCGGATATCGAGAGGAAATCCGGGGACGGATTGTTGTCGGATGTTTGGTAGACGTGGCAACTGCTGCCGTCGAGGATATTGTTGCTTTGAAACCGGTTCGACGAGCGAACTTCGCAATGCATCATCTAGACGTGTGCAATGGTACAACAAGCACAATTGAGTTTGCCAGAGAAGCGTCCATTCCGCAGTCTCTGTCACCTGTGAACGCTTTGTGCCTCATCGCGACGGCGTATCGAAGACATGGATCGCGGGCAGCGCGTTGTGCTGGTCATCGAAGAGCGCGCGCTTGGCAATCGCGCCCCCGGCCATCGGCTCCCACCAGAAGATGCCTCGCACTTTGCCGCCCGGAGCCTCGCGGACGACACGGTCGAGCGCGGCAAGGAAGTCGCGCTGCCCATCGGGCGTCTGCGCAAACGGCACAGGCTTGCCCTTGAAGTCCTCGCCCGACCTCCAGTCGTACGCCGTCTCGGCCAGCACAACGTTCTTGTGATATGTGTTCCACACAAACGCCAGATTGCTCTTCAGGTCGTCGAGGCTGCCCTGCCACCACGGATAGTATGACTGGCCGACCACGTCGTACGGCACGCGATATTGCGCCAGGTGGTCGAGGAACGACTTGGTGGCCTCCTGGTTCCCACCCTTGTCGATGTGGATCATGATCTTCGGCCGCCTGTGCCAGCCGCTGCCTTTATCGACGCCGTGAATCCCGGCCAGCAGCAGGTCCGCAAAGTTCTGCCACTGGGCCGGCAGCCTGCCATCCGGCCACATCATGCCGTTGGTCACCTCGTTGCCCACCTGCACCATGTCTGGCATCACATGCTGTTTGCGCATCGCAGCAATCGTATCTCGCGTGTACGCAAAGACTGCCTGCTGGAGCTGGGCGTGCGACATCGCAGCCCACGCACGCGGCACGATCTGATGACCAGGGTCGGCCCAATCGTCCGAGTAGTGCAAGTCCAGCAGCAGCTTGAAGCCATGCGCCTTGGCGTCTTTCGCCGATGCGATGGTGTAGTCGAGATTATTGGGCAAAGAGATTGGATTGACCATCACGCGCAGCCGAACCCATGTGTATCCGTGGTTCTTCAGAATCTGCAGGCCTGGTTCGGACACGCCCGCATCCTTGAAGACCACTCCCCTGCTCTCCATCTGGCGCAGGTACGAGACATCCGCCCCGGCAATGACATCCTGTGCGTGAGCGCACTGCGTGCAGAGAACAAGCGCACCAGCCAGAGCCACCAGTATCTTCATCGTTTACACTCCTGTCGCAACCTTGCGAACACCAAAACACAGTAGACCGGTAATGAGTCGCAGTGCCAATCTTACGCAGTTCCGTCCCTCGACTGCACGCCATGAAAGCAATGCATGAGAATATTCCGTTTCGGCTGCATTCCAGGAGCGCCTCAGGTGCGAAGCCCATCTTGCCCGCTACCGCCTCGGATTACCTTGACAACTTCCATGGCACGAATCTAAGGTTTCGCATGGCAATCTGTTTCATGCGTTGAAGCGGATTAAGCCTTTCGCTCTTCAGGAGCAACCCGCCATGTTTTTCAAGAATGCATCGTCCATGTGCCTGGCTGCGTGCCTGGCCGCCGGTTCAGGGCTTGCCATGTATGCGCAAGCGCCCCCGGCAACGCCCGCGCCAACACCTGCGGCAGCCCCCGCAGCAAGGCCTGCCGCAACCATGATCGCCGGCATTCCGGTGAACTACGACGAATCGAAGGTTGGGACCTATACGTTGCCCGATCCGCTGAAGCTCAACGATGGCAAGCCGGTGCGCGACGCGAAGATCTGGACGGAAAAGCGGCGGCCGGAGATCGTGACTCTCTTCGAGACGCAGCAGTATGGCGTCGCGCCGGGCCGGCCCGCGGACGAGAGCTTCGAAGTGACCGACAAGGGAACGCCGGCGCTGGGCGGAAAGGCGATCCGGAAGCAGGTGACGATCCACCTGTCGAAGGACCCGACGTGGCCTGCTATCCACCTCGTCGAATACATCCCCGCCAGTGCCAAGAAGCCGGTGCCGATGTTCTTCGACATCAACTTCGGCGCAGTGCAGGCCGCCGTCGATGACCCCGGGATCACACCGCAGAAGGTCCGCGACCCGAAGACGGATGAACTTATCGAGCCGCCTCCGCCCGGAGGCCGCGGCTTTGGCCGCATCAACGTCGAGATCTTCCTCGACGCGGGCATCGGCGTGGCGACGTTCAATTACGCGGAGCTCGATCCAGACTCGTTGACTGGCTTCTCTCACGGCATCCGCGCCAAGTACCTCAAGCCCGGCCAAACCGACCGCGCACCGGACGACTGGGGCTCGATCTCGGCGTGGGCGTGGGGCATGAGCCGGGTCGAGGACTACTTCGAGACTGACAAGCAAGTCGATGCCAAGCGCGTCGCCATCCACGGGGTTTCGCGGCTGGGCAAGACAGTGACGTGGGCCGGAGCGCATGACCAGCGCTTCGCGGCTGTTATCGCCAGTTGCGGCGGAGAGGGCGGCGCGGCCCTGAGCCACCGCGACTATGGGGAGACCATCGCGCACCTGACGGCGCCGAGCCGCTATCCATACCAGTTTGCGGCAAACTACGCGAAGTACGGTGGGTTTCCCGACACCGCGCCAATGGACGCAAACCTGCTGGTGGCTCTGATCGCACCGCGTCCAGTGTTGTTGCAGACCGGAAGCACCGACAACTGGTCCGATCCCAAGGGTGAGTTCCTTGCGGCGGTCGCAGCCGGGCCGGTCTACAAGTTGCTCGGCAAGCAGGACCTGGGCACGGATGTGTGGCCCGCGGCGAAGACTCCCCTCTTCAGCAACGGGCTGAACTACTACATGCACGAGGGCCCGCACGGCATGGTGGCGACGGACTGGGACATCTACGTGCAGTTTTTGAAGGCGCAGTTTCACCCGGAGCCGTAGGGCGCGTCCGCTGCTTCGCTGCGATCAAGCAGCTGACTGACTGCTCCGAAGAACTTCCAAGAGGAACCCATGACGCATACGCGCAAGACAATTCTGTTGACACTCGCTGCTGTTGCAGCGCTGACTGCCGCAAACGTGGCCTTCGCCCAAAGTGCCGCCAACACTCCGGCGAAAGCTGATCCGAAGCAAGCCGCTCTGGCGCAAGACCCGCTGGCGCAGGGCTTCGTGGCGCCGCCTGACTCCGCCAAGCCGCGCACCTGGTGGCACTGGACCAACGGCAACGTCACCGAGAGCGGCATCACCAAGGACATCGAGTGGATGAAGCGCGTGGGCATCGGTGGCTTTCAGCTCGTCGATGTCGCGTCGGGAAATGGCCAGGTGGTTGAACCGAAGATCAACTTCGGCACGGAGGAGTGGTACCATGCCGTGCGTCACTCGGCCGAACTTGCCAAGCAGCTTGGCATGGAGATGTCTATCTTCAGTTGCGCGGGATGGAGCGAGGCCGGCGGCCCGTGGGTGACTCCGCAGATGGCGATGAAGAAGCTGGTGTGGAGCGAGACGGATGTTGCGGGGCCAACCAATTTCTCTGCCAAGCTCGCATCCCCTCCCTCCAACGAAGGTTCGGTCCGCGACTCCGGCGCAGGCGGTGGCGGCTCTCACTTCTATGCCGACTCGGCCGTCGTAGCCTATCGCACGCCTGCCGACGGGGTCCCCATGGCCTCCCTGCATCCCAAGGTCACCACCAGCAACGGGCCAATCGATGGCTCCGCCCTGATGGACGATAGCCTCAACACTGCCGCCAACGTATCCGCCGCTCCCGGAGGCGGAGCCGCGTGGCTGCAATATGAGTTTGCCCAGCCCTTCACGGCACGCGCGCTCTCCCTTGGAAGCCGAGGCAGAATTCCCGTTGGCCGCATCCTCTACAGCGACGACGGCGTAACGTTTCGCATCATCGCCGACATGCCGGGGCCGCAGGGATACCATGGCGCGTCGATCCGGACGTTCGCGTTTCCGGCGGTGACGGCGAAGTTCTACCGCATTGAGTTTGATCGGGCCGGGCTCTCTCCTGCTGAAGTGATCCATGGAGAGGACGACACACCGCCGCCTGCACGAGGTGGAGGGCTTGCGGCCGGGCCAACAGAATTCGGGATCAGCGAGGCGATCTTCTACTCAGACGCGCGCGTCAATCGCTGGGAGGACAAGGACGCATCCGGCAGTCTCATGGATGTGTACGACGTCGTGCCAACACCGGACGCGCCTGCCGCGGCGGAGATCTCGCGCGGCGACATCGTCGACCTGACCAGCAAGATGGACAAGAGCGGCGTGCTGCACTGGGATGTGCCCGAGGGCCGCTGGACCATTCTGCGCATGGGCTACTCGCTGACCGGCGCGCGGAACCGTCCGTCGGTGCCCGCGGGCAGCGGGTTGGAGGTGGACAAGCTCAGCTCGAAGTATGTGCAGCAGTACTTCGCGGGCTACATGAACCCGATGCAGCAGCACCTTGGCGACCTGATCGGCTCGACCGTCCAGTACATGACCATGGACAGTTGGGAGGCGGGAATGCAGAACTGGACCGACCAGATGATCGCGGAGTTCAAGACGCGGCGCGGCTACGACCCGACGCCGTATCTGCCAGTGCTGGCCGGGCGCGTAGTGGATAGTGCAGATGCGAGCGACCGCTTCCTCTGGGACTTTCGCCGCACCCTCGCCGACTTGTACGCAGACGACTTTTACGGCACGATGGACAGCGAGTTGCATAAGCTGGGTATGAAGGCGTACTCCGAGGCCTCCGGCGTAGCGCTGGAAATTCCCGAAGACACGCTGCTCAACAAGAGCCACATCGACATTCCGATGGCCGAGTTCTGGGTAGGGAAGATGCATCCGGAGTCGATGTACTACGTGGATGTGCATGGGGCCGCATCGACCGCGCATGTGTATGGCAAGCCCCTGGTCGCCACCGAGAGCTTCACTGGCGGCGGATACGAAGCGCCCTACACTCTCAAGAAGTACGCCGACTACTGGTTCGCACAGGGCGTCAACCGCATCGTCTTCCATACGTCGGCGGAGCAGCCTCTGGACACCAAACCGGGCAATACAATGGTCGGCACGCACATCAATCGCAACATTACCTGGGCTGAGTTGGCGAAGCCGTTCATGACCTATGTGGCGCGCGTCTCGTACATGCTACAGCAGGGGAGTCCGGTAGCCGACCTTGCCTACCTGCTGCCCGAAGGCGCGCCTTCGACAATGCCCTTCTGGGGCGATGGACTGCAACCAGCGCCTCCCGCGGGTTATGACTACGACGTCATCAACACCGACGTGCTGCTGCATCGCACCAGCGTGGCAGCGGACGGCCGCGTCCACATCGAGGGCAGCGCCGAGATGCCCGACGGCATGAGCTACCGCGTGCTGGTGCTGCCACCGACGACGCAGATGACACCCGAGATCGCGCATAAGCTGCATGAGCTTGTTGCGGCGGGAGCGACCATCGTTGGCGCGCGCCCAACCAGTTCACCCAGCCTGCTGCACTATCCGGACGCGGATGCACACGTACGCGATCTCGCGACTGATCTTTGGGGCGATATGGACGGCGTCACCCTGAACCAGCACGCATTTGGCAAGGGCATGACGTACTGGGGCCTGACGCTCGACGAAGTTCTTACGCGGCTCAAGACCCCGCAGGACTTTGCATCGACTGGATCGCTGGACAACCCGCCGGTCTGGGTGCATCGCCACATGCCGGACGCCGAAATTTATTTTGTTGCGAATCAGGCCGACGTGCCGGTGCATCTCGATGCACGCTTTCGCGTGAGCGGAAAAGACGTTCAGATCTGGCGGCCAATGGATGGGGAGATGACTGGCGACAAGCCTGGGAACAGTGCCGTATACACCACCGTCGCGCGCATCGACCAACGCACCGGAAATCGCCAGCCGGGCATTCAGCCTGCCTTGTATGCGACTGAGTCCGGCTTCACAGTTGTGCCGCTTGATCTCACGGAGCGCGAATCTGTATTTGTTGTCTTCCGCAACGCAGCGCCTGCTGCTGGGCGCAGTGCGTCCGCCGCTGTTGCGACGAAGCTCACCACGCTTAGCGGCCCGTGGACGCTCACCTTTCCGGCGAACTGGGGAGCCCCGGCAAGCGTGCAGATGCCGAAGCTCACGTCGTGGACTGAGAACACGGATGCTGGCGTGAAGTACTTTTCGGGTACCGCGACTTATACCAGGACGGTGCAGGCTCCGGCATCGTGGTTTCGTCTGGGGCAACACATCTGGATCGATCTGGGCAAGGTCCGCGACATCGCCGAGGTCAAGGTGAACGGCAAGTCGGCAGGGCTGGCGTGGGCCCCTCCATACCGCGTCGATGTGACCGCCGCGCTGAAGCCGGGCACGAATCGGCTGGAGATCGAGGTGACCAACGAGTGGACCAACCGGCAGATTGGCGACCGGCTTGTCCCGGCGGAGAAGCGAGTGCTGGCCCCTGCCGGCGCTGCCGCTCCAGTTGGTTCTGCCGCAGGTGCTGCGCGGCGCGGTGCTGCCGGCACCGCTGCTGGAACTACAGCCGGAGCTTCCGCTGGAGCCACTCCACGCGCTGTTGGTGGTGGCGGAGGCAACGGAGGCGGATTTGGCTTTGGCCCACAGGTGCCGCCGGAGTCAGGCTTGCTGGGCGACGTCACCTTCGTCGCAACGCGAAACCCGTGATGCCGTGGCAGACTGCGCTGTTCTTCCGCTGGGTTAGAGCATTTTCACAGTACCTGTGGTGTCGGAAAGCTCGTGCTATGTAGTTTTCCTTGAGAGAAAACTACGCAAACTTCTTTTGCCCCTCTCTACGCCTACTGTGAAAACGCTCAGCGACTTGCATTGGCGTCTTTGCTTTTCAACGGCTGCTGAATTCTAATTTCTGGTAGCAGCACCAATGCAGTCCATCCCCATGGCGCAGGCAAAATCACTGGCGTCCTCCGTAAGAGCGGCCCTGACGCTTATAGGGTTTAGCGCGGTCATCGGCCAGATTGTTCTCATGCGGGAGCTCATCGTCGTCTTCAACGGCAACGAGATTTCGCTGGGGATACTGTTAGCCACCTGGCTTTTCTGGACCGCCGCCGGCAGCGGCCTGAGCAGCCTTCTTGCACTGGGCGAAGACAGCGCACGACGCGCGGTCGCCGGGCTCGAGTGCCTGCTCGCCGCCAGCCTGATGCCGACGATATGGGCGTTGCGCGCCTCCAAATCCATCTTTCAGACAGTGCCGGGCGAGCTGGTTGGACCGCTGCCGATGGCCCTTGCATCCCTGGCATGCCTGAGCCTGTTTTGCTTTATCTCGGGGGCGCTTTTCGTGGTTGCGGCCCGAATGGTCGAAACGGAGTGCGCCGTATCCGCTCGCGCCGCGACCAGCTCGGCTTACTTGCTGGAGGCCGCTGGCTCCGGGCTGGGGGGAATCGTGGCCAGCATTGTGTTGCTGCGCTTTCTTGATTCCTTCCAGATTGCAACCATCGTGGCGATCCTGAACCTGTGCATGGCAGCGGTGCTGTTGCTTCGGGCGAGTCGCAAACAGTTTGTTGTATTGATGCTGACAGCGATGCTCTGTGCGATTCCTCTGCTTATGTTTGTTGCACCGTCGTTGGACAAAAGAGCACAGGCGCGCCTATGGCAGGGATTCCATCTGGTGGCTTCGCGCGACTCCATCTACGGCAACCTGACGGTGACCGGGACGGGCGATCTTCGCAGTATCTATCAAAACGGCATGCTTCTGGCCAACGCACCGGACCAGAATTCCGCCGAAGAGGCGGTGGACTATGCGCTGCTGGAGAGCCCAGCGCCACGACGCATTCTGATGATCGGCGGCGGAGTGAACGGCAGTATCGCCGAGGCGCTGAAGCATCCCACAATCGAGCGCATCGACTATGTCGAGCTGGATCCCGCGCTCATCGACATGGCGCGCCAGCTCTTCCCGGCGCAGTCCGCTCCTGTTGTCTCGGACCCTCGGGTACACATGCACTATGCGGATGGCCGGTACTATCTGAGGACGGCTGGCGACCGGTTCGACGTGATTCTGGTCAATGTGCCCGACCCGCAGACCGCGCAGATCAACCGGTTCTACACGGCCGAGTTCTTTCGTTCCGCTCGCGATCACCTCGCGCCGGGCGGACTGATCGCCCTGCAACTGCGGTCGTCGGAGGAGACCATCAGTCCCGACCTTGCGGAGTTCCTGCGCTGCATCCGGCGCACTCTGGATGAAGTCTTCCCACACGTTGTCGCCATTCCAGGCGAAACAATCCACTTCTTCGCCGCTACGCAGCCCGGGACTCTGACGGAAAGTCCCCAGACTTTGATCGCAAGGCTACAGGAGCGGAACCTGAGGACGCAGTATGTCCGGGAATACCTCATCCCATTCCGCATGATGCCGGACCGCATGGCGCAGGTCGGCGAACAACTGCGGCCGCTGAGTTCAACGCCGGTCAATCGCGATTTCGAGCCGATCGCCTATTACTTCGACGTTGTGCTGTGGGGCACGCAGTTCAAGGAGGGCCATTCCGACTGGTTGCAAACCGCGGCGCGCATCGGTTTTATGAGAGTCATGGCTGCGACCCTTGTTCCCTTGCTGCTTATGGCGATGGTTCTGGCGTCGGTGGGAACACGCGAGAAGCGTGCCTGGTCTGTTTCAGTTTATTGCGCGGCTACAACCGGCTTCACGCTGATCACGCTACAGATCGTTCTGCTGCTGGCCTTCCAGTCCATCTATGGTTACGTTTACTACCAGCTCGCGATCCTGATCGGCCTATGCATGGCAGGCATTGCCTTTGGCAGTTGGTTGGGAATCCGCCGCAAAGCTGCCGGCGATCGTCCACCTTACCGCATTATGGCATCGACCCAGCTCCTGCTCGCACTCTCCGGCCCTGCGTTGATCTTTGTGGTCGCCATGCTGGCAAAGATTTCGGGAGTTGCAACAACGTGGCTGGCGGCGCAGATCGTCTTCCCTGCCTTGGCTGCGCTTTCAGGAATGCTGGGGGGATATCAATTCCCAACCGTAACGGAGATCTACCTTCATCGCCGCAGCGGCCAGTCCAGACTGGGAATGCTCTATGCCGTCGATTTGCTGGGCGGATGCGTGGGCGCACTCGTCGTGAGCAGTTACCTCATCCCGGTGTTTGGATTCTGGAAGACCGCATGGCTCTCGGCGGCGATCAATCTGGGGCCTGCTCTGCTTGCCGCGTGCGTTTCGCTGGAGGCGAACCGGGCTCGCACATAAGCGGTTACGGCTTGTGTTCGTGGAATACCACCGCGGTAAATTTAAAGATGTCTGTGTTCGGGTCCTGCCAGCAGTTGGAGGGCATGTTTGCCTTCTCCACGCAAAGCTCTTGCAGATACTTCTGCAGGCCCCACTTTTGTTCCACTGGAACCTGGGGAAGAAAAAGACCCTCGTGCTCGCCATTCTTCATCAGCAGACCGTCCTGACCAATCTTGATCTGATGCACGTCCAAGACGCGACGCAGGGGCGAGAGCACGGAGATCTCATATTCGAGCAGCGGCAACTCTGAAGCCGAAACTGGAGGGAACCGTGGATCGCGCAGGGCGGCGAGCGTTGCCGTGTCGCGCACCGTCAGGTAGAGAGGCTTGGTCGCGGAGGTGTAACCGATGCACCCGCGCAGCTCTCCCGCTTCGTTCAGGGTCACGAATGCGCCGCGATCCTGGTTCAGCGCCTCGCTTGCGGTTGCGCCCGGCTCATACTGCTTCCTCTGCTCGACCGCCTGCTCGACCGACTTGCGGGCCAGAGCGAGCAGTTCATTTTTGTCGCGGTCGCTGAGTGAGAATGGCATTTCCACCGCCTTTCCAGCGGGAGCCTTCACGAAGACGTCCGCGCTGTATCCGACCACGCGCGAGCGGTCGCCCGAGGTGTCGCCGGAGTTGGCGTACTTGAGCACCTGGGCCTGATTGGCTCCCATTCGCTCGGCGGCAATCATCGCGGCCACAATGGGAGCGCCACCGCATGCCTCCCATACCCCCGTCTGGAAGTTGCGCGACATGCTGAAGTAGTCCCACGCTGCAAGGGCGTTTAGCGTCTTGTGGTCCATCGTCTCGGCTTCGTCGTAGGTGTGGAAGTGCGAGAGATCGGAGCTGGCGAGGATCAGCGTGCTACCAGGTTTTTCATTCTCGATGAGCCTTGCCAGGGCCACGCCCAACGCGCGGCTGTTCTCGTAGCTCTGGTCTCCCATGACGATGGGCACCAGTTGGAAATCTCCCAACACTCGTTGCAGCCACGGCAACTGCACCTCGATGGAATGTTCCGCTCCGGCCGGCGTAATATCGTGCCCCATGCCGGAGAGTTGAATGGTTGGGCTCAGCTTGACCAACTGTCTGGCAAAAGCCTTGTCAACCTGAACTGTTCCCAGCGGCGTCGTGTAGGCGTCGCCGTCATAGACGGAAGTGAAGTCGAAGCCCACGTAGTGCGTTGGCCCAATTACAACGACACGGGAAAACTTGCGCCCCTTCAACTCCGCATAGGTGTCGGCGACCACCGGGCCCGTGAACTGATAGCCGGCGTGCGGCGCAACCACGGCGAGGATGGGGTCGTGGATCGGCGGCGGAGTTGCGTGCGCTAGCAAGTCGTCGATCATCGCCGAGAGCACCTTTGGGTCGGCCGGATAGAAGCCGCCGGCAACCCCGGCCGGGCGTACCTTCTGCGCACCGGCGGAATGAACGTGCTGCCATGGCGCAAACGCCAGAGACGCTACAAGTGGTGCTGACAGCAAAATCATGCTCCAACTCCTTTTGAGTTTCATTGCTCAACCTCCTCGGCACCCTCAGGTGTGCCAGATGCCTGGGATCGGGTGCTGGCAGAATGGGCAGCTATTGTTGCGGATCAGCATCTGGCTGGCCGTGAATCCTACGCGCTCCACCAGCATCTTGCGGCACTTCGGGCAGTAGGTGTTCTGCGCGGGATGTCCCGGCACATTGCCGATATAGACGTAGTGCAGCCCCTCGGCATCGGCAATCTTTTTGGCCCGCTCCAGGGTCGGCACTGGCGTGATGGGCAGGTTCTTCAACAGGTATTCCGGATGGAACTGCGTGAAGTGCAGCGGAACGTCCAGGCCCAGGTTGGTCTTGATCCAGCGCGCCAGGCCAAGGAATTCGGCGTCGCCGTCGTTGAGAGTTGGCAGTACCAAATAGACGATCTCCGTCCATTTGTCCATCTTGCGCAGCGTGACCAGCGAATCCAGCACCGGCTTCAACTGCCCGGTCACCACGTCCTTGTAATACGACTCGCTGAACGATTTCAGGTCGATCTTGACCGCGTCCATCTTTCCGTACGCCGCCTTCAGCGGCTCCTGCTGCATGTAGCCATTCGACACGACAATGCTGCGAATGCCTGCCTTGTGCCCAGCATCGGCGGCATCCATCAGGAACTCGCTGAAGACCACCGGCTCGCTGTAGGTATAGGCAATCGTCGGACAACTGTACTGCTTCGCCAACTCGGCAACCCGTTGGGGGGGAGTGAAATCGGCGGGAACCTGCTCCGGGCGCGATTGCGAGATGTCCCAGTTCTGGCAGAATTTGCAGTTGACGTTGCAGCCAGCCGTGGCCAGCGAGAAGGCTACCGTTCCCGGCAGGTAGTGGAAGAGAGGTTTCTTCTCGATGGGATCGACGTGCGCGACGCACACCCGCGAGTGCACCAGCGAGTAGTAGGTCCCACCGCGGTTTTCGCGCACGCCGCAATATCCGCGTTCCCGGTCTCCCACCGTGCATTCGCGCGGACACAGCTTGCACTTGATCTTCTTATTCGCGAGTTTCTCGTAGAACCTGGCCTCGACGGTGAACTGCGAATCGCCCTGCTTCTGCGAACTGGCCCACAAAGGCATGGCGGCGAGTGGCGGGGAAGATTCGCCAACGCACAGAGCTGCTCCCGACGCCAGCGCGCACATCATAAAGGAACGACGGTTCACGTTGCCTTGCGCATCCAGTTCGTGGTCCATGTTGAACCTCCAATCCCGCGTCCGCCTACACCTCGGCAACCGTGATTCTGCCGGGATCGTTTGTGCCCAATTGATGCCCGGCATCGGCAGCGGTCGCGATGTAGTGTGGCGCGCGGCCCTCGGCTTCCAGTGTCTTCAACCCCTTTTCGGCCCGCTTGCGCTCGATGATCTGCCAGCCGGTGTAGTCCAGAGCCACAGGATCCTGCGAGACGATCAGCGCATTGTGCCTCCAACTGTACTCCGGTTTGTACGCCGGGCCGCCCTCGTACTGTGCCGTGGTCGCGTCGCAGATGGTCAGCCGCATCCTGGTTCGAATCTCCGGCAGCATGTTCAGGTCCGCGATGAACGGATTGCAGCCGTTGGGGTGGTACTTGTTCGGGTTGTGAATGACTCCATACATGTTTTTCAGTGCGATGGTTACACCCGCGCCGTCGTGGTCTTTCAGCACGGGAACATTGATCAGGACATTGCAGCGTTGGGTGAGGATTCTGGACAACCGGCTGCCAACACTGCCATGCGCAACCAGTTCCGGTTCGTAATCCACGCGATCGGTGCCGAAGCATTGAACGCCGTTTCCGCCCATCGCGATGCGGAATCCGGCGCGTTCCATCTCGTCGCTGTCGCGGTCCCAGACCACAATGTCGCCGGCCTTGATTCCGGCCTCCTGTAGCCGCGCACAGATAGCTTGGATGAGTTGAAGATTGCTGGAGAGTCCGCGTCCTCCAAGCGCATTCACCTTCAGTCCCACCGTCTCGCCGGGACGGACCAGTTTGCTCCACGCCTCGACCGCATGGTCGCGGTCGAAGAGAGTCTGCATGGCGCGATCCAGCAGGCCCAGCATCCGGCGCAAATCCACTGTCGATCCCGTGCCGCGCAGCAGGTCGTCGCGAGCGATGACAACCCTGGACTTCGCGGACGCCGCTTGTTGCGCTGGCGCCAGCAGCCCCATCGTGCCGCTGGCGCGCAGAACCGCAGCGCCAGTGAAACACTGCTTCAGAAAGTCCCGTCGACTCGCACCACGCATAGCGCTCATAGGGCTACTCCGCTGAGTAGCACAACCATACGGCACCCGGTCATGCAGCGCACCGCACCAGACCATGCTATGCGCATTTGGATGCGGATATACAGTGACGAACAACACATTGGTTGACCATTCCCGATGCGCACCGCACAGTTCAGAACAAGCGCGGGTGCGGTTATCATGGGCATTGAACCATGGAAACCTGGCGCGCGGAGACAGGGATGTCCGTTTCAAGCCGAAATACTGCCTCTGGCACAGGCCCATCGGGGCCAACGACGCAGTCTGCTTCCAATTTCAACTCCTCCATGCCTCCCGAGTCCCCAGCATCCCCGCCGAAGCCCACATCCCACCGTGGAATCGTCGCCATAGCAGTGCTGTCCAGCGCGGTGCTGGAGGTGCTCGATACCTCGGTGGTCAACGTCAGCCTGCCCCATATTGCTGGATCTCTTTCCGCGACCGTGGAAGAGGCAACATGGGTGCTGACGTCCTACATCGTGGCCAACGCCATCATCCTTCCAGTCACCGGATGGCTGGCCAACTACATGGGGCGCAAGCGGCTGTTGATGACCGTGGTGACTGGATTTACGCTGTCCAGTATCTTGTGCGGGCTGGCGCCGAACCTGCCCATGCTGATCTTCTTTCGGGTGCTGCAGGGGACGACGGGAGGCGGCTTGCAGCCACTGTCGCAGGCGGTCCTGCTGGAAGAGTTCCCCGGGCGCGAACGCGGCAAGGCGATGGCCTACTGGGGGATGGGGATTGTGGCGGCGCCCATCCTCGGCCCCACCATCGGCGGCTGGATCACCGATTCGTACTCCTGGCGCTGGGTCTTCTACATCAATGTTCCGGTCGGCATTCTCAGCTTGATCCTGATCTATCTGTTCATTCACGATCCTCACTACATCCGGCGCGGGACGCTGCGCGCCGATCTGTGGGGACTGGGCATGCTGGCGCTGGGCATGGGCGCGTTGCAGATCATGCTGGACAAGGGGCAGGAGAAAGACTGGTTTGGCTCCGAGATGATCCGCGTGCTGGCCGTAATGGCCGCGGTCTTCCTGGTTGCGTTCGTGATTCGCGAGCTTATGGTTAAAGATCCCATCGTCCACTTCAGTCTGCTGCGATTCCGGTCCTTTGCGACGGGCATTGGACTGGCGGCCGTACTGGGCTTTGTGCTCTATGGAGGCCTGATCCTGCTGCCGCTGTTCATGCAAACCCTGCTGGGTTGGACGGCGGCCACAGCGGGTATCTGGACCAGTCCGCGAGGCATTGGAACAGCTCTCTGCATGCCGCTGGTTGGTTATCTGCTCGGCAAGCGCTGGGATGGACGCCGAATGCTGGCATTCGGATTTGCCATAGCCGGCGTGTCCTTCTTCGGCTTCGCAAATATGACGCTGCAATCCGGCACCTGGGACATCTTCTGGGTCCAGGTCATGCAAGGGGCCGGGATGGCATTCCTGTTTGTGCCCCTGACCACCTTGACCATGGCCGCCATTCCGACGGAGGAGACAGGCTATGCCACCAGCCTCTTCAGCGTGACACGCAACATTGGATCCAGCATGGGGATCTCATTTGTGACCACCTGGGTGACACGGCGCTCCCAGTTTCATCAAACCATTCTGGCGTCTCACATTACGGCTTCCAGCCGGATGAGCCGGGAAGCGCTGGAGCAGATTACCGGCTTCTTCCAACATAGCGGCATCGACCAGATAACGGCCAGGCACAAGGCCGGCACTGTGATCTACCGGTCGCTCGAACAGCAGGCTTCGCTTCTGAGCTACGTGGATGTGTTTCACATCATGGGAATTTTATTTCTCGCCGTGATTCCGTTGGTCTTCCTAATGCAGCGGCCTCACCGCGCCAGCAGCGCTCATTGAGATGAGATCTGCGCGCGCGCCGTATGCCATTGAAGCTTCAAAATAAAGTCGATGGCGGAGAGGGGGAGATTCGGGCACGCCGATTTTCCCAACTTATTTGTCATCAACGATTTGAGGTAACCCGTTGATGTGAAAAACTTTCCTTGGTGTCCACAATTTTTATGATTTTTTTTGCACCCACGGCTTGGGAGCATTTTCGGGCATTTTGGGACACCATGGATACCAAGCATTTTTCGATCCAGATTCGACCCAAAATTGGTCTCACGGGAGAATGGAACATTCGACTCTGGTGTCCAGCGCACTCTCCGCTACCCTTGGTGTCCGGTTTGGTGTCCAGCGATGTGTCCTGCTTGGTGTCCATTCCGGTGTCGATCCTAGTGTGAAAATGCCGCATTCTCCACCAAGCCGTTTGCAGTGCCGGAAAGGCATTTGGCGGCGATTTGGCGCTTTGGTGTCCACCTGTCGCTTAACCGGCATCTGCGAAATATTTTACGCCAGCATCCTCGAATTGTGCCTTGTACATTGGCGATGATATGTCAACTGACATAGATTTGCGGTAGGACTGGAGGTTTGAGGCCTGTATTCATCATGCTCGGTGGAGCCGGGGCACCCGATAGGTGCTCTTTCAGCTCAACATCTTCATTCTCAATGACGTAAGCGTGAGTTGATCCTGTATACTCATACGGGATCATTTACAATGCCGCCAAAGTCTTTGAAGCTCGATAGTCTCGAACTCGATCTTGAGAATCCGCGCATCACGCTTGCCACCGATCAGCGCGATGCGATGCAGAAGATCCTTTCTGAACAGAAAGTCAAGCTGGTTAACCTAGCCGAAAGCATCGCTGTCAGGGGCTTCAGCCCCATGGACCGATGCCTCGTATTGCGTTCCGAGCGCGCCAACAGATTCATCGTTCTTGAAGGGAATCGGAGGATTTTCTGCGCAAAGCTGCTGAAGAATCCGTCTCTGATCCATACCTTCACGATGCCTGAAGCGTTCAGGAAGAGGCTGGAAAAAGCTTCCCAGAAGTTCGACCCGAAAAACGTAGAACCAGTTGACTGTTTCGAGGTTGACGACAGGGCGGAAGGCAATGACTGGATTCGCCAGCGCCACAGCGGTGAAGATGGCGGACGGGGAATCGTCAACTGGTCAGCAGTTGCTGGTTCACGTTTTGCCGGTAGGGATCCTGCCTTGCAGGCTTTGGAATTCGTGCTGCAGCACGGCAATCTTACCGATGATGAGATCGAGCAAATCAACAACTCGAAGTTCCTCACTACGCTTAGCCGACTGCTTTCGACGCCCACGGTTCGCAGCGCAATCGGCTTCGACATCGATAAAGGCAAGCTGCTCACGCAGTTGCCAGCCGACGAAGCGATTAAACCGCTAAAGAAGATTGTCCTTGATTTGGCCGAGAAAGAAATTAACGTTAATGACGTTAAGACGAAGAAGCAGCAGGATGCCTATATCAGCAAACTGAAGCAGGTCGATCGCGCTGATCTCTCGAAGAGAACCGGAACGTCTGTTGCGATAGACAGCATCACTGAAAGAGACTTCGCCGTGAAGCATGCGCCGTCGATGAAGCGCGTTCGCGCATCACGCCCAAGCCCGCGCACCACGGTAGTTCCGAAATCCTGCAAGTTGAAAATTACGACGCCAAAGATCGCTGACATATTTGAGGAACTACGGTCCTTGCAGCTAGCCAAGCACAAGCAGGCAATTAGCGTGCTGTTACGTGTTTTTCTGGAGCTTTCTGTTGATGAGTATCTGACCAAGGTTGCTAAGGTGAAGCTTACTTTTATTCACCCAAAGAGCAGCCGTGTGCTGGATAAGAATCTACAGACGAAAGTCAAGGACGCTATTGCCGATTTGGTAAAGAAGGGCGCGTCAGAGAAGGATTTTATCGGCGTTACCAAAGGAATGAGCGATCCAAACCATCCTTTCTCGATCGAGACGCTACATGCTTACATCCACAATCGGTATTTCACGCCGGTCGATACGCACCTAGCTGCGGCGTGGGATAACGCCCAGCATTTTTTTGAGATGATATGGCAGTGAGCGAACCTACGCACCAAAATCAACGACTGATTCACTTCACACCTCTCCGTTACCCGGGAGGCAAAGCCAAGCTGGCCGCATACGTTAAGGCACTCTTGAAAGAAAACCGCCTACTCGATGGCGAATATGTTGAACCCTATGCAGGTGGTGCCGGGATTGCTCTGGAACTTCTTCTAGAGGAATACGTGTCATGTATCCATATCAACGATGTCAGCAAGCCCGTATATGCGTTCTGGAAATGCGTTCTCGATCATACTGAAGAATTCTGTCGGCTGATCCTCAAGACCCCGCTCACAGTTGCGGCATGGGATAGGCAGAAGCGTGTTCTCAACCAATTCGCTAAACATGACGACCTAGAACTCGGGTTTGCGACCTTCTTTCTGAACCGCACAAATCGCTCTGGCATTCTAAACGGTGGCATCATTGGCGGTCGTGAACAGACCGGGCCATGGAAGATTGATGCCCGATACAACGCGAAAGAACTGACTGGCCGAGTCGAGGCCATTGCAAAAATGAAGGATAGAATCAAGCTTACCAATCAGGATGCCTTGAATTTCTTGAAAAGCGGCATTGCGCGGTGGCCAAATGATACCTTAATCTATCTTGACCCTCCCTATTACGTGAAAGGGCGTGATCTTTATTGTGATTTCTATGCGCACAAGGACCATGAGAAGGTAGCCAATTTTATCAGGGCTAATATTGATCGCCAACATTGGATCGTTTCTTATGACAATGTGCCGCAAATTAAAAAGCTGTATGAGGGGTGCCGTCACATCATATATAAAATCGGTTACAGCGCACGCTCAGCGTCGCAAGGAGCGGAAGTGATGTTCTTCTGCAACGACCTAAAGGTGCCACCGCTTATCGGACCGATTCAGATGACAGAAGATCACGCTGGAATTATCAGACGACTCGCATGATTGGGAGGTTTTGCAAGTTGATATTATGAGATTCGGGCACGCGATTTGTCCGTGAGCCGACAAATGGATGCCAGACTCGAATTTGAGCATCACTGCCTGACGGACGATAGCCTAAAGCAACTCAACAAGTAATCCAGCGATTTTCATGTCAAGCAATTTAATCTACAACAGCGCCTCGAACCGCTCCAGTGCTGCTGCCAACTCCCGCTTGGGTAACCGTACCGTCGGATCATCCGCAAAGACGCTGAGAGCCGCATGAAGTGCCTTCACCGTGGTCAGACGCCCCCGGTGAATTTCATCCACTACCCACAAAACCCCGTGAACCTCAATTTTGTTGCTTGTCGCAAGCGCCCTGAGTTGGCCGTCGCCGGTCAGGAGGATGCTATCTGTTCGACTTTCAGCGAGTGCATAAGCAAAGCCATCATGGACGGACAGACGCGGCCTGCTCGTAATGACATCTCGCGCACGGAGCACCTGTTGACCAGGTAAGTCCACAACCTGCAAGCCACCTTGAAGCAGTATTCGCTTATCTGCCGCCGTAAAGCTGAGCAGCTCGTCCTCGAAGAGGGTATTCGGGATGAGAATCTCATATGGAAGGCTCAGAAAGACCCCGAGCAACGAGGCCTTTTTGAGATCGATGAGACAACTGCTGTCACTGACGATGATCCGCATCGGCTACCAGCGGTCCTTTCAAACCGGATTCCACCAAGGGCAGAGGAATTCGCAGCAGTTCCGCAGCCTTGCTGAGGGAAACAAAGTCCTCGGCCAGAGCGCGGTAGCAGAGCCGTTCAAAGCGAAGTGGCCGTTCCTGCGATCCGCGCTCACTTTGCGGCTCCAGTTCCTCCGGTTCCTGAGTTCGCCAGCCACGCGCAACGGTTTGGAAGGCGTAGATTAGAACCGGTTCGCTGATGACGCCAATCTGCCGCAATCGCATCAGCAGCGCCGCACCGCTCACGCGATACTGGCGTTTCAGATAGATCAGTTCCCGGTAGCCGAGGGCATTCCGCTGTTTCCCAACCTCGTGGAGCAGGTGAGCGCGCGGCATGAGGAAGGCACCGGCAAACAGAGTGGCAGCCTTCTCTTCATCCTTGTCGCTCAAACTGGCGGTGTCAATCAGCCGGTGAGCCAATTCGTGGGCCAAGGTCAAGCGCCGGCGCTCCAAGGAAAACTCCTTGTTGACGACAATCACCGGCAGGCCGGGATTGTCCTTGCCGCGGCCGACAATGCAGGTAAAGCCGGAAACCCGCTGCGGAAGAGAAACGATGAGCACCTTGAGCCCTTTTTCCTCTAGCAGTTCGGTCATATTGGGAATCGGGTCAATTCCAAGATTCCACTTCTTCCGCACTTCGGTAGCAAGTGCTTCCGCATCGGCCGCTTCGTTCAGACGCCGGAGGGGCGCAATCGGGCACTGCCAAGCCGAACTCTCCAACTCCAGCACATGTTCAATCTGCAAATAGCGTTCGATCCACTCCAGGACTTCGGTCTCAACAACGGCCCGGTCAGCGGCGGTCGTGCTGGCCTTGGTGCGGAACTCGACTCCCGACAACACAATTCCCTGGGTGTCCATCAAGTAAGAGATTGATACACCAAGGGTTTTGGCCAAGGTGATCAGAACGCCCGAACTCGGAATATCCTCGTTGCGTTCGTACTTTCCAATGGCCTGTGCGGTGACCCTGCCGTTCATTGCCGCTGCCAAACCCCGGAGGGAAAGGCCAGCCTTGCGCCGTGCGAGCTTGATGCGATCTGCGATCATGGCCAACTCCTCTCTGATTTACAATTATGCACTACTTAGATGTTTTGTAAACTTATTTTGGTGCAATGTAGAGAACATTTCCAATGGCCGTCGTGGCCGTGTGGCAAATAATCGCATCTGAGAACGCTTTTCATCTGAGTGCGGGTGCTCAGACTCGATAACAGAATTCGTCTGCATAGACGAACTTGGTGGCCGTCGCCAGCGCCGGGGAAGGCCAATCATGCGCCAGCGGAATACCATCATTCCCAATAATCATTGGACTTGAGTCCAGAGGCAGCTTACGTTTCGGCATATCGCGGCCTTTCCAGGCCGCTGGAGGTGCCGATGATTGTCTTGCTCACATCCGCCATTCGGCGCAGGATTGCCCGATGGCGGTCTCCTCACTGGATTCGTCCGTTCCTCAGCCTCTTCACAGTGCTCATTGTCTCGCCCGTATTCGCGCACGCAATGAGCAGTTCGCCCTTCGATAGCGGTCTCACTTCTATGCAAACCCTGTTTACCGGAACCGTCGCCAAGGTGGCCAGCCTGATCGCTATTGTGGTGGGCGGCTACCAGTTCGCGCATGGCGAACCGGGTGCAAAGAAAACCCTGGCCGGTGTTGCCGCCGGCACGGGAATCGCCGTGATGGCAACCAATGTTTTGACCTGGCTCTGGGGTAGCTAACCGCAGTCAGTCATCAAGAGTGAGGGGCGTCGATGCAAACACACACTGATAGCCGGCGAACAAACCGCGTCTACAAGAGCTTGCACAAGCCCCTCACATACCTTGGCGTTGAGCGCACACTGTTCTACTTCGTTTGCGTCGGAGCCGTGGGCGCATTCAACCTCTTCAATAGCCTGGTCGCAGGGCTTGCCGTATTTATCGGCGGATACACCTTCGGGCGTTGGGTGACGACGAGCGACCCGGCCTTTCTGCGCATCCTCGCCAAGTCGGAACGATACAAACTGCGCTATGACGCGGCCAAGCAGAGCGTGCCGCGCGTGGAGGTGCTTTGATGCTGCGCCTGGATAAAGTCATCAAACCGTGGAAGGAAGCCGCCGCACTCTGCGACCACATCAACCTGTACGGTTTCTGGAACGAGACAACGTTCCTCACCAAGAGCGGCGACCTCGGCATGGTGCTACAAGTCCCCGGCGTGGACTACGAAAGCCTCGACCACGCCAGTCAGGAGTATGCGGTCAAACGGCTGGAATCCGCCCTGAAGTCCTTCGGGCCGGGCTTCCACGTCTATCAATATCTCTTCAAATCGAACCGGCCAGACATTCCTTTTGCCAGCTACGACGATCCAGTCGTGCAGGCGGCCATCGAACAGCGCAAACAGTTCTTCGAAGCGAAGCGCGACCATCTCTATCAAATCGAAATCTTCTATTGCATCCTGCTCGAAGGTCCGCGGTCGAAGACCGGCCTGATGGCCGCACTGTCGCGCCTCTTCAGCGATCCCGCTGGCGCGGGCGCTGAGTTGAAAGCGCAGTTTATTGGCAACAGCATGAAGACGCTGCTGCGCTCGCAGATCGAGAACGACCTCGCGCAGCTCAGCCAGCGCGTACAGGCATTTACGCGCCAACTGAGTGACTTCATGCAGATCGAGATTCTTGACCAGCAGGGCCAGTTTCATTTCTTCCGCCGATTGCTCAACTACGACGAACGCTGCATCGCTGGACGACCGAAGCACACGCAGTTCCTCGACTACCAGGTAGTCAACTCCGATCTTGAAGCGGAGCGCGACCATCTGCGCATAGGCGGGCATATTGTCCGCGTACTAACCATGAAAGAGGCTATCGGAGAAACGCGGCCACTCGTGCTTGACGCCCTGCTCAAGATTCCGGGCAACTTCTACGTTGTGACCGAATGGGTGCCCCTTGCCGCCGACAAGGCGCGCAAGGAGGTGGACAAGCGCCGACGCCATTTCAATATCTCGAAGACAGGCTTTGTCTCGCAGCTTGGCAACAGCGAATCCACAGTGAATCCGCGCGATGTGCTGGTCGATGAAGCGAAGCAGGCAGACATCGAAAACCTTGGCGACTGCCTGCGTGATCTGGGTGAAGGCCAATCGCTGGGCGAGTTCTCGCTGACGATTGTGCTGTATGGCGAGGACAATCGCCAGTTGGACCAACTCGCCGGGGAATTTGCTGGCGTCTTCACCAATGCGGATGGCAATCTCTTCGTAGAAACGTACAACCAGCTCAACGCCTACTTCGCCACGATTCCCGGCAACTACGCGCTGAATCTGCGCCGGATGTTCCTGCTGAATACAAACTACGCCGACCTGAGCTTTCTGTTTACCATCCTGCCCGGCGAAAGAACCAACGCGCATCTGGGTACGGAATACCTCGCGGCGCTTGAAACCGAAAACAGCACGCCGTACTTTCTGAACCTGCATAACGGCGAAGTTGCACACACGCTGATTCTCGGAATGACCGGATCGGGCAAATCGTACCTGTGCTGTTTTTTGCTTCAGAATGCCCAGAAGTACGCGCCGCTGACCTTCATCTTCGACATCGGCGGCAGCTTCGAGTCGCTGACGACGATCTTCGGCGGCAGTTATTTGAATGTCGGCCAGGAGGCGCGGGACTTCACCATCAATCCCTTCTCGTTGCCTCAGACCAAGGAAAACCTGCAATTCCTCTTCAGCTTCTTCCGCGTGCTCATTGAAGGCAACGAGCAGCGCTATCGGCTCGACTTCAAAGAAGAGCGCAAGCTGTGGGATGCCATCGAGCGAGTCTACATGCTGGAGCCCGATCAGCGCACCATGTCAAACTTCGCCAACATCGTTGGCGAGTTGAAAGAACGCCTGCATCGCTGGACACGCGGCGGGCAATACGGTTTCCTTTTCGACAACGCCGAGGATACGCTGTCTTTCAGCCGCTTCCAGACCTTCAACTTCCACGGCTGGGGTGATGCGCCGGACGTGTTGGAACCGCTGCTCTTCTATGTTCTGCACCGGGCATCGAATGAAATTGGCGATCCGAAGAAGCTATCCACCTTCAAGATGTTTCTACTCGATGAGGCGTGGTTGTTCATCCGCAACGAGACCATCCGCAACTATATCGTGCAGGCGCAGAAGACGTGGCGGAAGCACAACGCCGCGATGATCCTGGCCACGCAGTCCATCAAGGAACTTCAGGAGTCAGGAATGTTGCAGATCGTTTCCGAGAGTTGCCCAACCAAAATCTTCCTCGCTAACCCGGAGATGGACCGCGACGTGTACCGCGAGGCGTTCCATCTGAACGACACGGAACTCGACCTGATTGCCGGTCTCGTTCCTCCGGGCCAAATGCTCATTCGCAAAATGCAGACATCGAAGAAGGTCCAGTTGAACGTCGATTCGGTTTCGCACTGGACGGCGACCAACAATGCCCGCGACAACCTGAAGAAGCGCGATTACTTCGAGCGCTTCGGCATCGCCGATGGCTTACGCCATCTGGCCGAAGACTTTCCCTTCCGGCCGCGCACCGCAGCCGGTCTCCCACCAACTCAACCGAAAGGAGCTGTTCGATGAATCTTAAACCTATTTGCATCGCCGGGCTTGCCCTGGCGTTTTCGCCTCTTGGAGCTTTGGCGCAGGATGCTTCCGCCCGTACCGTGCAGTACCACTCGCAGGACATCGTACCGATCCACGCCAAGCTAAAGTACACAACACTGATCGAAGTTCCGACAACCGAGAAGATCATGGAGGCCGCTACCGGCGACAAGGACTTCTGGGTTGTTGATGTGGTGGGCAACTTCTGCTTTGTCCATCCAGCCAAGGCCGGTATCAGCTCGAATCTGAATCTCATCACCGACAAAGGAAACATCTATTCGTTCACGCTTCAGGATGTTTCCGGCAGTTCTGTAACGCCGGACCTGAAGGTGATCGTCGAGCCCGCCGACCGCTCCTCCATCGTCGCGGCCAGCGGCCCTCCGCAATTCGTTCCCGCCGCGCAATTGGAGCAGTCCAAGCAGCAGCTTGCCGCTCTTCAGTCACACGTCTCCCAGGCTGTTGATGAATACAAGAGCGCGTACCCAACGGAACTCAAATTCGATTACGTCTACAAGCGAAACGAAGCGCCCTTCGATATTCAGTCGATCTATCACGACGATAAGTTCACTTACATCAAGACCAATGCACCGGAAAAGTTCAGCGTCTACGAGATGAAGGACGGCAAGCCGAATCTTGTCACCTACGATCTTCGGGACGGAACGTACATCATTCCCAAGGTCATGGACTCGGGATACGTCGAGTTGGGCAAGAAAAAAATGGAGTTCACGCGCAAGGGATAACAGCGAGGTGAGAGATGGCAGAACCGATCATCAATTCTCAGAGTAGTGCGCCTACAGAACCGGAATTGCGCAAGAACCCGCACGAACCGATGGGCGTTTTGCGCAAGAACCTGAAACCTCTGCTCTATCTTGGCGTGGCGGGGCTGGTCATTGCAGCGGCGGTCTTCAGTAGCACTGGCAAGAAAACGCCCGCGCAGCAGGCAGCGGCACAACATGAGCCGCCTCAGCCGATGGTGCAGGATAACACCGACAACAACGTGCAGGATCTCAAGAACCAGCTTGCCACGGAAAGACAGCAGAGTACGCAGGCTGGCCTTACTCCCGCCCAGGCCTCGGCCATGTCAGCATACAGTCCCACGGGACAGCAAACGCCGTGTGTCCCTGGCCAGACCTGCCCGCAGCAACAAAACGGCTACGGACAGGCCGCTGGAGAGCCACAGCTTTCTCCGGCACAACAGGAGGCGCAGCAACTCGCCATCAAAGAACGGCAGCTTGCGTATGATTCTCGCTTCGCCTCGAATCTTGTCTATGCACACCAAGCTGATGCGGCTTCGCCTGCGACGACCGCACGTCAGTCTACAAGTAACCTCGTCGCAGCGCGAGCGGCGGGCGATCCGTCGTTTGCAACTGGCGGGCAAACTTCCGCCAAGCGCAGCGCTGAGGTCAACATTGATTCCGCCGTTGGCCAGCCTTATGTGATCTATGAAGGGACGACGCTGGATACCGTGCTGATGAACCGGCTCGACGGCGATGCCGTCGGTCCGGTCAAGGTGCTCGTGTCCAATCCTGTCTACTCGCACGATCACCAGCACGTCCTGATTCCTGACGGAACCGTCGTGCTGGGCGAGGCCAAGAAGATCGGTTCCGCCGGCTTCGGCCAGCAGCGCCGCATGGCTGTCGCCTTTCACCGCATGATTATGCCAGACGGATATTCGGTCGATCTCGACCAGTTCCACGGTCTCGATCAGATCGGTGCAGAGGGTCTTAAGGACAAGGTCAACAACCACTACCTGCAAATCTTTGGCGCGTCGATTGCGCTTGGCATTGTCTCCGGCGCGGCCGAGATTGAGCAGGGCGGCGGAACGATCAGCACGAGCGGTTCCCAGGCATTTACCTCAGGAACAGCCAGCAGCGTCTCGCAGTCGGCAACCACGGTCCTCGACCGCTTTATTCAGATACCGCCGACCATCACCATCCGCGAGGGGCATCGCGTGAAGGTTTACTTCACGCAGGACATGCTGCTTCCCGCTTATGAGAACCACACAATTCCGCAAACATTCTGAAGGAGGTTCCTCATGTTCAATACCATTCGGTTCTCTGCAATCACGGTTGTCTTCATCCTGTTCTTTGCTGGCTGCCAAAGCCATCAAGCAAAGATTGATGCGCTACAGAAGGAATACGACAGGTTGGGCCTGCAATTTCAGCAGGATTGTGCCGCCGAGATGCTGAATATTCCGCCCAAACTCAGTCCCAAATGTACCGACGAACAAGCTCGGCTTAAAACAGCCTGGGATCAATTGGTAGCAGAGCGACTGAAGAAGTAGCTTTACGGAGGAACAACATGAGATTGTCATTCGCGCTCGCATTCGTTGCGGCGACAGGAATGGTGTTGCCTGCACACGCACAGTTCGGCTCCGGAGTTGTCTACGATCCGACTCAATCCGGCCACGCAATTCAACAGATCTCGCAGTCAAAGGAACTCTACACAACAACGGCAGAAACGACCAGGAACGTGATTGCCGCCTACAACCTTGCGCAGCGCATGGCCACGCTCCCGAGTACGCTTTACACGTCGTACAGCAGCCTCGGACGAATGCAGTGGACATCTCTAACCATGCCGGCAAACACCTACGGCAATTCTCTGGCATGGATGAATTCAGCCTCCACTGGATACGGAGCCTCCGCATCTTACCAGAGTGCAAGTATCCCCCGGACGAGCCAACTCACTGGTTACAGTGCCCTCAGCTCCAGTGGTCAACAATCCATCGCCGCACGTGGCGCTACGGTCGATCTCTCCGATGCCGTCAATACAACGAGCTTGCAAACGATTGGGAGCATCCGCGCCAGCGCCGTGCAGCGTGAGGCGGACATCAGCCAGTTGGAGACGGCAACCCACTCCACAGATCCCTCGCAGCACACCGAAATGGCGACATTGCAGAGGATCAATCAGGCTCTTCTGATCGAACTCCGGACGCAGCAGGAGACCAACCAGCTTTTGCAGGCTCAGGCTCTGCAGCAGATCGTCGCGCAGAAGATACAGCAGGACAACCTCAAATCGCTCTTTCAGACCGGCAACAGCTATCAGCAGACCTTCAATAACGTAACCCCGCAGCAAACGAGCACCGGAACGCAATGGGCGTTTCACTACTGAGTGCAAGGAGGTCAGAGATGGATTTTCTCGTCCTTATCAAGAACGGCTGTGACAGCCTGACCACGACAGCCTCTCCATCCATCGATTCGCTTGGTTTGCGCATGGTGATTGCGCTGGCCACGATCATGATGGCCTGGTTTGGCGTGCAGGAAGCTCTGGCCTCCGCGCAGGGTGGCCAGGGCTTCAACATTGCGAAGTTTATCAGCTTCTTCATGCTGATCACATTCGCCTACTGCTTCGTGAAGTATTACGACAGCACTATCCCCGGCATAGGCTATTCGCTCAAGAGCTTCGTGAGTGGCGGCACAAGCAGCCTTGTGGATTACATCGGAACCGACTCGACACAGGAAGTGCAAACCACGATCCGCACGGCTCTCAGCAAGGTAGGAACCATGTCGCCGTCCTTCACTGAGCCATACACCCTTTTATGCACGTTTACGGTCCAGCTCATCCTAAGCATCCTGACCGCTCTGATCGGCGTCATCGTTGCTTATGGCGCAATCGGCGCTGCGGTCATTGGTCTGCTTGGCCCGGTCTTTATCCCCTGGATGGTCTTCGAGAAAACCGAGTTCCTTTTCTGGGGATGGCTGCGCGCCTTTATCGGTTTCGAGTTCTATAAAGTCGTGGCTGCCGCAACCATGAGCGTAATGAGCCACCTACTCATCTCCTATTTAACAAGTGGAGCGGCCAGCATCGACGATCCTAAAAAACTGGTAACGCTCATGCCCGGACTACTCATCCTTTGCATCGTTGCCGGGTTCGTACTCTTCAAGATTCCCACCATGACCGCGACGCTTTTCTCCGGCCATACCGGAGGCCATGGCATGGGAATGGGCGGCCTGATTACGGCCGCGATTATCCGGGCAGTGTAGGCGGTAAGGAGGCAACGAAATGGCGACCATGACCAGACCCACATCCGACATCACCCGTGCAGCGGAGCGGTACTTGGAACAGTACGGCGACCCGCTGGTCATGAACACCTATTTGAAGGTGACGGTCCTCGTCCTCTGCGCGGTTTGCTTGGCGTTGGCGGCGCTTGCTTACAAGAGCCAGCAAGCGCTCGCCAATATGCACCCCATGATCGTTCGCATCAACGACGTGGGCCGGGCAGAAGCCATCGACTACCGTAATTTCCAATACCGCCCGCAGGAAGCCGAGAACAAATACTATCTCACGCGCTGGGCGGAACTGTACTTCGCGCGCAATCGCTTCACGATTGAACGCGACCAGACCAATGCGCTGTACTTTCTGAACAGCGACGTGCAGCGGGCTGTGATCGAGCAGGAACGCAAGGACAACATCATCCAGAACTACGTTCGGGACAGCACTCTTCCGTATGTCTATGTGGAAGTCAAGAACGTGGTTCTTGACGACCTGCGGCAGTCGCCCTATTCGGCGCGCGTCGAATTCGAGAAGGTGTACACCAATACGGCGGATCATACCGAACTCAAGCGCGAGCGTTGGGCGGCCAGCGTCACCTATGTCTTCCGCGACAACGTGAAGAACAACGAACTGGCGGTGAACCCTCTCGGGTTGACCATCGTCCGCTTCCGGGCCGACCAGGCGTTCGAGTAGTCGAAGCCACTCCCATAACGAGGTGCTTTCATGTCCACACGCGGCCACAAATCGCGGCAGCTACGCCCTTCGTTTCTTCGCAGACGGCACAACGCATCCTCACGGGCGATGAGACGGTATGGCCCATCGCTGCAAGCAGTCCTTGTACAGGCGGCAAAGGGACGGTTCCGCGTCCTGCGGCGTGAGGCTGGCTTGCCTGGAATGCCTCTTGCTATGCGTGCCATGAAGCGTTCGTCTTCCCGTTTCCTCCCTTGCTTGTCCGGTCACACGCTTCGGGCCTCATCCGACGCCCGGCGGCACTACGCCGCTCTGCTTTCCGGACTCCTCTCCCAGAGCAAGTTTGGGCCCCTGCTCCAGAATGCGCGGCTTGGCACTTGGGAGTCGGGCTCCTCGCTCAGGCTTCGCCAAGGGGTGACCCGGCCAATCCGGGAATTCAACTCAGGAGACTTCACCATGTATCAGAACCGCATTTCTCTCATCGGCTTCCTCGGCCAAAACGCCACCACCTACACCGCCAATAACGCCAGCTTCACCGTTCTCTCGCTTGCCACCAAGAGTTCGTACAAGGACAAGAAGAGCGGCGAGTACAAGGGCCATACCGAATGGCATCGCTGCATCGTTTGGGGCAAGTTGTCTGAGTACGCGAAGACGCTCACGAAGGGCGCGCATCTGGCCATCGACGGCGAATTGCGCAGCCGCGAGCGCGTGGACAAGAAGACCAGCGCCAAGCAGCGCGTATGGGAAGTGCGCGTGGCTTCGATCCTGAAGCTCGACCGCGCCGAGAAGGCCGCCCCGGAAGAGGCGGAAGATACTACCGAGGACGTGCCCGAATAGGGCACGTTCCTTTTCACTGAAGGCTCGGTTCACGCCGGGCCTTCCCCTTTGGAGGCGCGCTATGAGTTTCGATCTGATCCTTCCATTCCTCCGACCTATTGAGCCGCTCCTGCTCGACGAAAACATCAGCGAAATCATGGGCAATCCCGATGCCTCGTGGTGGTATGAACGGGACGGAATCATCCACCAGGAAGCATCAATTTCCTTCGACGCCGGCAAACTGCGCACCGGCCTCGAAGTCATTGCCAACAACCTCGGCAAGAAGCTCGACGAGGACAACCCGCTGCTCCACGCGCAGCTTCCTGACGGAAGCCGTCTCGCCGCCGTAATTCCCCCAGTAGTGCGGCCAGCCCCAGCGCTCGTGATTCGCAAGTTCACCAGCCGCCATTACACCATCGATGACCTGATCGCTCGCGGCACGCTGACGCGACCGCTTGCGGAGTTCCTTGAGGAGCAGATTCGCAGCGGCAAGACGCTGCTCATCAGCGGCGGAACCGGCAGCGGGAAGACCACGCTATTGCGTATTCTGGCCAACGCAATTCCCGACCATGAGCGCATCGTTGTAATCGAAGATACCTCCGAACTTGACATTCAGAAACCGAACATTCTGGCCACCGAATGCCAGACCGATACCTTCAAGACCAAGATCACCTTCGACGATCTTCTGAAGTCCGCTCTGCGCTGGCGTCCAGACCGGATCATCTTGGGCGAAGTACGCGGAACCGAGGCGCGCACGCTGCTCGATTCCTTCAACACTGGCCACTCCGGCTCGCTCGCCACGATTCACGCCAACTCGGCCGCAAAGGCCTTGCGGCGCTTTGCAAACCTCGTTCTCCGCAGCAACGCCCAGGCGACCTTTTCGGACATTGAAGCGGAGATCGGCGAGGCTGTCGATTTGGTGATTCATGTAGACCGCGAGCCGGGCCGCCGCGTTGTCCGCGAAGTACTGCAATTGAACGGCTACGACCGGGGCAATCAGAGCTTCCAGATGGAGCCGGCATTTCGTGCTGAAAGCCACATTTCAGCGGAGGTAAAACCATGCTGAAAGCTATTGCTTCCCGCAATGAATCGGCCTGCGTTCGCGTTGCCCTTCAGGCCGCGAACGGCACTGGCAATCTCGCCCGCGAGCTTGCTTCGCGCCATTCTCAAGAGCACCGTTCCGCTGTCCCTTCCCGCCGGCTTGCGGACATCGCATCGGCTCGCCTTTGGCTTGCCGATGGCTTTCCGATTGCGGACCTTCTCACCATACTCGAAGTCCGCCATAGATTCGAGCTTTCCCCCGACGTTGCCCGTGCCTATGCCGTCGAGATTCTCTCGGCTGCAAGGGTGGAGATTCACCTTGCCAATCAACCCGTAATCGCACACCGAAAGGAGATTCAAAATGCCGCTGCTTGAGATCGTTCAGACCCACCAAGTTTCCGCCACGATCCGCCTTGACCAGACCACCGCCGAGCAGATCGACCAGTA
>Ga0255356_1000118_pt1 | contig 49794 bp, 49 predicted proteins | sample HBST100metaG_FD_189944 | JGI IMG/M metagenome (GOLD analysis project Ga0255356, IMG submission 189944) | Peat soil microbial communities from Stordalen Mire, Sweden - H.B.S.T100 | ecosystem: Environmental > Terrestrial > Soil > Wetlands > Peat | place: Sweden: Norrbotten County, Stordalen Mire...
AGCGTGTGCAGGCAGCCGAGGCCGAGCGCGTGGACGCCGAAGCCGCCCTGGTGGCGGCACGCGAGGCAGTGACAACCGCCGAGGCCGCCGGCGCGCAGGCCGAAGCCGCCGCCGCCGCCACGCGCGCCCAGGCAGAGGCCGCACTGGCCGCCGCCCGCGCCAAAACCGCCACGGCGGAAGCCGCCGCGACGAAGATTTCCACGGAATACGACGCCCTGGCTTCCCTGCTGGCACAGAAATTCGGACGCGAGACGGCGCCGATCCTGGATCAGATTTCCGTGCCGCCAGGGCTGGAAGCTGCCTTGGGCGCGGCGCTGCGGGAGGAGCTTTCCGCCTCCGCCGACCCGGCCGCCGCGCGGCATTGGCGGCAATTGCCGGACCTGCCTCCGGCGGCGGCGCAGCTGGAGAGCTTCGCCACGCTGGCCCAAGGGCCGGAGGTGCTGCGGCGGGCGCTCTCGCATATTCTGCTGCTCCCGGCTGGCGAGGCCGGGGAGCTGTACCAGGGCAATCTCACGCCCGGGCAGATTCTTGTTTCGCGCGAGGGCGCGGTGTGGCGCTGGGATGGGTACACGGTGCGCGCCGGCGCGGTCTCCGAAGCGGCGGTGCGGCTGAAGCAACGCAACCGTCTGGCCGAGCTGGAGCACGGCCGCAACGCCACGCTGGAAGCGGCGGCGGCGGCCCGCGCCGAGCGCCTCGCCGCCGAGCAGGCCGAGCGCGATGCCCGCACGGCGGAAACCACCGCCCGCGACACGCGCCGCGCCACGGAAACCGCCGCGCGTGAAGCCCGCCGCCAAGCCGAGCAGCGCTTCGACCGTGCCCGCAACGAGGCCATCCGCCTGACCGCCGAGGCCGAGCGCGGTACCGCCCGTGCCGCCGCCGTGGCGCAGCAGCGCGACCAGCTGGCGGTGGAAGCCGCCGAGGCCGCCGCCGCGCTGGCCGCCATGCAGGAGAAGACCTCCGCCCTGCCAGATGTGAACGCCGCCCGCGCCGCCGTGGAGGCTGCCCGCGCCACCCTTACCGCCGCGCGCCAAGCGGAATCCGCCGCACGGGCGAAATTCGCCAACCTGCGCAATGCCGACTCACAGCGCACCCAGCGGCTGGAAACCCTGGTGCGGGAAATGCAGGATTGGCACGAGCGCGGGCGGGATGCCGCGGACCGCCTCGCCGACCTCACGGCACGGGTGGAGGAGGCGCAGGCCGCCATTGCCACCCTCAACGCCGCACCTGACGAAGCCGCCACCGCCAAGCGCGAGGCGCTGGAAAACCTCTTAGCCGTGGAGGGTGAGCACAAGCGCGCCGCCGGGGCGCTGGCCGGGGCACAAAAGGCCGCTGACGAAGCCGGCCGCGCGGCCCGCACCGCCGAATCCGCCGTGAGTGCCGCACGCGAGGCCCGCGCCCGCGAGGAAGGCAACATTACCGCCGCCAACCATGGCTGGGGCACGGTGGCCGAGCGCATTCTGGAGCGGCTGGGCGCCACCCCGGAGCTGCCGGAACCACCCACCGAGCTAAACGCGGAAACCGAGGACAAGGCTCGCAAGCGCTGGGAAAAGCTGGTGCGTGAGCGCGACGATATGGGGCCGGTTAATCTGCGCGCCGAGAGCGAGGTGGGGGAGGCCGAGGAGGCTATTCTAACCATTGAACGCGAGCGGGCGGAGATCACCTCCGCCATCGCCAAGCTGCGCGGCTCCATCGGGCATTTGAACCGCGAGGGGCGTGAGCGGCTGGGGGCGGTATTCACCGAGGTGGATAAGCATTTCCAAGCCCTGTTCAGCCGCATGTTCAATGGCGGCAAGGCGCATCTGGCGCTGGTCGGCTCGGATGACCCGCTGGAAGCCGGGCTGGAGATTTATGCCCAGCCGCCGGGCAAGAAGCTCAGCACGCTCTCGCTGCTCTCGGGCGGCGAGCAGGCGCTGACGGCGCTCTCGCTCATCTTTGCCGTGTTCAAATGCAACCCGGCGCCGATCTCGGTGCTGGACGAGGTGGATGCGCCGCTGGACGATGCGAATGTCGAGCGCTTCTGCGCCCTACTGGAGGACATGGTGCGGGAGACCGGCACGCGCTTCCTGGTGGTGACTCACCACCATTTGACCATGGCCCGCATGGACCGGCTCTACGGCGTGACCATGCAGGAGCGCGGGGTCTCGCGCCTGCTCTCGGTGGATTTCACCCGCGCGATGGAGATCGTCGAATCCGGTCAGCCCCTGGCGGCGGAGTAGTCTGGTGCGGACAGCAAAAAGCCCAGGAGACGGAATCTCCTGGGCTTTTCATGGACATCACGGAACAAAGCTTAACGCGCGGAGCGCAGCGAGCCGACCATTCCAGAGATACCGTCACGGGTCAGGCCGATATCGGCCAGATTGCGGTCAGACAGGCTCTGCAGCTCAGCGATGGCGGCGCGGCGCTCCCGCCAAGCTTTGAAACTCTCGACCAGGGAGTTGTGGCGTTCCGCGTTTGTGATCGGGGTTTGCCGGACGAACAGCAGCGCCCCGAGCTTGCCTAGAGGGGAGTGGTCATGGGTAATCGTCGTCATAATACACCTGTTTTATGTTGGAGCGGCCGTTTCGTTCTGAACCAGCAGCACTCCTCAAACTCTCGCGGAGGGACATCTGCCCGCTCCGACTACGCCTTCATATAGTGCAGATTGGCGTTTTTTTGTGCGTATTTTGCAGCGCAGCAGACCTGCTTGGATTGCATATCATGAGGGTTAGACATGTCATCAAAACATAACACGCGTTTAGCCGGGCTGCGCGGGACATTGCTGGCGCAGGGGCTGGACGGGTTTCTAGTGCCGCGCGCGGATGAGCATCTGGGAGAATACGTGCCCCCGGCGGCGGAGCGCCTGGCCTGGCTCACCGGCTTCACGGGCAGCGCCGGGCTGGCGGTGGTGCTGGCGGCGCGGGCCGCTGTGTTCTCTGATGGCCGCTACACGCTGCAGCTGGAACAGCAGACGGACCCGGCGCTGTGGGAGCGGCGGCATATCATTGAGGACAAGCCGGAGGACTGGCTGCGCGCCAACGCGGCGGGTCAGCGCATCGGCTATGACCCATGGCTGATCAGCGCCGAGGGGTTGAAGCGTTTCACCGGGGCGGAGCTGGTGCCGGTGACGCAAAACCCGGTCGACTTGATCTGGACCGACCGCCCCGCCCCGCCAATGGCCCCGGCAGTGCCGCACCCGGAGGACTATGCGGGCGAGGCCGCAACCACCAAACGCGCGCGGCTGGGCGCGATGCTGCGCGAGGCGGGCCAGGATGCGGCGGTGCTGACCGACCCGGCCTCACTGGCCTGGCTGTTCAACATTCGCGGCGCGGATGTGGAGTTTTGCCCCTTCGTATTGGGTTACGCGCTTTTATATGCCAATGGCACCGCCAGCCTGTTCATGGCCGCGGAGAAAATTACACCGGAGGTGCGGGCGCATCTGGGGCATGGGGTGAGTGTGGCGGAACGAGGCGCCCTGCCAGCCGCGCTGGCGGCACTGGCGGGCAAGACCGTGCGCTATGACCCGGCGAGCATGCCGGTCTGGTTCGAGACGGCGCTGCAAAACGCCGGAGCGAAAATCGCGATGGGACCGGACCCGGTTGCCCTGCCCCGCGCGCTCAAGAACCCGGTGGAACAGGCAGGGGCGCGGTCCGCGCATTTGCGGGACGGCGCCGCGATGGTAAATTTCCTTGCCTGGCTGGCCGGCGCCAGGGGCGAGACGGAGATGTCGGCGGCGGCGAGGCTGCTGACGTGCCGGGCGGCGGGGGCGCTGTTCCGGGGCGAGAGCTTCCCGGCCATATCCGGCGCGGGAGAGGATGGTGCGATCATTCATTACCGCGTCTCCGAGGAGAGCAATCGGGCGATCGAGCCGAACGAGGTCTATCTCATAGATAGCGGCGGGCAGTATCTGGACGGCACAACGGACATCACCCGCACAATCTGGACCGGGCCGGACGCCGCGCCGGAGGCGGTGAAGGCGCATGTGACGCGTGTGCTGGCCGGGCATATCGCTCTGGCGCGGGTGGTGTTCCCGGTAGGGGTGGCGGGCGCGCATCTGGACGCCTTCGCCCGCCAGGAACTCTGGCGGGCCGGGCTGGATTACGACCACGGCACCGGACATGGCGTTGGCTCGTATCTCTCAGTGCATGAAGGCCCGGCCAGCATCTCCCGCGCTGCCAAGCCGGTGCCGCTGGCGGCGGGCATGATCCTCTCCAACGAGCCGGGCTTCTACTTGCCGGGGGCCTATGGCATCCGCCTGGAAAATCTAGTGCTGGTGCAACCGGCGGACTTGCCCGAGGCGCGAAAACCCTTCCTGCGCTTCGAGACGCTGACCCTGGCGCCGTTCGACCGCGCGCTGATCGAGTCCCGCCTGCTCACGCCCGAGGCACTGGACTGGCTGAACGCCTACCACGCGCGGGTGCGGGCGGCGCTAGCCCCGCTTGTGGCGCCAGAGGCACGGGCATGGCTGGAAGCAGCAACCGCGCCGATATAAAGATTGACCCGCTAAACCCGGATACTGCAAAATTATCGCATCGACTCGCTGAACTCCCTCCAGCAGAAGGGCCAAGCCCATGCGTCTGTTCGTCGCTCTCGACCTCCCCTGGGAGGTCAAAGAAGACCTCAGCGAGCTGTCCTGTAATATTCCCGGTGCGCGTTGGGTGCCCACGGATAATTTCCACCTCACTTTGCGCTTTATCGGTGAGGCGAACCGGTTGCAGGCGGAGGAGATTGATCTGGCGCTGGCGAGCCTGCGGGGGCGGAGCTTCAGCTTCTCGCTCTGCGGGCTGGGCTGGTTTGAGAAGAACGGGCGGGCGAACACGCTTTATGCCGGCGTGGAGCGCAACCAAGATTTGGCGCGGCTACAGGCCAAGGTGGAGACGGCGCTGCACCGCGTGGGGCTGCCGCCGGACCGGCGCCGCTTTACCCCGCATGTGACGCTAGCGCGGATGGACGTGCCAGTAACACCGGCGCTGACGAGCTTCGTGCTGGCGAATAATCTGTACCGCTCGGCGCCGATCCGCGCCGATAACGTCACGCTGTTCAGTTCCTTTCTGGGCAAGGACCAGCCAACCTACACGCCGGAGGCGGAATACGCACTGGGGTGAGGGCAAAACTTCATGAAAGCTGTGATAGACAAAGATTAACAGCAGCCTATTCTGGGCACGCTCACAGCCAATGGATTTGCAGTGACCGAAACCCAGCCTGAGCCGACGCACACGTTGCGCCTGACCGCCGATGCCTCGGTATTCGCGGCATTGCAGACTTCCATGCTGCTTGACTCCTTACCTACCCCCGCACGGGCGCGGCGGCGGCTGCAAACATATTACGATACCGATGAGTTTGCCCTGACCCGGCAGGGCATGGCGCTGGCCAGCACCAAGCTGCGGCGCGGCCACAGGCTGCGGCTGGGCTGGGACGACACGGTGCTGGAAGTGGATGCGCCACATGCCGAACCGGCTCTGGCATGCCTGGGGCCGGAGTGGGAGACGGCCTTGCAGGCGCTGCTGCGGGAGACACCGCTGCACCCGCGTTTCACCACCGAGATTAAATGCATCACACGCTGGACGGGCGAGACGGAGGTCAGGTTCGAAAGCGGGTTCATCAGGGCCGGGGCGGAAAAACTGCCTGTGCGGGAGATTGAGCTGTGCGGACCGGAAGAATCTCTCCACAATCTGGCGCTGGAGCTGACGGGGGATTTTCCGCTGCGCCTGCAAGTGCAAACTCTGGCGCGGCGCGGCGCGCTGCTAGCCGGCGGGCCAGTGCCGGAGCCGCAACGCGCCGCACCGGGGCTAGCGGGCGAGCCGAGCCTGGATGAGGCGGTGCTGGCGATCTCACAAGCCTGCCTGCGGCAATTCACCGCCAACTGGCCGGCCTTCGAAGCGGGCGATGCCGTGAGTGCCGTGCACCAGATGCGCGTGGCGCTGCGCCGGCTGCGCTCGGTGCTGGGGCTGTTCAACCGCGCCATTCCGGCGCCGGAATTCACCGCCTTCCGCGCCGAGGCCAAGCGCCTGGCCGCTATTATGGGCGATGCCCGCAACTGGGATGTGTTCACCGCCCTGCTGGAGCACGGCCCGGCACAAGCCTTTGCGGAAGAGCCGGGCTTTGTTCCGCTATCCACCCAATGCACCGAAAAACGCATGGCCGGGCACGAGGCTGTGCGCGCTTTGCTAGCTGCACCGGAGACGACGCGCTTCGTGCTGGCACTGGAAGGGTTTCTGGCGCGGCGCGGCTGGCGCAATGCGGCCTCGGCCGAGGCGCTGCGGGCGTTGAGCGCCCCGGCGCGGGAGTTTGCCTCGGCGACCCTGGCACGGCTGCACCGCAAGGTAGCCAAGCGCGGCAAGCATATGGCGCGGCTTGGCGCGCATGAGCGGCATCTGGTGCGCATAGAACTGAAAAAGCTGCGCTACGCGGCGGAGTTGTTCGGCGGGCTGTTCGAGCCGCGCGGGAAGGTGCGCGCCTATAACCGCGTCACCGCACAATTGCAGGACGAGCTGGGGCTGTTGAACGATCTGGCAACCGCGAAGGCGCTGCTGCAGGAGCTGGACGGGCGCGAACCGGCGGTGGCGCGGGTGATCGGCATTGTGCTCGGCTGGTGCGCGCATGCGGCGCAGGCTGACGGTAAGGGGCTGCTGAAGCGCTGGGATGCGTTCAGCGGGACGAGGCTGTTTTCCGGTTGATCTCGTAGTTTGCATATATTCGTAGATTTGAATATATGAATATACATGGAGATCGATCCCACGATCATGCGCGCCTCCGCCGAACAGGCAAGCGAGCTGCTGAAATCCCTCGCCAACCCGCACCGGCTGATGATCCTCTGCCAATTGGTCGAGGGCGAGCGCTCGGTCGGCGAGCTGGCGGCGTTTCTGGGGCTGCGAGGCTCGACCGTCTCCCAGCATCTGGCGCTGTTGCGGCGGGAGGGGCTGGTGGCGGCGCGGCGCGAGGGCCAAACCATCTGGTACGGCATCTCTAGCCAGTCCGCACGGCGGGTTCTGGAAATACTGTTCGAACTCTATTGCGCCAACCCCACCGATACGAAAGGCTGAGCCATGCTCTTTAACAAGAAGACAACCGATTTGTGCGACATCTCCCCGGCGGAGCTGTGCGACGCTCTGGCGAAACAGGAGGTGGTGCTGGTGGATGTGCGCGAGCCAGGCGAATTCGCCGCCATGCGGATTGAGGGAGCAACACTGCTGCCACTCTCCATCTTCAACCCCGCCGCCCTACCAGAAGGCCGAGTGGTGCTGCATTGCGCCGCCGGCAAGCGCTCGCGCACGGCCGCTGAGATTTGCGCCAAGGCCGGTGTGCCGGTGGCTGGGCACTTGGCGGGCGGTATCGCGGCCTGGATACAGGCCGGGTTGCCGGTCATCCGTGGCTGATTTTGCTTTTCACAAGGAGAAACTTGTTATGATGCAGGATTGGTTACAGCTGATCGAGAACATGAATGGCGGCGTCAAGACGCTGCGCCAGGGCGCGCCGGATGTGATGAAGGGCTTCTCGGCCCTCGCGCAAGGCGCCATGAGCGGCACCGCGCTGGACAAGAAGACCAAGGAGCTGATCGCCCTGGCACTGGGGGTGGCGACGCGCTGCGCGCCGTGCATCGCCTACCATGCCGAAGCGGCAGCCAAGTATGGCGCCACGCGCGAGGAAGTGCTGGAGACCATGGGCATGGCGATCTATATGGGCGCCGGCCCCAGCGTAATGTACGCGGCGCAGGCGCTGGAGGCGTTCGACCATCTCGACGCCGCGCAAAAGAGTTAAGCGCCATCCAGGAAGTTTCCAACCAGACGGTTGAACCGGGCAGCGTGCTCAATCTGAGTCCAATGCCCGCACTGACCGAACATGTGCAGCTCCGCCCGGGGAATAAGCGCGAACAGGCGCTGGCTGACCTCGGGTGGAATTACACGGTCCTCGCGCCCGTGGATGACCAGAGCCTCATGCGGTAGCGCCGCCACATCAGCTTCGGCGGAGGCGAGATTGTCTACTCCTGCTTGGCGTGGGGCCGGGAACATGGCGGAGAAGCTCTCTTGGAGGCCCGGGCGAATGCTTGCCTGGTAGCGCAGCTCGGCCAGATCGTCATTCACCAGCGCACGGTTGAAAGCGAAAATATCCAACAGGGCACGCATATTTTGCAATGAGGGCTGATAGCCCCAGACGGCGTCCAGCCCCGGCGTGATGGGGAAGGATAGCCCGACACTACCCATGAGCACCAGACGGCGCACGCGCCGCGGGTAACGGATAGCAAAGGCAAGTGCCAAGCCACCGCCAAAGGAATTGCCCACCAGATCGACGGTTTCGAGCTTCAACGCGTCCAGAAAGTCCAACAGATGCTTGAGCCACAGCGCCTTGTTGTAGACGGCATTGGCGGAGCGCTCGGTGAAGCCGAAGCCCACCATGTCCGGGGCGATGACACGCCTATGCTCCGCGAGCGGCTCGAGATTCACCCGCCAATTGGCCCAGGCGGAAACACCTGGGCCTGAGCCGTGGATGAGCACGGCCGGGACGCCCTCACCCTGGTCGTGGTAGTTTGTAACAATGCCGCCAGCATCTATGGACTTGCCGATTTCCGGATTCATATTCCGGTCTCCGGCGGCCTACCCTTCAACTCTCCGCCCGCCGCGAAGTGCCAGGGCGAGACCTCGCGCAAAATGACGCGCACGGCCTCGCGCGGAGCGCCGATGGAGGAGACCACCGCCTGGGTGACTTCCTTCACCAGCTTTTCCTTCATCTCAAAGCTGCGGCCTTCAATGAGGGTGATTTCCACGATCGGCATAACGGCCTCCCTTCAAGCAACAACGTTGAACGACACCGCTCCCAGCGTCTGGAACGTCGTGCGGACAAAATCACCCGGTGTCAGGGCGTGCGCCGCAGTAGCACCTCCAGCCAGAACGATGTCGCCAGGCTCCAGACTCTCGCCCACACTGGCAACCAGCCGCGCGGCGGAGACCAGGGAGCGGATCGGGTTGCCTAGAATGGCGGCGGAAGAACCGATCTGCACCGGGCGGCCATTCAGCTCCATAATGATCCCGAGATTCGAGACATCGGTAGAGGGTTTCGCCCATTGCCCAAGGTAAAACCCCGAGGAGGACGAGTTGTCGGCGATCACATCGGCCAGGGCAAATTTGAAATTTTTGTAGCGGCTATCGATGATTTCCATTGCCGGGGCAACCGCCTCAACAGCGCCCAACGCTTCCGCCAGCGAGACATTGCCCGCCAGCTTTTTGCCAATGATGTAGGCAATTTCCGGCTCCACGCGCGGATGCGTGTAGCGGGCATGGTGCAGCTCACCACCTTCCTCCAGCCGCATGGCATCGGTCAGGCGGCCCCAAATGACCTCGGAGACGCCCATCTGCTGCATCTTGGCACGCGAAGTGAGACCCATTTTATACCCAACCCGGCGCTCACCACGAGCCCAGCGGCGCGCAACGGACATGGTTTGGATGGCATAGGCATCCGCCACGCTCAGCTTGGGGTAGGTGTCGGTAAGTTGCGGCACAGCGGTGGCGGTGCGCGCTGCCTCGTCCAACTGCGTGGCTAACTCCGAAAGATTAGTCATACCACGGCCTCACGATGCTTGAGAATGTCCAAGGCGACGTCTATGATCATGTCCTCTTGCCCGCCGACCATGCGGCGCTTGCCGAGTTCGGTGAGGATGTCGCGCGTGTCCACACCGTATGTCTTGGCGGCGTTTTCCGCGTGGCGCAGGAAGGAAGAATACACGCCCGCATAGCCAAGCGAGAGACTCTCACGGTCCACGCGTACCGGACGGTCCTGTAAGGGGCGCACGAGGTCGTCAGCGGCATCCATCAGCTTGAATAGATCGCAGCCTGTCTCTATGCCTTCGCGATCCAGCACGGCGATGAGCGCTTCCAGTGGTGCGTTACCGGCACCGGCGCCCATGCCGGCGAGGGAGGCGTCCACACGCACGGCACCGGCGCGGATACCAGCCACGGCGTTAGCAACGCCAAGCGTTAGGTTATGGTGTGTGTGCACGCCGATTTCCGTCTCCGGCTTCAGCGCATCGCGCATTGCCTTCACGCACTCGGCATATTGCTCCGGCAGCAAGGCGCCAGCGGAGTCGGTCACATAGACGCATTCAGCGCCATAACTTTCCATCAGCCTGCCCTGCTCCACCAATTTTTTCACCGGGGCCATGTGGGCCATCATCAGGAAGCCAACAGTATCCATCCCAAGCTTGCGCGCGGCCTCAATATGCTGGCGCGACACGTCGGCCTCGGTGCAATGGGTGGCGATGCGCACGGAGCGCGCACCGGCATCGTAGACGCGTTTCAGATCATGCACGGTGCCGATGCCAGGCAGTAGCAGCACTGTGACGACGGAATACTTGCACACGGAGGCAACAGCGGTGATCCATTCCGCATCGTCATGCGCGCCAAAGCCGTAATTGAAGGTGGAGCCGGTGATGCCGTCACCATGGCTGACCTCGATGGCGTCGACCTTGGCGGAGTCCAGCGCGCGGGCGATGGCGGTGACGCTCTCCAGCGAATATTGGTGGCGGATGGAGTGCATGCCGTCACGCAAGGTGACGTCCTGCACGTAGAGCTTGTTCGGGTTCGGGCGGGCCATTTATGCAGCCTCCTTGATGAGTTCGCGCGCGGCCCAATGGTCGGCGGTGACCAGGGCGGCGGAGGTCATGATGTCGAGATTGCCGGCATAGGCGGGCAGATAATGCGCTGCCCCCTCCACCTCCAGTAGAATGGTGGTTTTCAAACCAGATACGAAACCGATCCCGGGGATGCGCACCGGCGCGTTGTCACCGATATTTTCAAACTGCACTTTCTGCTTCAGGCGATACCCAGGCACGTATTTTTTCACTGCGGCTTCCATTTCGAGTATGGATGCCTCGATCGCCTCGCGCGAGCCACCCTGGCTGAGGGTGAACACCGTGTCGCGCATGATCAGCGGCGGCTCGGCGGGATTGAGAATGATGATGGCCTTGCCGCGCTCGGCGCCACCCAGGACCTCAATGGCTTTCGAGGTCGTCTCGGTGAACTCGTCGATATTCGCGCGGGTTCCGGGGCCGGCGGATTTGGACGAGATGGAGGCGACAATCTCGCCGTAAACCACGCGCTCAACCGCGCGCTTCACGGCATAGACCATGGGGATGGTCGCCTGGCCGCCGCAGGTCACCATGTTCACGTTCGGCTCGTTGATGTTGGCGTCACCATTGATCGCGGGGATGGTGAAGGGGCCAATCGCTGCCGGGGTTAAGTCGATAACCTTCTTGCCATCCTGCTGTAAGATCGCATTATTCTTGATATGCGCCCCGGCGGATGTGGCGTCGAACACCACCTTGATCTCGCGATAGTTTGGTAGTTTGCGCAAGCCCTCTATGCCCTCATGCGTAACCGGCACACCCAGGCGCGCGGCGCGGGCAAGGCCATCCGAATTCGGGTCGATGCCAACCATCGCGCCCATTTCAAGGTTTTTCGAGGTTCGTATGATCTTGATCATCAGGTCGGTGCCGATATTGCCGGAGCCGATGATGGCGCATTTGACTTTAGCCATTGGTTACTCCTTCGAAAAAGCAGCGCGCACGGCGCCAAGACCTTCGATGCGGACATCGAACACATCGCCCGGCTGCACAGCCGCCATGGGCCCGAGCGCGCCGGAGAGAATAGTATCGCCCGCACTCAGCGGCTGGCCGACCTTGGCCATGATTTTAGCCAGCCACAGGGCAGCGTTAAGCGGCGAACCGAGGCAGGCGGCGCCGGCACCAACGGAGACCGGTTCACCGGCTTTCTCCATGACCATGCCGCACAGGCGCGGATCGAAGTCAGAGATTTTAACGGGGCGTGAGCCGAGAACGTAAAGGCCGGAGGAGGCGTTATCCGCGATAGTGTCGGTGATACGGATATCCCAGTTCGCCACGCGCGAGCCGACGATCTCGATGGCCGGGACGGCGTATTCAATGGCGCGGAAGAGGTCCGCCGCAGTGAGCTGCTCGTGCGGCAAATCGCGCCCGAGGATGAAGGCGATCTCCGCCTCCACTTTCGGCTGCAATACATCCAAAAGCGAAATATCCTCAGCATCGCCGCGTGCCATGTCGGCGAACAGCATGCCGTAATCCGGCTGGCCGACACCAAGTTGCTTCTGCACCGCGAGCGAGGTCAAGCCGATCTTGCGGCCAACCAGACGGCGGCCAGCGGCCAAAGCACGTTTGGTGTTGAGCGCCTGCACGGCGTAAGCGGCTTCCAGATCGCCATCCGCCAGCAGCGTGCGGATCGGCGCGCATGGGGCATTGTTCCGCCCCGCATGAAAGAGCTGATCAGCCGCTGTTTGAATTGAAAACTCGTTACACTGGCTCATAAAACCGCCTTACAGCTTGATGCAGACATTGGTGATTTCAGTGTAGAATTCGAGCGAATGCACACCGCCCTCACGACCGATACCCGAGGCCTTGGCGCCGCCGAAGGCGGTGCGCAGATCGCGCAGGAACCAGGAATTCACCCAGCAAATACCGACTTCCAGCTTTGCCGCCACACGATGTGCGCGGGAGAGGTTTTCCGTCCATACCGCCGCCGCCAAGCCGTAAGGCGTGTTGTTGGCGAGACCTATGGCTTCCTCCTCCGTGTCGAAGGGGCGGATATGGCAGCACGGCCCGAAAATCTCTTCCGTAACAATGGCGGCATCGTCCGCGGCACCAGTCCAGATGGTCGGCTGCACCCAGCAGCCGCCAGCCAGCTCCGCCGGCATGTTCGGGATGCCGCCACCCGTGACAACCGTGGCGCCTTGCTCCACTGCCTTGGCGTAATAAGAGAGCACTTTTCTACGATGCGTCTCGCTGATCAACGGCCCCATGGCAGTGCTGGAATCTTCCGGACGGCCGAGCTTCATGGCCTCGGCCCCCGCCTTCAGCCGGGAGACGAATTCATCGAATACCGGGCGCTGCACATAGATGCGCTCGGTGCCCAGGCAGACCTGGCCGCAATTGGCGAAGACGGAGCGCATCGTGCCCTCGATAGCTTTGTCCATGTCAGCATCGGCGAAAATGATGGCGGGGTTCTTGCCGCCCAGCTCCAGCGAGACCGGGCGGATACCCCGAGAGGCAGCATGCATGATCGCCTCGCCAGAGCGGGTGGAACCGGTGAAGGTGACCCCGTTCACACCGGGATGTTTTGTCAGCAGCTCGCCAGCGGAATTGCCGCCGAAACCATGCACGACGTTGTAAACCCCCCTGGGCACGCCAACATTGTTCATCACCTCACCCAGCAGCGTAGCGGTGAGTGGCGTCGCCTCGGAGGGCTTCACCACCACGGTATTGCCTAGAGCAAGCGCGGGGCCGACCTTCCAGGTCATCAGCAGCAGCGGGAGGTTCCAGGGGGAGATGACGCCGATAACACCACGCGGGCGGCGCAGGCCGTAATTCAGCGCACCCGCACCATCGGGCGTGGCCATGGGGAAGCATTCGGTGGAGACGGTCTTCGCCACATCAGTGAACATCGTGAAATTGGCGGCGCCGCGCGGAATGTCGATATGCGAGGCGAGCGACATCGGTTTGCCGGTGTCCAGGCACTCGGCTTCCAGAAAGTCATCGAAACGGCGGTTGATTTCGGCGGCGACGGCGGCGAGCAGGTTGGTGCGCTCGATGATGCTCATGCGGCCCCATGGGCCATCAAGCGCGGCGTGCGCGGCCTTCACCGCGGCGTCAATCTCGACCGCGCCGCCCTCCGGCACGTGGCCGATGCGCGAGCCGTCAACCGGACAGATATTATCCCAACCCTTGCCGGTTGTGCCTTGCGTGAACGCGCCGTTGATGAAATGGGCGGCATCTCGGCGGGCGCTGGTGGCGGCGAGAGGGCGGCGAGCCGGTTGCAAATGGGCATTCATGGGAAAAGTCCTTGTCGCTTTTAAGAATTACGTCGGGGCGAGGGCCGCGAGCCCGGCGGCCGCGGCGGCGCGGTCGTCATCCTCCGAGCCGCCGGAAACGCCGATACCGCCGATAACGGCGCCAGCCTGCACAATGGGCAGCCCGCCACCGAAGAGCACCACGCCGGGGCGGCGGGCGATGCCGTCCAACAGCACCGGGCGGTGGCTGAGGGCATCGGCAAGTCCGTCCGTCGCGGTGCCGAAAATCGCGGCGGTCCATGCTTTGTCACGGGAGATGTCGAGGGATACGACAAATGCGCCATCGGCACGGCGGCAGGCCAGGAGATGTCCCGCCGCATCCACCACGCTGGCGACAACGGCGACGCCGCGCGCGGTGGCGTTGGCAATGGCCGCCTCCACCGCGGCAAGCGCCGCCGCAGAGGTGATGCTGACAATATTGCGAGAAATGGAATTAGTCATGGCCTGCCTAGCGCTTCAAGTAACGACCGAGAGGAATGCGTCGTTCAGTGCTTTTTCATAATAGAAAATTGCCTTGCCCACCTGGGTTTCGTCCCACACGCGGGTTGGGTTATCCGGATAGTAGTTGTAGCCTCCCGCGAAGACCTCGTCGCGATTGCCGGAGGGATCGAAGAAATAGATCGTCTGCCCCTGGGTGATGCCATGGCGTGTGGGGCCGATATCGATGGAGATATCGTAGCGAGCGAGAATATCGGCGGCGTGGCCTACGGCGTTCCAGTTCTCGAGCTCGAAGGAGACATGGTGCAGCTTGCCTGGCTCGGGATGCTTCACGAAGGCGATGTCATGCGCCTTCATGCCGGTGGTGAGCCAGATGGCCAGCGTGCCATCTGGCAGGTCGACACGCTCTGCCACTGAGAAGCCGAGAACCTTCGTGAAAAAATCTTCGACCTTTTCGATTTCTGGGCCATAGACCAGAACATGGTCAAAGCGCTTCGCCCCCATGCCGTGCGGTTCATAATCCCAAACATCCGGGTTCAAGACCTGCGGCTTGGGGCTGGACAGGTCGGCATGGGCATAAAGCTCGATACGGTGACCAGAGGGAATGGTGAAGCCAATGCGCCTGCCGATACCGGGCTGCTCGCCGGCGGAAATGTGATCTACCGGAAAGCCATATTCCGTGATCTTGCTTTCGAATGCATCAAGGTCGCTATCCTCACGCACCTTGAATGCCACCACGTCCATGCCGGCGGCATCAGCCCGGCGCAGCACGATACTGTGATGGTCAAATTCCTCGGCCGCCTTCAGGTAAACGCGGCCATCCTTGCCCTCCGTCACCTGATGCAGACCGATGCGTTTAACATAGTGTTCGACCGCAGCTGGCATGTCGAGCACGCGCAATTGAATGAAGCCGGGACGAAGGACGCCGGTATGTGCCATTTTCTTGTTCTCCCTAGGATGCTTTGGCCGTTTGCGGAACGGTCCGTTTGAATTGCGGCGTCTCAAGCCGTAGCGCGAGATCTGTCAGCGGATAGATGGCGCAGGACAGGACCAGCCCCGCCGCGGCATCCGCCTCGGAAATATGGGCCCTGCTCATTGAATCCCGCCGGTATTCGCCCGCGAGGACTCGGGCACGGCAGACGCCGCAGCCACCACGCCGGCAGCCCACGGGCAGCTTGTGCGCCAGCCCCTTCAGCCGGCCGAAACCCTGCGCGCGCTCCAGCGCGACGAGCACCCGTTCAATCTCGGAACACATGGCTTCGCCCGCATCCTCGACCGTGATTTTATGAATACCGCCCATCACGCCACCTCAGCCATGAGCAAACACAAGCGGGAAACTTCGAACTGTTTCATCTCTTCCCTCGTTTTTCCGGACCGGGTCTTTGGCGCCCGGCTCCGCTTTGTTGCCTCGGTTATCCAGGATCACCTTGCACCTGTCAATCATAATTTCGAGATTTAAGAAAACCTCATATAACTTTTGACTTTGTTGCATACGCTAACAACCTATGCTTTTCGCAAAACTTGAAATATTCGATAATTTCAGTAGTTTCGACCAAACAAGCCGGTGCCGAGCCAACCGGTTCTGGGGTATGATAAGATATGGATAGTAACGTGACAGCGCTGCCCCCCCGCGCCCCCAAAACCGCTAATGCCCGCAGCCTGGTGGAAGCGGCGCATGAGATGATTCGGCATGAGATCCTGACAGGCGCACTGCCGCCGGAGACCAAACTGCGCTTCGAGATGCTGCGCAAGCGCTATGGCTTTGGTGCCAGCACGCTGCGCGAGGCGCTGACCCGGCTGGTCGGGGAGGCGCTGGTGACTTCCGAGGAGCAGAAAGGGTTTCGTGTCTCGCCTGTCTCATTGGAAGACCTCGCGGACCTGACACGCACCCGCGTGTTTCTGGAGAAGGAGGCATTGCGAGCCTCAATTCTGAACGGTGACGATGCCTGGGAGGGCCGGCTGGTGGCGGCGTATCACCAGCTCTCCAAGACCGAGGCAAAGCTGGCCAGCGCGCCAGAGATTCCCCAGGATGAATACGAGATCCGCAACCGCGAGTTCCACCAGGCACTGATCAGCGCCTGCCCGTCGCGCTGGCTCAACCATCTCTACGGCATTCTGTTCCAGCAATCGGAGCGTTATCGCCGCCTATCACTGGTAAATTCGCGCATCCCGCGCGACGTGCATGCCGAGCATAAGGCGATTTTCGACGCGGCGCTGGCCCGGAACGCCGACCTTGCCTGCCGCGTGGCGGGCGAGCACATCGAACGCACACTGGCGGTGATGACGAAGCTCGCGGCGCCGCAGGCCTGAGCCGCCGCCAGGCAGGGGGCAATTTCTCGCAATTGAAGCCAGCCAGGGTGACACCGGATTCGCCGAAGCCTTTGCCCACGGCCTCGACCATGACTGGCGACAGCGAAGATACACGTCCACATCTTTACCATTGAGGTGCCGCGGCTGAATGTGCTGCTTGATATAGCCCTTGTACGGGTAGGGCTGGAGATGCAGGTCTCCCAGACGAAGCCGGGACTATGGGCTGCGTAGTCCTCCCGTACAAAACATCGAAACTCTTAACTCCAAGACTGATTTTATATACCGTGATACCGGGAGCGCATGCGCGACCCATCCTGCTCCAAAACTGCGCATATCCGCTGAGATATCGAAAATATTATTGACTGGGCAAAATGTCCCACTTACAAAGCCAATAACGAAGGAGCGCTACATAATCGCGCTCCCATAAGTTAAGGAGGACGGTCAAAAGACGGGGCAAAGCCCCCTACAGGATATGCTTGCCTTTGCCGTGGCGCCCACCGCCGGGTTAGGTTTGTTTCGTTGTATTGCAGCGGAGAATCCGTAATCAGGCCATTGGTTTCGCGTCGCTTCATGGCACGCCCGCCCTTACCCAATCCATAAAGTTGCTTATTCGTAACGTATTGCCCAATGACGATCCACATCGAGGAATTAATCAGAACATAGGCTAAAGGTGAGAAACAGCATCCATGATCTTCGTGCCTTTGATCTTTCGTAACGGCTGCGCTCCTTCCCGACGGATGAGTGCGAAGACACGTAAAGTCGCGGCAAGCTCTCTTCGCCCCATCTCAACCTGACAACATAAATATCCTAACAACAGGGAGAACTAAAAAATGAAAAAAATTGAAACGAACGCAGCCCGCCGCCCCCGCACCACCAAAGCCAGATTGCTGGCCCGGACGATGCTGGGCGCTACCGCACTCTCCATTGCGGGCGCCCTCTGCCTGACTTCACAAGCAAAAGCTGAAGAATTGTGGGATCCGTACCTGCGCGGCGTGCATGAAGGCGAAGCCGCCGGCGCGCTGCCGCCTCCGGGCTGGTACGGCGTGCTGGATAATTACTATGCCGATTTTAACAGCTATAATAGCGAGGGGAAGAAAGTCCCCAATGCGCATGCCAATATACTCGTGGAACTCCCCATCGTCCTGTACATGCCGGGCATCAAGATTCTCGGGGCTGATTATGGTGTCGCGATGGCGCAGGCGGTTGACTACACCTCCTACGGCCCATCTCAGGCGGCACATCCAGGCGGCGGCAATCTCGGCACCTATAACACCGTGCTGCTGCCGTATCTCCTCTCTTGGAAATTGCCCGAAAATTTCTTCGTGCGCACCAGCCTGACCGTTCTGTTTAACGACGCCACCAGCACACCAGCGACAAATCTAAAAAATGGTGGTCTGGGCTCCGGTAATGCCTATATGACTGTGCAACCGGATCTGGGCGTGAGCTGGCTCTGGAATGGCTGGAACGTGAGCGTCGGTACGCACTATGCTGTGCCTGTAACGTCCGATAACCACGATGGTATTAGCTATCATAGCGCCGCCGAGTTCTCCGCCGACTATAACATCACCAAGACGATCGGAGCATGGACTGCGGGCGTGGGCGCCGAGCAGGAAAACCAATTCGGCAACGACTCCATCAACGGTGTGTCCAAGCCCGGCAGCCGGGCAACTAATTACGGCGTCGGCCCGATCGTCGGCTACCAGTTCGCGGGCGGCCTCGGCGTCATGGCCTTGTGGAATCACAGCTTTGGCACGCATAGCGACGTGGCCGGCGATTTCTTCAACCTGCGCTTCACCACCGCGTTCTGACATCCTAAACCGATAATAATAAGGGCCCTGAATGCAGATACAGGGCCCTTATTTACGCACGCGCGTGCAGCACGCGGCCAATTAGGTTCAGGGCCAGCTGCGCCGCAAGAATGCCAGTAATGCCCGACGGGTCATAAGCAGGGGCGACCTCCACCAGATCGATACCCGCAATCTCCCCCCGCCGGGCCAACCCGGCGAGCAGCTCCAGCACCTCATAATAAGCAAACCCTCCATGGCTGGGCGTGCCAGTGCCGGGGGCTATGGATGGGTCGAACGCATCAATATCGATGGAAAGATAATAGCGCCCGCCTGCGGGAATGCGCGCCAGCAGCGCTGCCGTGCCTAGCTGGCGCGTCTGACGCACGGAGAGAATATCCGAGCCCATCTCCCGTGCCGCCACATAACCATCCCGCGCTGTGGATGAGACGTTACGGATGCCGATCTGCGTCAGGCCGGTGATCCATGGCAGCTCTGCGGCGCGGCGCATTGGGTTGCCATGGCCGTGGCGCACGCCGTGGCGCTCATCGACGAAGTCAAGATGCGCGTCAATCTGCACCAGATGCATCGGCTTCTGCCCTGAGAACGCACGGATGCAGGGGATATTGATGGAATGGTCGCCCCCCAGCACGAAGGGCAGCACCCCCGCGGCAAGAATCTTCCTTACCCCCGCTTCAATATTCGCGTGGCTTGCCTCCGTATCCGTGTGGATAATATCAGCATCGCCAATATCCACGATGCGCGCCTCACGTAGATAGGTCACATCGTCCTCATGGTCATAGGCGCCGTCATGCCCGAAGGCGAACAGCGTCGAGGCTTCGCGGATGGCGCGGGGACCAAACCGCGCCCCCGCCCGCCATTGCGTGCCGCCATCGAACGGCGCGCCGAGAACCGCTACATCGGCGTCTATGCGGTCCCAGTCCAGCTGCAACGGATATTTACCAAAGGTGCAGATGCCGACGAAAGGCAGATCGAGCCGCCCGCTCTCATAACCATGCGCCACCTTAGCGCCCTGCCGCTATGGCGCAGAGCAGCTCGAACATCATCGTCGCCCCGGTAAGCGCGGTGAGGCCCGTGGGGTCAAAGGGCGGGGAGACCTCCACCACATCCGCGCCGATGATGTTGAGCCCCGCGAGACCGCGCAGCATGGCCTGCGCCTCGCGCGTGGTGAAGCCGCCAATCTCCGGCGTGCCGGTACCCACCGCATAGGCGGGGTCCAGACTGTCGATATCGAAAGAAACATAGGTGGCGCCACTACCTACGATCTCTCGCGCCTCGGCGATTACATCCCCAATACCGCGCTGGACCACCTCGTCCATGGCGATGATACGGAAGCCGTTGGCGCGGGCGAAGTCGAAATCCGACTCATGGTAATAGGAGCCGCGTATCCCAATCTGCACCGCGCGCTTCGGGTCCAGCAACCCCTCCTCCACGGCGCGGCGGAACGGCGAGCCATGAGTGTAGGGGTTATCGCCAAAATAGAGATCATTGGTGTCAGAATGTGCGTCAAAATGAACCAGCCCGACCGGCTGCTCACGCGCCAGCGCGCGCAGGATCGGCAAGGTGATGAGATGATCCCCCCCCGCGGTGATGGGAATGGTGCCCGCCTTGGCAATAACGTCGAAAAATCCTTCTATCTTTTCCAGCGCATTGAGCAGGTTGATCGGGTTCACCGGCGAATCACCCAAATCAGCCACGCGGAGCTTGTCATAAGGCGAGATGCCATTGGCGTTGATGCGGCGCATGAGGCTCGACTGGTTGCGTATCTCGCGCGGGCCGTGCCGCGTGCCGGCGCGGTTGGTGGTGCCACCATCAAACGGTACGCCGACCAGCGCCACATCCACCGCCGACGGATCGCTCAGCACTGGCAGGCGAAAAAAGCTGGGCACACCGGCGAAACGCGGCACCAGGGCTGCATCTTGCGGCTCAAATAACGTCATAAGCCAAACTCCTTTTTCACCGCATCCGTGATCATTGAGACATGGTCATGTAGTAGCCATTCGCCGATCTCGGCACTTGCACCACGCGCATCGGCCAGCACGCCGCTCTCCCGCAAATAGCCCGGCGGCGGCGGAAAAATGTCGTAAGGCGGGAATGATGCCCTGCCCTCCTGCGGGATTTTCGAGATATCCACCAAATCCGGCCGCAGCTTCAACATCAGCGAGGTTTCGATCAGGCTCGCATGCTCCAGCTCGGTGCCTGGGAAACCATCTGGGAAGATCCGATCCAGCGTCGCCTCCTTCACGAAATCCCAGTATTCCAGCCGTATGGCGGTGACATCCGCAATGCCGTCCCGGCGCAACTCGCGCAACGCAAGGTCAAGACCTTCCACCACCGGCCAGGCGTTTTCGAAATGCCCGTTCACCAGTACGAAGCGCCGCGCCCCGTGCACACCCATGTCTCGGATGACGTCGCGCAGCATCAGGCTCAGCGTGTTCGCGTCGAGGCTGGCGGTGCCGGGGAAGCTCTGGCCGCCGCCGGAGCGCGGCATCGATTTATACCCATAAGCCAGCGTCGGCGCTACCAGCCCGCCAGTATTGCGCGCAACCGCCTCGCACACTGCTGTTGGCAGAATCACATCCACATTCAGCGGCAGATGCGGCCCGTGCTGCTCCGTGGCGCCGATAGGGATAAAGACGGCGGCACCGCCAGCGATCTTATCCCGCCATTCCGGCCAGGAGAGTTCCGCCATGAACACGCTTTCAACCATATCGACTCCTTTAGTGCATCGCCGCGCCGCCATCGGCGCTGTAGCATTGGCCGGTCACGAAACTCGCCGCCGGGCTGGCCAGAAACAAAATCACCGCCGCCACTTCTTCCGGCCTGCCAATGCGCTCCAACGGGTTGCCGGTCTCAAGCTTTTGCAAAGCCGCGCTCATGCCTGTAAAATTCAGAAGCGGCGTGTCTATTGGACCGGGGGCAACGGCATTCACGCGGATATCCGGCCCCAGCTCCCTCGCCCAGGAGCGTGTGAGGCTCAACATCGCCCCCTTGGTGGCGCAGTAACCGGAAGCCCCGGCCCGGCCGAGATAGCCAAGCTCGGACGCGATATTGACGATAGCGCCACCTTTGACGATATGCGGCAGCGCCGCAGCTGTAACCAGCATTGGTCCGCGTATATTGATGGCGAACATCCGGTCCAGTGCCGCGACATCAAGTGATGCTAACGGCGCGTCATATTCAACCCCGGCACAGTTCACCAGAACTTCGAACCCGCCAAGGCGCTCCGCAGCTTCCGCCACCGCCCCACGCACGGAGTCAGGCTCTGAAAGATCCGCATGAATACAGGCGACGCCATCTGGTGGCGCAGAAATATCCAACCCCAGCACCAGCGCCCCCTGCGCCAAAAACGCCCGCGCGGTGGCAAGGCCAATCCCGCTGGCGGCTCCCGTCACCAGAACCCGCATCACCATGGCACCTCTCCCCTATCCGCCCCTAATGTCTGGCCCGTGATGTTGGCGGCGTAGGACGAGGCCAGAAACAGATATGCGCCCTGCATGTCCTCAGGCTGCATCAGCCCCGGCAGAGCTTGCCCCGCGAGGATCGCATTCAGCAGCACATCCTCCGCTTCCTCGCACCGCGCCGCCATCAGTTCCAGAGAGCGCATGGCCGCCCCGGTCTGCACCCATCCGGGCGCCACCGCATTTACATTTATGCCGCGCGGGCCAAGCTCTTTTGCCCAGGCCTTAGTCAGCCCGATGATCGCGTGCTTGGAAGCAACATAAGCCCCGAATAGCGGCTCGCCCACACGCCCCCACACCGAGGCCGTGCTGATAATGCGCCCGCCAGCCCGCATGCGCGGCAGTGCCTGGCGCGTAACGATGTAGGTGCCCGTGACATTAATATCGAGCACGCGGCGGAACACCGCGAGCGTCTCGGCGGAAAGATCATCGAGCGGCGTCAGGCGTTCCAACCCGGCATTATTGATGAGCACGTCAATCCGCGGCAGCCCTGCCAGCACCTGCGCCACAGCGGCTTCATCTGTGATATCCGCCACATGCCCGGTAGCGCCAAGGGCTTTAGCCGCCGCATGCACCCCGGCATCATCCGCCAGCATGTGCAGCGTGGCGCCAGCCGCGGCAAAGCCCTTGGCGATGCCAAGGCCGATGCCGCGGCTGGCGCCAGTGATTAGTATCGTTTTGCCTGTAAAATTCATTGTCCCCCCATTGCCGGCGCATGGCGCAGCATGTGCAGAATCTCCGTGCGGATACGGAAAAACTCGGCACTATCGCGCAGCGCCAAATCGCGCGCCGCCCCCAGCCTGGCAGTGATATCGATATCCGCTCGGATGCTGGCCGGGCGCGGCGAAAACACGATCACGCGGTCAGCCAGGAACACTGCCTCCTCCACGTCATGTGTGACAAAAATCACGGTCTTCGCATCCTCCATCTGGATGCGCCGAAGCTCTACCTGCAATTCTTCACGCAATTGCGCGTCAAGCGCGCCGAAGGGCTCGTCCATGAGCAATATCTCCGAGCCCGCCGCCAGCGTGCGCGCAATGGCCACGCGCTGGCGCATGCCGCCGGAAATTCGTGCCGGATAGTTCTTGCCGAATGCCCCCAGCCCGACAAGCTTCAGATAATGCGCCGCGCGTTCGCGTTTCTCGGCTGGCAGCATATTCTTGCGGTACTTCATGCCAAACAGCACGTTCTGCTCCACCGTGAGCCACGGAAAGGACGAGTAGGACTGGAACACCATCCCCCGCCGCCGATCCGGCCCGCCAACTGGAGCCCCCTCCAGCAGAATCCGCCCGCCGGTCGGCGTATCCAGCCCACCGACCATGCGCATCAGCGTGGTCTTGCCACAGCCGGATGGCCCAAGAAACGCCACGAACTGGCCACGCGGAACGGTGAGGTTGAATGGCGCCTCCACCACCGGCAACGCACCGAAGCTCTTCGTCACACCGGCAAATTGTAAATACGGAACAGGCGTGAGCATGGCTATAGATACCGGAACATGGCACGATGCAGGGCGCGCAATAGCTGATCGCTGACAAGGCCAATGAGCCCGATCACTAGCACCCCCGCCATCACCTGGTCGGTGGCCATATAGCGCCGCGCTGTCCAGATCACGAAGCCAAGCCCATTGGAGGCGGCGACGATTTCCGCGATGATGAGATAGGTCCAGCACCAGCCGAGCGTGATGCGCAGATTGTCCATGAGCGACGGCGCCATGGCGCGCAGCGCGACACTGGTGAGCGCCTGAAACGGCTTTGCGCCGAGCGTATATGCGGTCTCGAAATATTCATGCGGCACGCGCTTCATATCCTCTGCCACCAGCAGCACGAGCTGAAAGAATGTGCCCAGCCAGAGCAAGAAGATTTTTGTCTCCTCGCCAATACCGAACCAGATGATGCTAAGCGGCACCAAAGCGGGCACCGGCAGATAGCGGATGAAATCGATCAGCGGTTCCAGCGCCGCGCCGATGATACGGTAGCTGCTCATCAATATGCCCATGGGCACGGCGAGGATCGCCGCGAGCAGGAACGCGCCCCAGACACGGGCGATGGAAATTCCCGCATCGCCCAGCAGCCCGTTCTGCGTCGTCATCGTCCATAACGCCTGCAACACCGCCCATGGCGAAGGCAGGAACACCGGCGCGATCCACCCCAAGGCCGGCGCCGCCGCCCATAGCCCCACCGCAGCCGCCGCTGTCGCCGCGCCCGCGCCGAACCTTACACCGCGGGGTAGCGCACCGCGAAAAACGAAGAGCCTGCCAAACAATGGCGCATCAGCCATGATCAGTTCAGGTCATTCTGTGAAATTGTAGAGATCACGGCGCTATCAATGGATTTATCCGCGCTCAGCTTGTGGTTTGCCGCGCCGTTCTCCAGGTTCAGCCCCATCAGCGTATCGAACACACCGTAAAGTGAGCCAGGCTTGCCGGGGCTGCCCATCTCGCCTTGCGTCTGCTTGAGGCCGGTATAGACCAGCGCGCCATTGATGCTCGCCTTGAAATCCGCGGCCGAGAGGTCATAATGCGGTGCCGCGAGCTTGTCGAAGCCGTCTGGATTCTTGTTGTAATAATCAATAGCCTTGTAAATGCCCACAAGGAAATTCCGGTACTTTTGCGGATTGGCCTTAAGGTCATCCCCGCGCACGATAATCACATCCACGATATAGCCGGGATATTGCGCCGAGGAGACGATCTCGCTCGGACGGCGCGAGGCATCCACCTTCAGCGCCTGGGAGAGATACGGCTCATAGCTGACCACGGCCGAGACGGAAGGATCCGCAAACACCGAGATCGTATCCGCCGAGGCAATCTCCTTCATCTGCAAATCCTGCAACGTCATGCCGTATTTCTTCAACTCCAACTGCAGCAGCAGCCGGCCCGGAATGTTCAGCTCGGAGGCGACAATCTTGCCTTTGAGGTCGGCCACGGATTTGATCGAGCCATCGGCGATCATGCCGTCGCCGCCCAATGATTCGTCGATGGTGCCGATGATGATGCCGGGCGTACTCTCATCGCGCGGGCGGCCCTGGTACTCGCCCACCGTGCGCAGATCCATCTCGATATCGCCGCGCGCCATGGCGGCCATCACATCGGCGCGCTCATCATCGAAATTGATGGTGACGTTCAGCCCCATGGCTTTGAAATAGCCCAAGTCTTTAGCGACGAAGATCGGCGCGTAGCCAGACCATGTGGGGCAGAGAATACGGATGCTATCGGCGGCGCGCGCCGGGGCGGCGGTGCCGAGCAGCGCGGCGGCGAGGCCAAAACTTGCCAGCAGATGAGGAAGCTTCATGGTCCGGACCCTTTTACGATGCGATGATGACGCAGCTTAACAAGCAAACACATGCAAAAATATCAAAACTTTTAGAGGTTTACATCGGCATATTTAGATGTATAGCGCAACCCAAGCGTGCTCATCCAACCCAGGTCCAGCACCGCCCCAACCCGGAACGGCAGGGTGGAGCGCAAGATGCGCCATGCCCCGCAGGTGATGCGTCCAAAGGAAATCTCGCAATCCAGCAACGCCCGTGCCGCCGCCAGATCCGCCGCCCCGGCCACGCATTCTGCAAGCGTGGGCGCGGCAAAGCGCGTCTCCACCCGGCCACGCGCGAACATGAAGCAATCCCCCGTCCGCACCAGCCGCATTGGGCGGCCATCCCATGGAGATACCAGCGCAACCTCGCAGCACGGCACCACCCCACAAGCGGGGGCGCGGTGCCAATGCTCCAGATAATCGGCATAGCGCCCGGTCTCGACTAGAATATCCCCCTGCCAGAACAGCCGTCCGCTATCCGGCTGCACCGCCGGGGGCTGGTAATCAATCTCCCGCCCCCATTCAAAATACCCCTCCGCCGAACGCAGCGTGCCGGCGAAACCCTGCTGTGTGGCAAGCCAGACGCAATCAGCGGCGGTGAGGTCGTCCAGGCAACGTACATGGGAAAAATCAGGCTGCCCCGGCGCCTGACGCAGATCCGCATACCCCCCCGGCCCTTGCAGCCAAGCCACCTCCGTCGTGGTATCCCGCGTGCCGTCCGGCAGCACCAGCAGCGAGCGGGTCCACAGCCCCGCCAAATCTCCGACACCCAGCATGTCCACCCCTTACCCTCTTATTCACATCCAGAATTTTCAATGTATGCTGGCCGCATGCGCCGCCTGGACAATATCGACCTGCGCCTGCTGCGGGTCTTCGTAACGCTGGCCGAGGCCGGCAGCTTCGCCGGGGCGCAGATTGCCCTCAATCTCTCGCAATCCACGCTCAGCACGCATATCGCCTCCCTGGAGCGCAGCCTCGGCGCGCCGCTCTGCCTGCGCGGGCGGGGCGGCTTCCGCCTCACCCCGTTTGGCGACGCCACGCTGACCGCCGCGCGCCAGCTCTTCGCCGATATCGACATGTTCCAGAAGCGCGTTGCCCGCTCGGGAGACAGGCTGCTGGGGCGACTCGCCATCGGCATTGTCGATGGCGTGGTCTCCAGCCCGGCGCTGGGCTTGCAGGCACCGCTGGGGCGGGTCATCGCCGCCGCGCCGGAGGCATTCATCGACCTGCGCCTGGGTACTCCGCATGAATTGGAGCAATGGGTGGCGGAGGGCCTCCGGGATGTCGTCATCGGCCCCTTCGCCAAGCAGGGGCCGGGAGTGGTGTACGTGCCGCTGCACCGCGAGGCGCAGGCGCTGTATTGCGGCGCGGCGCATAGGCTCTTTCAGGTGGAATCGCCAAGTGTGGCGGATATCGACGCCTCGCTGTTCTCCGTGCGCGGCTACCGGCAACTTGAGGATCTGTACCGGGTTAACCATCCGCGCGCGAGCGCCAACGTGATCCATATGGAAGCGCAAACGATGCTGATCCTCTCCGGGCAGTATATCGGCTTCCTGCCACGCCATATTGGCGACGCCTATGCCGCCAAAGGTGAGATGCGCGCGCTGAAACCGCAGACCTACCAGTTCTTCTCCCAGCATTTTGCCGCCTTCCGCCGCTCGGAACGTGACCAGCCTTTGCTCAAACTGTTCCTGGCCGAGCTGCGCCGGCATGTGGCCACCGCGCCCAAGGCCGAATGAATCAGCGCGCGCGCCCGGCAATGCCGAATTCCCGCCCCAGCTCGCCCAGAAAATTCATCACCGCCGGTGGATGGTGCGCATTCTGCCGCGTTGCCAATTCTATCTCCACCGAATAACCGTAAAGCTGCGGCAGTACCGGGCGCAGCGCCACGGGAAAAGTGGTGGCCGCCACGTAATGGTCCGGCAGATAACCGAGATAACGGCCCGTCAGCATCAGCAGGGCCACACCCTCCACATCGTTGGCGGTTGCCGTGCGCGTGAGTTCGCCGTGCAACTGCCGTGCCTCCTCCTGCTCGGCATAAGAACGCCCCACCAATTCACACCCAACGAAATCCTCAGCCACCGCGTCATCAGGGCAGCGCCGGTAGAGCGGATGCGTCTCGGCGCAGTACAAATTATTCTGCTCGCCGTAGAGGAAACGGTAGTCCAGCCCTGGCAGGCGCTGGCGGATGGTGACGATGGCGGCGTGCAGCGTTTCCTCCAGCACCGCCTTTTCCAGTAGGTTCGGCGGGTCCACCGCAATGTTCACCTGCACGCGCGGCGCGCGCCGCTTGGCTGCGGCCAGCACGGCGGAGAGCCGAAAATTCGGGTCCGTCAGTAACGTGTCCACAATGCCCAGGTTAAGCTCACCCACGATTTCCGTGTGGATATCGTTCATGCGGTAGCGGAACGCATCCATCGCACTGAGCAGTTGCTGTGCGGCGAGGTAGACCTCCCGCCCCTGGTCAGTGAGCGCGAACCCGGCCCGGCCGCGCCGGCATAGCCGCACGCCCAGCCGGGTCTCCAGTTCCTTTACATGTTTGCTTATGGTCGACAGACCAGTCTGCAACTGCGCCTCCGCCGCAGCGAAACCGCCACATTCAGCCACCGTGGCGAAGAGGCGCAACAGCCTGATGTCGATATCGCTGATATTGCCTTTGAACGGCGTATTCCTGCGGAGCATAGTTTCCGAATAAGGAAAGTAATTAGGCAAAGCAAGCTATGTTACCGCTGACGCGGAGCGCGTAACTCAACATATATGGCTATAAAACCATCATACCGACGCAGCTTTAAAGATATTGGAAGCGATACTTGCACAAACTTAGTGCGAACGATCGCAAATTATGCCACTTCAGCCTATTCCGTAGCCGTTAACCGTCATAAGGATGCAAGCATGTCGAATGCCCGGACCAAGCTCTCCCGCGCGTTGAAGAACACCGCCGCCGCCCTTGCCATGCTGACCGCCACCAGCGCCAGCGCCTTTGCCAGCCAGCACGTAACCCTCGGCATCGTGCCCTGGATCGGCTACGGCCCCATCTATGTGGCGGTGGCGAAGGGCTTCTATGCCCAGCACGGGCTGGATGTGCAGCTGGTGAACTTCAACGACACCGCCGCCATGCCGGGCGCCGTGTATGCCGGGCAGGTGAATGCCACGACGCTGACTTATGACCAGGTGATCGGCGCCAACGCCAAGGGTTGGCATTTGAAGGTCATCATGCCCATCGACTACTCCGCCGGGGCAGATGCCATGCTGTCCACTGACGACATCACCAGCGTGAAGCAGCTAAAGGGGCTGAAAGTCGCCTTTGCCGCGCTCTCGCCCTCCGACTTCCTGCTCGGCTATGCGCTGCAGCAGGTGGGGCTGAGCGAGAAGGACATCATCCCCGTGGACACCACGGCCGAGAGCGTGCCCGGCATCATGGTCGGCGGCTCCACCAAGGTGGGCGTGACCTACGAGCCCAACGTCTCCGCCATTGTGCAAGCCGGGGGCGGCAAGAAATTCCATGTGCTGTTTTCCTCCAAGGACGCGAAGGGCCTGATCACCGACGTTCTGGTGGTGACGCCTAAAACCATCGACAAGGACCCGGCCATGATCACCGCCATGATCCAGGCTTTCGTTGAAGGTGAGGAATACATGAAGTCCAACCCGGCGGATGCGGACGCGATCATCGGCAAGGCGCTGGGCGTTGCCACCGCCGACGTACCGGGCCAGCTCGATGGCGTGCAGAACCCGCCGCTCTCCGAGATGCCCTCGGTGCTGGCCAAATCCGACAAGCTGCCTTCCTTCTATGTCAGCAACCCGGTTATCGGGCAGTTGCTGAAGAATGAGGGCCAGATCACCGCAATTCCGCCGGTTGCGGATACTTACGACGCCAGCTTCGTCGACACGATGGCGGCGCAAGCAAAATGAGCACCACCCCGCTCTTCCGCTACAAGGACAGCGCACTGCCGAATATCGCGGTACTCGCCTATTGCTTTGCCGGCTACGGGGCGGGGCTGTACCTGATCACCACCAGTTCCTGGCTGCTGAACGCCGCTGGCACGCTGCTGCTCGCGCATGCGCTCATCGTCTCCGCCTATTTCGTCCATGAATTCGCGCATGGGGCGATCTTCTCCAAGCCGAAGCTCAACGATGCGATGGGCGAGGTGATGGCATGGATTACCGGCGCGTGCTTTGCGTCCTATCAGGGACTGAAGGAGAAGCATCTGCGCCACCATGCGGACCGGCTGGATGTTGTAACCTTCGACTACCGGGAGTTTCTCGCCCGTCAGCCGGGCTTCGTCCGCGGCATCGTGCTGGCGCTGGAATGGGCTTATATCCCGGCGGTGGAAATCCTCATGCACGGCTTCGTCATCGCCGCGCAGTATAAGAGCAGGGATGCCGCACGGCAGCGGGCCACCAGTATCATGCTGGCCATACGGATCGCGTTTTTTGTGGCGCTGGCCTGTATCTCCCTGAAGGCGGTGCTGCTGTACGCGGCTGCCTATCTGCTGTTCCTGCAGGTGCTGCGCTTCGAGGATGCGTTTCAGCATACGTTCGAGGTGTACGCGACCACCAGCCTCGCCCCCGCCCCGGTGGAGATGGTGCGTGACCGCGCCTATGAGCAGGCCAACACCTACACCAACATCCTCTCCAACATGCATCCGCTGCTGAACCTGATGGTGCTGAATTTCGGCTACCATAATGCGCACCACGCCCGCCCGGCCGCGCCCTGGCACCAGTTGCCGAATTTGCACGCCAAGCTCTATGGCACCGACATGACCCAGGTGCTGCCCGCGCGCACGCTACTGGCCAGCTACCACAAGCACCGCGTGCGCCGCGTGATGCAGCTGGATTACGGCCATGTCGCCCCCAACGGTGACCGCGCGGACAGTTTCGTCGGCGCTGTCGGCGTCTCCTTCCTCACGGCGGTCTGATGACGCAGGTCCGGAAATTCTGGCCGCTCCTCACCGGCACCTACGCCTATGAGAAGACGGTCTCCACCCGCAATATCGGCCATGGCGTGATCATTGAGGCGCCAATCCTAGCGTATCTGATGGAAACCTCGAACGGACGAATTCTGTATGATGTAGGCTGCGACTACCGAAAGCTCGATGACCCGGAAGCCCGCGCCGCGCATTACGGCGGCTTCGCCTTCGGCCCGCCCGCCATGCCGCCAGAGGATAGGCTGCCCGCTCGCCTGGAGGCACTTGGGCTGGAGCCTCGGGATGTGGACGCGGTGTTTCTCGGGCATCTGCATTTCGACCATGCCGGGGGGCTGCATGATTTCTGCCACGCCGAGCTGCATGTGCATGAGCGCGAGCTGGCGGCGGCGCGCGAACCGGCGGATGCTGCGTATTTCGCTAACGAGATCGCCGCGCCGCGCCGCTGGCGCTGCGCCTGTTGCGACTACGATCTGGTGCCTGGCGTGCGCGCCATTGAGACGCCAGGGCACACAGCGGGGCATATGTCCATGCTGATCGAGCTGCCGAAGGGGCGGCCTATTCTGCTCTGCGGCGACGCCGCCGACCTTGAGGAAAACCTGGACCAGGAGATTGCTCCAGGACTGTGCTTCCACGATGACGAAACGGAGGCGCTCGCCTCCATAAGGCGGCTGAAGGCATTGGCGGCGGAGACGGGCGCGGAACTCTGGCCTAATCACGACATGACATTCTTCCGCGCCCGGGACCGGTTCCCGCAATGGATGGAGTAGAGCCCATGGAAACCGTACAGGAAAGCAGCATAACGCTGCCGCCCGCGACGTTGCCTAATTTACGTGACCGTACGCCGCTATGGACCGTACGCGGCAGACTCGGCAAGCGGCTGTACCAGCTGATTGCCCTGGCCAGCTTTCTGCTTCTGCTTGGGCTTTGGTGGGGCATTACCGCCAGCGGCGTGGTCGACCCGCTTTTTCTGCCGGGACCAGGAGCCGTGGCGCAATGCTTCGTCTCCTGGCTCTTCGACCAGGACCTGCTCAACGATACCGGCATCAGCCTGTACCGCGTGTTCGCGGGTTTCGGGCTCTCCGCGGTCATGGCCGTGCCGCTTGGGCTCTATATCGGCGCGTATCAGCCGGTACGCGCCTTCTTCGAACCGTTGATGGAATTCTCCCGCTATCTGCCGGCTGTGGCCTTTGTACCGTTGGTGATGCTCTGGGCCGGCATCGGTGAGGGCTCTAAGATCTCACTGATCTGGATTGGCACTTTTTTCCAAATGGTGCTGATGATCTCTGATAACGTCTCGCGTGTGCCGCTCTCGCAAATCGAGGCCGCGCGCACCCTGGGCGCCACGAACACCGAGGTGGTACACAAGGTGCTGCTGCGCTCCGCTATGCCCGCAATCTTCGACACGCTTCGCCTGACACTGGGTTTTGCCTGGACGTATCTTGTCGTTGCCGAAATGGTGGCCGCGAATTCCGGCCTCGGCTACGCCATTTTGCAGGCACAGCGGTTTTTACAGACGGAGCGCATCTTCGTCGGCATCATCGTTATCGGGGTCATCGGCCTCGTCACTGACCAAACCCTGCGCTGGGTACACCGAAAACTCTTTCCCTGGGCAAAACAATGAGCACGCTGCTTGTCTCCCATCTGTCGAAGCGGTTCGATGCGTTCGAGGCGCTGCGTGATATCGACCTCACGCTCCAAACCGGCGAGTTTGTCGCCCTGGTGGGCGCCTCGGGCTGCGGCAAATCCACGCTGCTGCGCATCATCGGCGGACTGGAGACACGCTCCGCCGGACGATTGGAGGTGGATGGCAAGCCCATAGCCGGGCCGGGGCATGACCGCGCGATGGTGTTCCAGGATTACAGCCTCTACCCATGGCTCACCGTGGCACAGAATGTGCGTTTCTGCCGCGGGTTAAAAGCATATTCCAAAAACCAGACCAGCTCGGAAATCGGCGATTCAATCCGCCGCTCCAATCTTCTGATCGACCTCATGGGACTCGCGCGCGTGCGCGATGCACGGCCAAACCAGCTCTCCGGCGGCATGCGCCAGCGCGTGGCCATTGCCCGCGCGCTGATGGCACAACCAGATTTTCTGCTCATGGACGAGCCCTTTGGCGCGCTGGATACGCAGACGCGCGAGGTGATGCACGACCTTGTGCTGCACGTAAAAGCTGCTGAGCGCAGCGCCTTTTTATTCGTCACCCACGATGTGGAAGAGGCCGTGTATCTGGCCGACCGCGTGATCGTGCTGGCGCCAAACCCTGGCCGTGTTGATAGCGTGTGGCCGATAGCCCTGCCCGCTCGCCATCAATCCCTGAAAATGACGCCGGAATTTCTACACATCAAGCGCGAAATCACCGACCGCATCCGCGCCACCTCCGGCATGTATAGCGACCTTGCGGCGTTGCAGGCACTGAGCGGCGGCGCGTGAGCCTGTTCATTGAGGCAACTCCCTATGCCTGGCCACATGACGGGGCGCTGCGGCCAGAGACGACAGCGCTAATCATCATCGACATGCAGCGCGATTTCTGCGCGCCGGACGGCTACGTCTCTACCATGGGCTATGACATCACCCCGGCACGAGCCGTCATCCCAGGCATCGCGCGGCTGCGCGCGCAGGCACGGGCCTGGGGGGCGCTGGTGGTGCAGACGCGTGAAGGCCACAGGCCGGACCTCTCCGACCTGCCGCGGCAAAAAGCATGGCGCTCGGCTCAGGCTGGACCGGGTATCGGCGCGAAAGGGAAGCTCGGGCGGTTTCTGGTGCGCGGCGAGCCAGGCTGGGAGATTGTGCCTGAACTTGCTCCGGAACCTGGCGAAGTTGTCATCGACAAGCCTGGGTACAGTGCTTTTTACGCGACCGATCTGGCACGCGTGCTGGCGGTGGCGGACACCCGGCATATCATTCTATGCGGGCTGACCACGGATGTATGTGTGCACTCCACCCTGCGCGATGCGGTGGACCGCGGTTATGAATGCCTCGTGGTGGGGGATCTCTGCGCCGCGACGCAGCCGGAGAATCACGCGGCGGCGCTGCGCAGCATCACCACCGAGGGCGGGATTTTCGGTGCCGTGGCCACAGCACAGGTACTTTTCAAAGGCCTATCGCCTCCTTGAAGCGCCCATAAGCCACACGGGCGGCGACACCTGCTGGCCAGAATGCATGCAAGGGAATTGTGCGGATGCCACTAATGGGCATAGCCAGCTCCTCAGTGGGCGCGCCTAGAATACGCGCAGCGATTTGCTGGCCCATTGCCGTCATCAGCGCCACGCCACGCCCGTTGCAGCCAAGGCAGGCGATCACCCCTTCGGCGGGTTCATGCAGATGCGGATAGTGATCCGCTGTCATCGCCAGCTGGCCATTCCAGAAATGCGTCCAGCCGATATCTTGCAAAGATGGCCATAGTTTTTGTGCATAAGCCAGCAGATAGCGGAAATCGCGCCAGTCGCTGGTATCGCGCGAGGGGCTGCGCCCACCCATCAGCAAACGGTTGCCGTCATCGATGCGGAAATAAACCGTGATATCGGCCTGTTCGTACAGCACAGACCGCGCTGGCATCACTGTGCTGGCCAGCTTCGCGGGCAACGGCTCACTCGCTGCAATCATGCTGTAGACCGGCACCATGCTGCGCGCGAGCCCCGGCCAAAGTCCAGCCTCGTAAGCATTCGTGCACAGGGCAATATGTTCCGCATGCAGCGTGCCGGAGGGCAAAGCGATGACCCAGCCCTTTCCTGCTTGCCTAAGTGTCTGCGCCCGGCTGCTAGTGTACAATCTGGCACCGGCGCGCTGCGCCGCGATGGCCAAACCACGCGCGTAGCCAAGCGGATTCACATCTCCACCGCGCGGGTCGAACATCGCCCCCAGATAATGGCGCGTGCCGGTCCGGGCCACCATCTCCGGCGCATCCAAATATTTCACAGGCGCGCCGTGCGACGTATAATCATCGGTCAAATGTTTAGCGACATCCGCCTGTCTTATGGTTTTCACCGCCCGCAGCGTGCCGCCGCGCCGCGCCGCGCATGCGATACCGTATTGCTCAATGAGGGAGAACACTAGATCCGGTGCCGTACCGGACAGAGCAACCATGCGTGCGCCCAGTTTTTTACCATAATCGCGCAGGATATCCGCAGGCGGATGCTTGAGTCCAGGATTGACCTGCCCGCCATTGCGGCCGGACGCACCCCAGCCGATTTCATTTGCCTCAAGCAACGTAACATCCACCCCCCGCTCCGCGAGATGCAGCGCCGCCGACAGCCCCGCAAAGCCGCCCCCGATAATTGCGACCGAGACTCTCGCCTCTCCGGTAAAGCTCGGCATAGGTGCTGACGGTATCGCGGTTTCAGCATAAAGGCTCGGCAGCAGCGGCCTTGGGCGTACAATGCGGGGCAATCTTTCTTATCCTTAAAAATATTAGCGTCCCGGGCGGCGCGACAAACAGCCCGGGACTGTGGCGCGCTACTGGCGCAGCAATGTCCAAACGCGGTCATAATCCTTAATCGCCAGTGCCGGGCAGGACTTCGTGAATACCATGTTCAAACTTTTGGGCGGGTTGAACTCCGGCGAACTGGCTAGCGCCGGCGTTACATAGGGCGCCGATGCGGGAACCGCATTTTGATATCCAGCAAAATTTGTCTCAATGGCTGCGTTCTTCGGGTCCATCATGAAGTTGATGAATTTCAGCGCATTGGCGTAGTCTGGTGCACCTACTGGGACGGCCATGTTATCCATCCAGCCAATCGCGCCTTCCTTGGCATAAACATAACGCAGCGTCGCTTTCTGCATGCGTGCACGCACGGCGTCACCCGACCATATCTCCGCGATCGCCGCTTCACCGGACACCAGACGATCGGGGATGCCATCTGAGTTATAAACTTTTACAGCTGGCTTCTGAGTTTCCAAAATCTTCACCAGCGCATTGAGGTCGGCGGGGTTGGTGTCACAGATTGGCTTGCCCATATAGAGCAGCGCCAAATTGATAACCTCGCTCGGCGAGCCGAACATGCTCACCTTGCCGCTGAACACGGAAGGCGGATTAAACAAGGTTCCCAGACTGTCCACCGGACCGGGATAGACGGAGCTGTCATAAGTGAAAGAGGTCGTACCCCACTGCCACGGCACGGAATACGCCGCCTTTGGGTCCCATGAGCGCGCCTGCCATTTCATGTCAAGATTCTTGAAATTAGGCATATCGGCAGCGTTGATCGGCTGGATCAACTTCTGGTCAATGAAGATAGGAACAAAATCATTTGAGACGACAACGAGATCATATCCGGTTCCTCCAGCCTTCAGCTTCGCCAGCAGCGTTTCGTTGGAATCATAGGTATCGAGCGTGACCTTGATCCCCGTCTCCTTGGTAAATTTTGCGATGAGGTCGGGCGCGGTGTAATCAGTCCAGTTGTAAATGTGTAACACACCGGCGGATTGCGCTTGCGCTGGCACCACATCGGCAAACAGGCCACAGGCCAGACCCGCGGCAACGGCAAATGTGCCGATCGAGTTTTTAAGCTGCATGAATTCTCCTAAAGTTTTTAAGGTTATAGATTCAGGATGATGGCACGGCGGTTGCGGGCGCTCCGGCGGGGCGGGACACCACCGAGGGACGGCTGAACAGGAAGACGAGAACGGCAAGCACTGCGGAGACCAGCAACAGGATCGTGGAGATGGCATTCACCTCCGGCGTCACTCCCTGGCGCATCATGCCATAGACATAGACGGGCAGTGTCGTACTGCCTGCACCAGAAACCATGAAGCTGATCAAAAAATCATCGAGCGATGAGACAAAGGCGAGAATGGCGCCCGCGACAATTCCCGGCGCCATCAGCGGCAATGTGATACGCCGGAAGATGCGCCACTCACTTCCATAGAGATCCCTGGCGGCATCCTCATACGCCGTCCCCATGCTACGCAATCGTCCCTGCATGGGCAGCATGGCGAATGGAATGCAGAATACCGTATGCGCAATCACTAGATTCAGCATGCCTATGGTCATGCCTAGCATTGAAAAAAAGATCAGAGTTGTGACCGCGACGACGATTTCCGGTACCACCAGCGGGATCATCACCACACCGATAGCTATACCCCGGCCCAGGAAATTCCAACCACGTTCAAAGGCGAGCGCGGCCGCAATCGCGAAAGTGGTAGCGCAAGCCGTCGCGCACCCCGCAACAATCAGGCTGGTCTCCGCCGCCAGCTTGATATTGCCATCATTCACAGCCTGCACAAACCATTTCAGACTGAAGCCACTCCATATCGTGACCAGACGGTTGGCGTTGAAGGCATAGACCACCAGCACGACAAGCGGCGCATAGAGAAACAGGATCGTCAGCGCGGTGAACGTGCCGAAGCCGGGGTTATTCCGCCAATCAAATGGCCGGAACTTTCTCATGCCCGCGCCTCCACGGCCTTCGCGCGCCGGCTTTGCAGAATCAGCGCCAAAATCACCGCCGCCGTAACAAGTATCGCCAGCGCTGAACCAAACGGCCAGTTGCGTGATGATGTGAATTGCATCTCAATCAGACTACCAATGAGCAATTGCTTACCGCCACCCAGCATATCCGGTTGCAGAAACGACCCCAAGGCTGGCGCAAAAACCAGCACGGTACCCGCCGCGATCCCCGGCTTCGTCAACGGCCAGATCACACGCCGAAACAAGCGCCAGCGGCTGGCGTAAAGATCATATGCCGCCTCTACCAGACGCGGGTCCAGCCGCTCCAACGTCGCATAAATCGGCAACACCATGAATGGTAGAAATGTATAGACCAAGCCAAGCAAAATCGCGGGCTGATTATACAGCAACGGCAAGGGATGATCGATCAGCCTCAGATATTGCAGAAATCCGTTCACCAGACCCGAGTCGCGCAGCAACAGAATCCAGCAATAGGTACGGATCAGCGTGTTAATCCAGAATGGCAGCGTCACCAGCGTTAGCAGCAGCGTGCGCCGCGCCGGGCTCTGGCACATAATGTACCAAGCGACAGGAAAGCCCAGAGCGAGGCTCAATAGAGTTGTCGCCACCGCAAGATAGAATGAGCGCAGCATGATCCACAGATAATCAGGCATAAAGGTCAGATTGCCGCTGAAATCCTGATCGAACAGCATCTGCACGTAAGCACCCACGGTGAGCGGCATCGTCACGCCACCATACACATTGGCGGTCATGAAGGAGTAGAGCAGAGAAATTAGCATCGGGATGACCATAAACAGGAAGATCAAACCAACCGCCGGCAGCAACAGTAGCAAGGTTGTCTTCAGGCGCATCTTCCGTCCTATTCCCGCAATTCCCATTCGGCATCGTCCGGCCAGAACAGGCCAATTTCACTCCCCGGCGCAGCCATTTGCGCGCCGCGCAACCGGGCACGTATGACAATGCCACGCGCCTCAATCTCCATCAGCGTATCCGCCCCAAGAAACGTCGCGGCCTTGAGAATGCCGTATAACCTTGCAGGCGTACTGGCCGTAGCCATTTCGATCCGTTCCGGTCTGATGCTGAGCGTGACATCCTCCCGGCGCCCAAGCAGGCTGCCAGAAACCAGGTTCGCCTCGCCGATGAAATCCGCGACAAAGCGATTCGCCGGCCGGCCATAAATTTCCTGCGGCGTGCCAAGTTGCTGCACCCGCCCGGCGCTCATGACCGCCAGCCGGTCGGACATCGCCAGCGCTTCCTCCTGGTCATGCGTAACCAGAACGAAGGTGACACCGGTTTCCCGTTGCAACTGTTTCAGCTCAAACTGCATCTCCTTGCGCAGCTTCAGGTCCAGCGCGGAAAGCGGCTCATCCAGCAGCAGAACCTGTGGACGTGGTGCTAGCGCGCGCGCCAGCGCCACGCGTTGCTGTTGCCCGCCGGAAAGCTGCGCAGGCTTACGGTTACGGAAACTCTCCAGCCTAACCAGCGCCAAAACCTCCGCAACACGCTCAGAAATTTCCAACTTTGACCAGTTGAGCATCTCCAGCCCGAAGGCGATGTTTCGTGCCACACTCAGATGTGGAAATAGTGCGTAATTCTGGAATACCATATTCACCGAGCGCGCCCGCGGCGGCAGGCTCAACACATCTTTGCCCGCGAGCAGGATGCTACCGCTACTCGGGTGCTCGAACCCTGCAACCATCCGCAGCAATGTCGTCTTGCCGCAACCGGACGGGCCAAGCAGGGTGAAGAACTCGCATTCATTGATCGTGATATTAATGTCGGATAGCGCGCGAACCTCGCCGCCACCGAATATTTTTTCCACATCTGATATCTCGATCAGAGGTTTTGGCGCAGGCTCCAGCGGCGGCTGATCGCCAGACACGCCCGATGTCAGCGTATCGGCCATATTCATCAGTAATGCCGCCTACATGGAACGCTGTCGCTACCCAGCCAAATAGACAGCGCCATCATAGCTTTTGCTATATCGCGATTGTGCATCTACGTCCTCCAGGATCGTTAGAGCCGCGCGCCTGTTGTTTCCGCAGTCAGGGTAATTCAGTTTATTGAAAACGTCAAAGATAATTTTAGGCTACTGACGACCGTTAAACCTGCCCCACAAAACCAAAAAATTATAGAAATACAGACGGCTGTTTCAAGTTAACATAAACCTCTTCAAGGACTACACTCTACAATGTGTGCCCTGTGACTAAAATAATTGACAGTATTTTCACAACTGAATAGCGTCACAAGCGCGTCCGTTGGCATCCGAGATCGAAGGAGGTGGCTTCCAATTGGTTGAAACTGCCGATCTGTGGCTGGGCGTGCAAGTGCAGGATCTGCGCAAGACCAACGGCCTGTCTCTACAGCAACTGGCGGAGCGCTCCGGCCTCTCGATCGGCCTGCTCAGCCAGATTGAGCGCGGCCTGACGTCTCCGTCGATTCGCTCCCTACGGCAGATTAGCGAAGCACTGGGCGTCACCCCTGCAAGCTTCTTCCATGAGGAAACGCCGCCGCCGCCGGAAGAGCTTGGCAAGGTTGTCCGCCGAAACAAAGGACGGCAATTGCGTTTGCCGAGCAACGGCGTCGCCAAATGGCTGCTCACACCAGACCTTTCTGGCAACCTGGAAATGCTGTTCGTTGAAATTCAGCCCGGCGGCAAATCCGGCACGGAATTTTATACCCATAAAGGCGAGGAGTGCGGCTATGTCATCTGTGGCGCCATGCGGCTGTGGGTCGGGGACCAGCTCTTCATCCTGCATGAGGGCGATAGTTTCCGTTTTCGCAGCACCATACCGCATCGGTTTGAGAATGGCGCGGATGTCGTGACGCATGTGCTCTGGGTCATCACGCCGCCATTCTATTGAACGGGAGCTCCAACCATGCCGACGATGAGTGCCCTCCACTTCCAGCATCTGTTTTCGCCACTGCAGATCCGTGGTGCCCGCCTGAAGAACCGGATCATGTCCACCGGGCATGATACCACCATGCCAACCGACGGCTATGTCAACGACCGGCTAATCGCCTACCACAAGGCCCGCGCGCAAGGCGGCGTTGGGCTCATCGTCACCCAGGTGGCCGGCGTGCATGAGACCGCGCGCTACACATCGCATCTGTTGATGGCAACCGATGATGATTGCATCCCCGGCTATACCCGGCTCGCCGAAACAGTGCACGCTTACGATTGCCGGATTTTTTCCCAGCTTTTCCATCCAGGCCGGGAGATCATGGAAGCGGCTGATGGATTGCTTCCCATCGCCTATGCACCGTCAAGTGTGCCCAACGAGCGCTTTTCCGTTATGCCTCGCCCCCTTCCCATGGATTTGATCCAGGAGATCATCCAGGGTTATGGCCAAGCCGCACGCAGGCTATTCGCGGCAGGGGTCGATGGCGTTGAGATCGTGGCCAGCCATGGCTATTTGCCCGCGCAGTTCCTCAACCCGCGCCTGAATCACCGCGCCGATGCCTACGGTGGCACGCCCGAAAACCGCTTACGGTTTCTGCGTGAAGTGCTGGAGGAAATCCGTAAGAACACTTCCGAACAATTCGTCGCCGGCATGCGCATCAGCGCCGGGGAGCGCGACGAAAGCGGGTTGACGCGGGAAGAAGTGCTGGAAGCATGCGTGCATCTGCAAACGCGGCTTGACTACGTCAACCTGACCACCGGCACCTCTGCCTCGCTCGGCGGCGCCATTCACATCGCCCCGCCAATGGCGATGCCCCCGGTCTATTTCGCCAAGGACGCCAAAGCCTATAAGCAGAGCCTTGATATTCCAGTTTTCGTCACGGGGCGGATCAACCAGCCGCAAGAGGCGGAGGCGCTCATCGCCGCTGGGCACGCCGATATCTGCGGCATGACGCGCGCCCTCATCGCCGACCCGGAGATGCCGGCGAAGGCAGAGGCCGGTAACACCGACGATATCCGCGCCTGCATCGCCTGCAACCAGGCCTGCATCGGGCATTTTCACCGGGGTTACGCCATCTCCTGCATCCAGCACCCGGAAACCGGACGCGAGCTGATTTACACCAACCGCCCTCCGGTGTCCCGGCGCAAAAAGGTGATGGTGGTTGGCGGCGGCCCCGCGGGCATGAAAGCCGCCATTGAGGCTGCTGGAAACGGGCATGAGGTCACGCTCTTTGATGCTGGGCGGCAACTCGGCGGGCAGGCCCTGCTCGCGCAACTTCTCCCCCGCCGTGCGGAGTTCGGCGGCCTCGTCACCAATCTCAGCCGGGAGTTGGAGGCCTCCAGCGCCAGAATTGTGCGGAACACGCGCGTCGACCGTACCCTGGCCGAACATGAAGCGCCTGATGTCATCATTCTGGCCACTGGCGCCATGCCCTATGTCCCGGATTTTCCGCATGACGGCACTGTGGAAGTGGGCACGGCATGGCAGGTTCTGCGCGGAGAGATAAAGCCCGGCCAGCGCGTTCTGGTCACCGATTGGCGCGGCGACTGGATCGCCCCTGGTATCGCCGAGCGCCTGGCGCGGGGCGGATCACGCGTCGAGCTCGCGGTCAGCGGCACACATGCCGGGCAAGCCCTGCCCTATTATGTGCGTGACGACATGGTTGCCGCGTTGCACCGGCTGCAAGTTCCCATAACCCCCTATGCAAGGCTCTACGGCTGTTCGGGCGATACGGTTCTGATGCAGCACGTCGCCAGCGGCGAGCCGATCATCTATGAGGGCATCGACACGCTCATACTTTCCCAGGGCCATATCGCGGCGGCTGAGTTGGAGGCCGAGTTGCGGCCATTGGCCCGTGAATTCTTTATGATCGGCGATTGCCTGGCACCGCGAACCGCCGAGGAAGCCGTCTATGAGGGGCTGCAGGCCGGCTGGTCACTCTGACCGGCACCTAACGGGCGGATCGCTTCACGGTTGCGGCAAATCAAGGCGCGCGAGGCGCTCCGGGCCCACCATGCCCGCACAAAACAACGTGAGGATGCCATGGCGAACCAACCAGACCTGTCGATTCCTCTTGAAACGGTGTGCTTCATCATCTCCAAGGCCCGCGAGTTTGATGCCAAGGACGAAGTGACCGACCCGGACCCCGGCTCCAACGCCAGCGATGATGGCATGCGCGCTGTGCTCGAGGACCATACCAACGATCCCGTCCGCACGGAGATCGCCAGTGCCATCTGGCCCCTGAACGAAGATGCACAGATTGACTTGGTCACGCTCACTTGGCTCGGACGCGGCGATGGCGACGCGGAAAACTGGGACGAACTGCGCGCCGCCGCTACTGAAGCGCATAACGAACGCACGGCTGACTACCTGCTCGGCATACCGCTCCTCGCTGATTATCTTGAGGAAGGGCTGGCACAGATTGGCTTCTCCTGCCGGGACGTTGAGGAGTAAGCCCCCTGTGCTGGAAATCCCGGGCTGTGCTAACTATCTCAGCATCCGGCTCCAAGGGATTCCCATGAAGAAACTATACCTCCCCATCATCGCTCTGGCCTTGGCCCTCCAGCCCATGTCACGCGCCCATGCTCAGACGCAGTCCACGCCACAGCAGTTGCAGGCCCTTATCGCGGCCGGGCAGGAACAGACCGCGCTACAGCAACTCAACACCGTGCTGCAGGCCCACCCGGATAGCGGCGTCGCCTGGTATCTGGTCGCCGAGGCGCAGGACGCCAGCGGCAACGAGGCCGCCGCTCGCAGCGCGCTGGCCAAGGCTGAGCAACACGCGCCAGGCCTGCCCTTCGCTAACCCGCAGAAGGTGGCGGCGCTGCAGGCGCATCTCGCCGCTCCCGCCGCCGTTGCTCCGCAGGAGCATCACGGCATCAGCCCGTTTCTGATCATCGGGGCGCTGATCGTGCTGTTCATCGGTATCCGCCTGTTCTCCCGCGCCCGGCGCCAAATGCCCGGCCCGTATTACCGGAATGACTTTGGCGGCGGGGTTGCCGGCGCGCCTCCGGGCGGGCCTTTTGGCGGGGCGCCACCCTATGGCGCGGCACCGGGCATGGGCAGCTCGATTCTGTCCGGCCTAGCCGCCGGTGCCGGCTTCGCTGCCGGTGAGCGGATCATCGACGGCCTGATGGACCACCCGCGCGACACCGGAATGATAGATCCCGCTTCCGGCGCCACGCCCCCCGCCCCCGCGCCAGACCGCGATGACGGTCTGTCCGGCTCCCCGGACTGGAATAGCGGCTCCACGGGTGACGACAACCAGTTCGATTCCGGCAATAACTGGTGAAGCACACCACTCCTGGGCGCGGCCGGCTCAAAGCCGATGCCAAACGGCAGCAAGCCGCGCCCATTGCCCTGCAATGGGCGGCTCCCGCTCAGCCCCCCTGATCCTCGATAGCATCATGCTGCATGCCGGACGGTACTTCGCCGCCGAACACCAGCGCCAAGCTGGCAACGCCCTACGAATGCGAGATGTAGAACATCTCCGAACCTTTGCACAGCGTGGATGCTCAGAGCAAACGAAACCGCCCTTTCATTGCTTCGTCGACCACCCCAACATTGGCGCTGTCCGTCAGCGAGCCCCTCAGCATCGCGTAAACCGCCCTGCTGAACGCACCGCCTGTGACCAGGCGAGCATTTTCGTCTTGCTTGATCTGGGTTATTTCTGTCCTATAGACTTCGTCTCTGACGGCAACAAAATCTGCCTCGCCGTCACCTATTTTGATCGGCTGCCCCTATCCTGCCCTGCACTCTCCGCCATCATTACCAGACGTGCCAAAGCCGGAATCGACCCCGCACCTGTTTTAGTCATAATTGCGGCACGATGATTTTCCACCGTGCGTTGGCTGATACCAAGATCAGAGGCAATATTCTTGCTGGGATCGCCAGCCAAAACCCGCTCCATGATCTCATGCTGACGTCCCGTTAGTAGTGCTATCTTCGCCTTAGCCGCGGCAATGCGCTCATCCGACTGCCCAGTGCTACGCGAAATTTTCAGCGCACGAGCAACGCAGTTGCGCAACTCCTCCGCCTTAGCCGGCTTTTCAATGAAATCAATGACGCCAGCACGTAATGCACGGACAGCCATCTTCACATCCCCCTTCCCCGTAATCATGATCGCGGGCAAGTGCCTGCCTGCAGCAGAGAGTGCTTCAAGCAGTTGAAATCCATCCATGCCCGGCAAATGTGCATCGAGCAGCAGACAAGCATTCGCATCACTTTCCGCCGCCTGTAGAAAGCTCTCGCAGTCGCCAAAGCTCCTCACCCGATACCCCTCTGCCGTAAAAATACTGCTCAACAAAGATCGCACGGCCGCGGCGTCATCAACAATAAAGACTGTGTGAGGCGTCGTCGCCACAGCTTCCGCTGGTTTAAGCAATAGGCGTTTGATCGCATTTGTCAGTTCGGTGAGCTTCATCGGCTTATTCAGCTGCACACAACCATGTCCGGCAATATCATGAAGCGCCGTGTTACCAATATCACCCGTCATAATAATAACCGGCAATGCACGCTTATATTGCGCCCGCAATCGGCTCGCCAGAACAACGCCGTTCATCTGGCCTGGCAAATTATAATCGGTGAGGATTAAATCTGGCAGGACATCCGCAGAGACCAAGCTAAGCGCCGCCGCCCCATCCTGTGCAGTGAGGAGGCGGTAACCTTCGTCGACAAGAAAAGTTTGCAGCAATTGCCTTATATCTGGATCGTCTTCAACAAGAAGGATAGTCTCCGCAAAACCAAGATGCGGCGTACTAGACAAAGTATCCGCGGGCAACTGGCTGGGCCGGGCACAAGCGGACGTTATCGGCACTTCAACCGAAAATACCGACCCACGGCCAAGCCGAGAACGTACTCCCACCTTATACCCGAGCAACTCGCTAAGCCGCTGCACAATTGACAACCCAAGCCCCAGCCCCTGGCTGCGTTCACGAGCGGCATTGCCAATCTGCCGGTACTCTTCAAAAATTTCCTGCAATTGCACGGCTGGAATGCCAATACCACTATCCCAGACCTCAATCCTCAGCGTCCCCCCAGTGCGGCGACAGCCAAGCAGAACACCACCCTGATGAGTATATTTGAGGGCATTGGCAAGCAGGTTCCGTACCATCTGCTCAAGTAGCCGTGCGTCCGCGCAAATATGCAGACTGCATTTCACCACCTTCAGCGTCAGACCACGTGCCGCCGCAGTATACCGAAACTCGCGTTCAAGTTTGGTTAGCAGATCCTGGACCGGAAAATCCTCCACCACCGGCTTAATAATTCCGGAGTCGATCTGATTAATATCCAATAATGCATTAAACATCTCGGTCATGCCGTCGATTGTTTGGCCAAGCCGCGTCACCAACTCTTCCGCCGGCCCTTCATGAACTGCTTTGGCAAGCAAACCACTAATCAAGGTCAATGCCTGCAAAGGCTGCCGGAGATCATGACTAGCTGCCGCCAAAAAGCGAGATTTCGCAAGATTTGCCTGCTCTGAATCATGCTGCGCAACCTCCAGCGCAGAACGTGTAGCCTTGCGCTCGGTAACATCGGCAAAAGTGATCACTACACCAGCGATGGCACCTTCTTGCGTACGATACGGCTGAATACGGCGCTGGAACCAAGTACCATTCTCTGCCTGCACCTCGGCTTCAGCCGGTGCTGAATCCAGCAGCACACTCTTGGCATCAGCGAGCAGCGTTGGATCCTTGACGCGCGCGTGCAAATCAGCGAGTGGCCGGCCAACATCACTAGGCATAACAGCGAATATCGCTGTCGTTGCCGGTGTAAAAAATCGAATTTTTAGGCTGGAATCGAGAAATAGAGTTGCCACATCGCTGCTGTTCAATACGTTCTGCAAGTCACTCAGCGTCGTACGGCTGCGCTCCAGCGTTTCCTGCAACTGGCTATTAAGCGCGGTAAGCTCCTCATTCAGTGATTGAAGTTCCTCCTTCGAGGTTAGCAGTTCCTCATTCGTCGATTGATATTCTTCATGGGCCGAACGCGCCTCCTCATTCAGTGCCCCCTGCTCCTCGCTTGCAATCTCCAGGCTCCGAATGGTGAGCTGCAAATCTGCTCTCGCAGCCTCCAGCTCCTGCTCAAGTTCCACCACCCGTTCAGCATCCTGTGGCATGCCGCTTTTAGCCGATTTTGGCCCAGGCTTTGAATGTGCAATGAAAAACAATATGAATTTATCGTGATCAAATGAGACCGGTTGAACATCGATATTAAATCGAAATTGCTCGCCTTCATGCGTCATGCGACCACCCAGCAGGGTGATAGGTTTTTGCGTAGCACTCACCTCGCCAATCCCGGCTTTAACCCGAGCGCGCAGGCTTGGGGCAAGCAGGGAGAGCAGGTCATGCGTCGGGTAACCTGGGGCAATCTGTAAAAATGAGCTAATCGGGCCGGAACTGTATAAGCACTCCAGCCGCTGATTAACCATGACGGCAGCCGGAGCATAACGCTCCAGCACTAAATTACGGTATAGCTCAGCGATGTCCATGCTGCGCGCCGCCATGGGCTGTACGGCGCGCGTTAGTAGGCGGCTGGGGCCCGGCGCCGGCAAAAAAGCCAAATGCGCTGTGCCTTCCCCGCCTGTCTTTCGGTATAGCCGTCCGGCTTTAGAAATTAGTGAAAAACGTCCATCACCCACCCCGATCGTCTCTGCCGTGCCAAGCAACAAAACCCCGTCCATGCACAGGGAAAAATGAAATACATCAATGACCTTCGCCTGCGCCTCGGGCTTGAGATAGATCATCAAATTGCGGCAGGAAATCATATTGAGCTTCGAAAAAGGCGGATCGGACAGAACATCCTGCACGGCAAAAACAATACACGCACGCAAACTTTGATTTACGCGGTAACCATGCTCTTCGCGCGTAAAAAAATTACCCAACCTCTCCACCGAGACTTGGTCTTCAATGCTAAACGGGTAGATACCCTCGCGTGCTGCCGTCACAGCCTGGGCATCCGCATCAGAGGCAAAAACTTGCAATTTGACGTCCACACCAGCAGCCTTGATAGCCTCACAGAACAGCATCGTCAGCGTGTAGGTTTCCTCACCCGTGCTGCATCCCGCCACCCATAGCCGGATTGGATTGTCCGCTGCCTTTGCCACCAACTCCGGAATGATGGTCTTGGCCAAAAGATCAAAAATCTCAGGATCGCGGAAAAAGCTCGTCACATTAATGAGGATATCATCAGCCAGCAGAGCAGCTTCCTCGCCATTGGCCTTCAATAATGCCAAGTAACCAGCGGTATCACCGGGCGGCAATCCGACTAAACCCATGCGCCGAATGATCCGGCGCTCTAATGTGCCCGGCTTATAAAGAGTAAAATCATGCAGTGCACTGGATTTAAGAAAGCTAACAATTTCCTTGACACCGTCCTGTACTGATACTGTGTGGGTTGGGCTGCGCCGTGCAAGTTGATCGGCAATGTCAGCCACAGGCAGCACAAGATCGACCATGCCTGTGGCAATCGCGCTGCGCGGCATGCCATCATAATCCGCTTCCACCGGGTCCTGCACAATCACCACCCCTCCAGCTGCCTTGATCGCCGCTAGGCCAATCGTGCCATCGGTACCAGTGCCGGAAAGAACCACGCATACGGCCCGTTTTCCTGCCGCCTGAGCCAAGGATTTCAAAAGAAAATCAAATGGCAACCGGGCACCATGGCGTGCCAGCGGCGCCGAAAGTTTGAGCTTATCCGCCTCAAGCGCCAGATAGACGCCAGGCGGGATTATGTAGAGATGATCGACCTCAACCAACATGCCATCCGCCGCCTGGAGCACCGGCATAGCCGTAATACTGCTCAGCAGTTCCACCATCATACTCGGATGATTTGGGTCAAGATGTTGGACAAGAATAAAGGCCATTCCCGGTGTGGCAGGTAAGGCGGCAAAGAGATGCTGGCACGCCTCCAACCCACCAGCCGAGGCACCTATGCCAACAACACAGTTTCCTTTGGCTAAAACTGCTAGCGTCGGAGAAGCACGAGGCAACTGCCGACGCCCAGGTGAATCCTGTCTTGGCATAGTCTATTTTTCCTGAGGGATGAGTTCCACCTATTACCGGCAAGGTAATGAGAACTTTACAACAGGTCAACAATGCATCCAGCAGTTGCAGCAATTGATTAAATTACTACCTTCAGAAGGCAATCAATTTACCCGAAACAAAAACAATTTACCCGAAACAAAAACTCATAAATCAATTAACATTGAAAATACTATAAATAACTTTATTATGTATTTTTGATAATTTATCGTATTAAATAATAGCTATTATTGCAATGGCGTTGTAAACGCTAAAGTATTCAATTTTAATAAGTTAACTTTTGTTGGCTTTCAGGCCGTTGAGTGCATCAGACGGCGCCGACATCGCCTCCGCTTGGTCATCTATGCGGTTGGCAATGGAGGGATTGTCACGTCTGGCCTCTTCCAGCAGCTCGATGATTTTTGAGCTTTTCTGGTCATTAGAGATCACCAACTCAAGAATAAGCTGTGAACGGTGGCTTTTAAGCTCATCTTCACGGCGCTGGGTCGTAAGAATGAGGGAGGCAAGAAGCAATGTTCCCATCGTGATCGTGCCCTGCAACCAGAAGAAAGGTGCTGGATCAACAGCCTTATAACCCAAATGCGTCGCAGCCAAATTACCGGCAATCCAGCCAAAAAGGACGACCGTAAGCACAATGACAAAGGCAGGACGTCCAATAAAGACGGTGAACTGATCCACCCATTTTTGCGGGGCACTCGTCTCGTCATTATGGGCGGTCGTTATATGGGCCGCTGCATGGGCAGCATCGTCCTTCTGATCAAGCATCAACATGGCACATATTTCATTTTTTGCGCAAAAGATCTACATCTCATCGCGATTAAAATACAACTTTATCTAACTTAAATGTACCATCGAAATGAAAACTACAACTTGTTTTTTACTCTTGCGACAAAACTTTTTGCCACAATGCCAAGCCTCTCCGCAACAGAAATTGTGACATCCGCAACTCAATGTAGCCTGATCATCCAGGCGGTCGAGACGACAAGATACTAATTCATCCAGTGCACATTACCAAACATTAAGTCAAGGTCAATAAATTAGGAGAATTTCCGTAGCTGGTGATGAATGATGATCTGTAATTTGCGGGAGAGAAATCTCAGCCAACATATTGATGCTAAATATTTCCACTTCATATGTAGGAATGAATATTACCCCAACCTGCCAAAGCCTTACCCCCATTCATCGCCCACCTCATGCTGCAAGCGACTGCAACACCAATGCGAACTCGCATAGCATGGTAAGATGAAAATTATATACCAAGCCCCATGTCAGTCTCCATTTGGGCCTGAACCTTGTGCAAGATGCCCATAATACTAAAAAAAGTAAGCATAGAACCTAATTGTTTAGTCCCGGCATTTTCTGGAGCGAGTTTATTTTGAATCGTTTTGGTTTCTCTGTCCAGCATTTGCAGATGAACTCGTAGGGCGTGAGGCCCTTGAGGGTCTTGAGTCTTCGGCCGAAATTATAGGCTGCGATGAAGTCATTGAGGTGCTGGCTGAGCTGGTCATGGCTGTCGTAATGGTAGCGTTTGACGGTTGCTTCCTTGATGGTCCGGTTCATTCGTTCGACCTGGCCATTTGTCCATGGATGATTGATTTTGGTGAAGCGGTGCTCGATGCCGTTTTCCTGGCAGCGCATATCGAACATATGCGTGATATAGCGTGCGGTTGGCCCGTTGGCGTAGCGCGGTGGCAGCCGGAACTGGATGCCGTTATCGGTCAGCACGGTGTGGATTTTGTAGGGCACAGCGGCGATCAGGGCCACGAGGAAAGCTGAGGCGGTGACGCGGTTGGCTGACTCGACCAGTTGCACGAAGGCAAACTTACTGGTGCGGTCGATGGCAACGAAGAGATAGAGTTTTCCTTCAGCGGTTTGAACTTCGGCGATGTCGATGTGGAAGAAGCCAATTGGGTAGGTTTTGAACTTCTTTTTGGCGGGCTTGTCGCCGGTGACGTCCGGCAACTGGCTGATGCCATGGCGCTGCAGGCAGCGATGCAATGAGGAGCGGGTCAGGCGCGGGATGGTTGCCTGCAGAGTATAGAGACAGTCATCGAGCGGCAGCAGCGTATGCCGCCGGAAAGCTACGATGATCGCCTCTTCCTCAACTGAAAGCACCGTCGATTTGGCCTCTTTCGGCCCCGTCGGCAGGTCGGCAACAGAGCTTCGCTTCTTCCACTTCGCAACGGTCTTTTGGTTGATCCCGTAGCGCGCCGCCAGCACCCTCAGGCTTTCTTGACTATGCTGTATCGCTCGACGGACCGCCTCTGTCGTCGTGGCGCGCCCGTGTAGAACCTGGACCATAGTGCCTCCTTCCACTCATGGGAAAATATCGCACCATTAAAGTCCGGGATCAAACA
>Ga0255356_1000120_pt1 | contig 49515 bp, 51 predicted proteins | sample HBST100metaG_FD_189944 | JGI IMG/M metagenome (GOLD analysis project Ga0255356, IMG submission 189944) | Peat soil microbial communities from Stordalen Mire, Sweden - H.B.S.T100 | ecosystem: Environmental > Terrestrial > Soil > Wetlands > Peat | place: Sweden: Norrbotten County, Stordalen Mire...
CCAGGCCCAAGCATCCGCCCCAGCCCACAGCGGTCTGGATCAATCCACCCAAACCAGCCACCGCGACAGAGCCAAATCTACACTAAACTCTGACGAAACCTGTCTCAAAGTCGTTGACACGCTCCGGGCAGGCCGCGGCGAAACTCCAGGCTGAAGGTCTCGACGTACAGTTTATTCACCTCGACCTCAACGAACAGCAGACCGCAAGTGGTGCGGCAGAAACGATTCGTGGCCAGTTCGGAAAACTTGACCTCCTGGTTAACAACGCAGCCATCGTGAGTGAGGGCGACGGTCTTCCGAGCAAGGCCACTCTCGATGCCGTGCAAACCGTGATACAAACCAATTTTCTAGGCACGATCGCTGTTACTCAGGCGATGCTCCCGCTGCTTCAGGAAGCTGGGAGGGCTCAAATCATCAACGTCTCGAGCGAACTCGGAAGCATTAGCCAGCAAACCAACCCTGACTGGCAGTACTTTCCGGTCAAGGTGCTCGCCTACTGCGCCTCGAAAGCCGCGCTCAACATGTTCACGGTGCAACTGGCTTACGAGTTCCGCGACGGAAGCATCGCCGTAAACTCGGTCAATCCGGGTTACGTAGCCACTGACTTGAACGGACATAGCGGTCCCGGAACCGTAGAGGAGGGCGCAGCCGAGATCGTCCGTCTGGCTCTTCTCAACAGCCCGGTTACCGGTAAATTTCTGGAGACAGCTGGGGAGATTCCCTGGTAGGAATCTGCACGTGGTGTGTAGTTCACTCGCCACGTGCGCACATCACCGTGGGGCTGCTGTTTCACTTTCAGATGTGCTGCCTGATGAATCGTCAGAGACGGGTTTCTCGCTAGTCTTAGCGCCCCAGACATTTCTTGGACACAAAAGATATGCGTCTGAAGCTTGCTCTGTGCTAACAAGCAAGCCAACTCCCATGTCGAAAGATCCTTCAGCGATTTGTCGATGAAGCAAATTCCGTGATGGCGGCACTGAAATTGGCGAAGACGATGTCTAATCTTGAGGATCAAGCCTCTTAGGAGCTTGTTGAAATAGGGACTGTTGGCGCTGACTGGAGGGCGGCTTGAGGTCTTCAAGGTTGCTTGGTTGTGTCTTCCACTCGTCTGTCCCGGCTGAGTGCTTTGTTGAACAGTCAACGGGCATTTTCAGGCGCACCGTTGCTGGTGGCCTTACGCCGCCTGCTGGACGATGAGCCTTGGCAGGCGCAGGAGGTTGTGGGCGGCGCAGCTGAAGACGAAGATCCAGCCCACCTTGTGCGGGCCGCGCAGCTTCACTTGGTGAACAGGCCCGGTCTGCTTGAGCCAGCCGAAGCTCTTCTCGACCAGCCATCGCCGGCTCAGACTGATCGCATAGCCGGGATGCCGGGTGGTTCTGCGATCCATGTTGGAGCGGCGTCCCTTCTCGTTCTTCGTTACATGCGCGGTCACGTTGAGAGCTCGGGCGGCGGTGACGAAGTCCTTCGTGTCGTAGGCCTTGTCGGCACCGACGGTGATACGCCGCGAGCTGCCTTTTTGCTTCGTTTCGAGCAGCAGCAGCGCGGCTTCACGCTCGGCATAGCCATCAGCCTGGGTGGCCATCGCGGCGGCGATCAGGCCGTTGCGGTTCTCCACCAGCGCGTGGCCGAGATAAGCCAGGTGCGACTCCTTGCCATAGCTCTTCTTGTAGAGCCTGGCGTCTGGATCGGTGGTCGACTCATGCGTCTCGTTGGTGCGCTGCTGACCGTGGAAGTTCGTGCCGTCACCATCGGAGCCGTCCTTCTTGCGGAAGCTCTTCTGAGACGCCCAAGCCTGGATCAGCGTTCCGTCGACCGTGAAGTGCTCATCGCTCATGAAGCGCTTGGCCTGTTTGTTGACTTCGGCGAAGAACTGCTGCGCCACCTCGCTGGTGAGCAGACGGTCGCGGTTCTTCGAAAACACGGCGTGGTTCCACACCGCGTCATCCATGCCGAGGCCGACGAACCAGCGAAACAGCAGGTTGTAATCAAGCTGCTCGACCAACTGCCGCTCGGAGCGGACCGAATAAAACACCTGCAGCAACAGCGCCCGCAACACATACTCGGGCGCTATCGAGGGACGGCCAGAGTTCGAGTACATCTCATCGAACGCCGTGCTCAGCGAGGTCAGCACTACATCCGTAAGACGGCGTATCTCACGCAGCGGGTGATCCTGAGGCACACGCTGCTCCAACGTCACATAGCTGAACATCCCACCCTGCAACCGCTCATCTCCACGCATACTCCATAGACGAGCGCAAACCACTATCGGATGAAGAGTGGAACCTATTTCAACAAGCTCTTAGGGCTGAGTCACAAGACTCTTCGGTGAACATCCCACACTCGCGAGAATGCCGGTACTGATCTTCGCGGAGCATTGATGACGGTGCCACTGAGGCGTGAGTCCTCTGATCGCTGCACTGGCCCTAAAGATATTCCTCGCCGCTGCTATCGGTTTTTATCCGGAAGACGCGACGAATGATCTGGTTGTGCCGCCACCCAGGAAGAGGGTTAGCAGTCTATGTCGAAAAGCTATGGCGGGGTCGCACAATCTCTGTTGTCGACCCGCAACGGTTGAACGTGTTCCATCCATAAAAGAGTCGCAAGATCTTTCCAGGACCGCACAATCCTCTGGGTGTTGGGAGTTGGAGTGCTGCCATACTCTTCACTGTAACGGCAGTCAGACTTCAGTCGCTGCCGTGGTTTTTCAGTGAGTGCAAGCTCTCTCGACCGAATGCGGAGGTACCGACGTGCAACAAGCTAAACAACTTCGAAGCCTGTTAGTAAACCCAGGAATTCTTGTTGCCCCCGGCGCATACGACGCTGGGACCGCCATGCTTGTTCAGGGAGCTGGCTTCCCAGCCGTATACATGACAGGGGCTGGAGTATCTGCCACGTATGGCCTTCCCGACTACGGCTTGATCGGAATGGCGGAGATGGTCGCACATGCACGAGAGATGGCGGGAGCAGTAAAGATTCCTTTGATTGCCGATGCCGATACGGGCTATGGTAACGAACTCAACGTGACGCGGACTGTTTGGGAGTATGAGAAGGCCGGCGTAGCCGCTATGCACATCGAGGATCAGGTATCTCCAAAGCGGTGTGGCCACCTCGCAGGTAAAGAGGTCGTGCCACGAGAAGACTTCCTTGCGAAGATCAGCGCCGCCGTGAAAGCGAGGCGAGATCCAGATCTCTTTATCATTGCGCGCACGGATGCGCGCGCTGTAGATGGGCTAGAAGAAGCGATAGCACGCGCTAACGCTGCGCTTGATCAAGGAGCAGACGCCGTTTTCGTGGAAGCCACACAGTCCGTTGATGAAGCGGCTTCAGTCCCGAAACGGGTTAATGGCCCATGCCTGCTAAACATGGTGATCGGCGGGCTCACTCCAGTCATGGACGTGAAGCAAGCGGAAGATATGGGCTACCGTATCGCTATACTTCCCGGAGTCGTCTTCGCGACCATGGTTGCCCGAACGATGGAAGCTTTGAACGTACTGAAGGCGACGGGCAAGCACCCTCCTCTACCGAATGGCATGAAGCCGGAGGATGTTTTCAATCAATTCGGTGCAAAGATGTGGGACGAGTTCCGGCAAGGCTTTCGGGACCGCTACAAAGCCCTCACCGGCCGCGACGAGTCATAGGACGCAACGTCGCTCATTCCCAATCATTACCAAGCCACGGTGAAAGGATCGCACATGGCAACGACACTCGTAGAAAAAATCATCTCTTCTCATCTGAATGGAAAATCGGTTGAACCTGGAGAGATTGTCATGCTCCCCGTCGACGTGGTGCTTGGCAACGATGCCTCGACGAATGGTGCCATCACCGTATTGAAGAACATGGGCGTCGACAACGTGTTCGATCCCGCGAAGGTCGTGACAGTCGCCGATCACTTTGCTCCAGCCAAGGACGAACAATCTGCAATGCTGTTGCGGACCATGGAAATATGGGCAAAGCTCCAAGGTGTCAAGTTCTACGCACAGGGTCGTGGAGGCATCGAGCATACGGTGCTGATAGAAGAAGGGTGGGTCGTCCCAGGAACAGTCATCGGGGGAGGAGACTCGCACACATGCACCTACGGCGCGCTAGGAGCTTTTGGAACGGGTCTCGGTTTGACCGACATCGCGTGTTGCCTGGCCTTGGGAGCTTTTTGGCAGGTTGTCCCAGAGACGATCTTGGTAACGTTCACGGGAAATAGGCAGCGTTTCGTCACAGGAAAGGACTTGATACTTGCCGTTCTCGAACAAACCGGCGTCTCTGGAGCGACCGGTTGCGTGTTGGAGTTCTCGGGGTCGGGAGCACAAGCGCTTTCCATCGACGAGAGGATGGCCGTCAGCAACATGGCTGTCGAGACAGGCGCAGAAACCGGTTTCTTTGTAGCCGATGAAGTCACTCGGGAATACCTTCAAAATCGCACGGAAAAGCCTTGGCAGCCGGAACAATCCGATGAAGGTGCTCATTTTGTCCGGCAGATTCATATAGATCTGGATGCGCTTGATCCATTGATAGCACTGCCTAGCCTTCCAGGTAACGTTGCACAGGTGCGGGAAGCTAAGGGGCGCAAAGTAGATCAGGTATACATCGGCAACTGTGCCAATGGCACCATGACCGATTTGCGCCAGGCTGCTGAAATGCTGCGCGGCAAGAAGGTGCACGAGGGTACTCGGGCGATCATAGTGCCGGCTTCCCAGAAGGTTTATAAACAGGCTCTAGCGGAAGGTCTTCTCGATGTCTTTATTGATGCTGGAGCCATGGTATCGACGCCGACCTGCGGAGCATGTTTCGGTGGGCATAATGGCGTGCTGGCCGCCGGCGAGCGTGCCATCACGACGACAAACCGGAACTTTCGCGGGCGGATGGGCTCTCCCGAGTCTGAAGTCTATATCGCTAATGCATTTACGGCTGCAGCCTCTGCGGTTGCAGGCGAGATCGTCGATCCGCGAGAACTCTAACGAATTGGAGAGACACAATCATGAAGATGACAGTCAAGGCCATAGTAATCAAAGAGGATAACGTCGATACCGATGTCCTCTACCCCGGTAAGTTCTTGAACATCCTGGATACCAAGAAGGCCAGCGAGCATCTCTTCGAGGGGTTAGATCCGAAGTTGCGCGAGTTGCTAACGACAGGACCAACAGCGCTTTTTGTCGAGGAGAACTTCGGTTGCGGGTCGTCGCGCGAGCAACCCGCGAGCGCCATGAAAGCCTCCGGTGTGCAGTGCATCTTTGGCAAGAGTTTCGCCCGCATCTTCGGACGAAATTGTGTGAACAGCGCGATGCCGGCTTTCATCAATCCAAACGCAGTGCTTGCAGTCAAGCAAGGGGATGATGTTCAGGTGGACATCGAAACCGGTGTTGTCACCATCGGAAACGTGGAGTACCCATCGGCTCCGGTCGCCACTTTACCGCAGGAGATTGTAAAGGCCGGAGGCCTGGTCCCCTGGGTTAAAGCGCAGCGCATTACCGGATCTTCTGGATCGGGTATCGTTACTTCGTAATCGAATAGTATCTCTCACGAGTTTGCGTCGATGCCATCGCATCTCGAGATTACGCTGCCAAATTAGATCACGAACGCAGGAGGCGACATGAGCAAGACCGTGGGCGAACTACTAATCGATACACTCAGACTTGCAGGGGTCAAACGCATCTACGGCGTAGCTGGCGATTCCCTGAATGCCATTACCGATGTTATCCGCAGAACGCCTGATATCGAGTGGAGCCACGTCCGCAACGAGGAGGCGGCTGCGTTCGCCGCGGGCGCGGAAGCTCAGATCACGGGCGAACTGGCCGTGTGTGCGGGCAGTTGCGGGCCGGGCAATCTCCACTTGATCAATGGGCTGTACGATGCACATCGCAGCCGTGTACCCGTGCTTGCGATCGCGGCGCAGATTCCCTCGGCGGAGATCGGCGGCAACTACTTCCAGGAGACTCATCCCGAGATTCTTTATCGGGAGTGCAGTGTATATACAGAACTCATCTCTCAGCCCGAGCAGATGCCCTGGGTGCTGGAGATCGCTATACAAACTGCGATCTCACGCCGGGGTGTAGCAGTTGTGGTTCTTCCGGGCGACGTAGCAGCACTGCCTGCGCCCGTGAGTGTGCCGCGCGTCCGGTTCCCAATACCCACGCCCTCGATCCTTCCCTCTCCTGACGAGATGGAGCGTTTGGCATCGGTTTTAAACCGCGCGAACAACATCACCATTCTTGGTGGAGCAGGCTGTGCCGGTGCCCATGCAGAACTAGTTGCCGTCGCGGAAAAATTAAAGGCGCCGATCGTTCATTCACTTCGTGGCAAGGAGTTCATCGAGTACGACAATCCGTTTGATGTTGGGCTCACAGGGTTGCTGGGCTTTGAGTCTGGTTATCACGCCATGATGAAAGCAGATACGTTGTTAATGCTTGGCACGGACTTCCCCTACCGTGCGTTCTTTCCGCCTCGCGCCCAAATTATCCAGATCGATATACGAGGAGAACAGTTAGGCCGCCGGACCAAGGTTGACCTCGGACTCGTTGGCGATGTCAAGAGCACTCTGACCGATCTTCTTCCTCGTTTGAAAGCGAAAGTGGACTCGAGTCACCTCGCGACGTCGGTAAACCATTACACGGCCGCGCGCAAAGGACTCGACGAACTCGCGACCGGGGAGCCGGGGGAGAGTCCGATTCATCCACAATACCTTGCTAAGGTAATGGACGAGGCTGCCTCTGAGGACGCGATTTTCACTTGCGATGTTGGTACGCCCACTTTGTGGGCGGCTCGTTATCTACGAATGAACGGCAAGCGGGGGTTGCTGGGTTCGTTCACTCATGGGTCCATGGCAAATGCACTCGTTCAAGCTTTAGGCGCACAGAGCGCAGCACCTGGAAGGCAGGTGATCTCCATGTCGGGCGACGGCGGCCTCTCGATGTTGCTCGGCGAGATGCTTACGCTTCGCCAACTCAACTTGCCGATTAAAATCGTGCTGTTCCAGAATAGTGCGTTGAGCTTCGTGGAGCTTGAAATGAAGGCCGCTGGCATTTTGGAATTCGCAACTGATCTGGTTAACCCGGACTTCTCCAAAATGGCTGACGCGGCCGGACTCCTTGGTCTAAGGGCGGAAACAGCGGATCAGGTTCGCCCCATGTTGCAGCGCGCGTTCTCGCATGACGGCCCGGCGCTCGTAGAGGTACTCGTAAACCGTCAGGAATTGTCTATTCCTCCCTCCATCACGTTGGCGCAAGCCAAAGGATTCAGCCTCTATATGCTGCGGGCCATTCTCAATGGGCGAGGGGACGCAATATTGGAGTTGGCGAGCCCAAATACCTTCAAAGAGGTCCTAAATCAGGCAAAAGCAACCATGCTGGGCTGAATCTCCTCTAAAGTCAAGGGAGCGCAAGGCAAGGCGTGTCTTTAGCGAACAGGGCTGAATAAAAGGATTCTCCACGATGGAAGAGCACAATCGTTCATCGGCATCCGTGGTCAGGCTCCCCGAAGTAGAGCAGTGGCGCCCGCCTCTTCCACGGAATTTGGGCAGTTCCGATCGATCGATCTTTGTCAGACACTATAAAGACCTGAGATATGAACCTCGGGAGAAAATATCTTCTCCATTGAGTCAGTTTTATAGTGTAGGTATCGGCTTACGGTCCACGCAGTTTTCCGCGCGTATAAACGGCAAGACAATTCCTGACCAGCAGCCCCATCCGGGGGCTCTTTACATAAACGAACCTTCTTGCTCTCTCCGAACGGTGTTCTATAAGCCAGCTGAAAGCGTCGTGCTGCTCGTCCCAGTTTCGCTGCTGATCGAGCTTGGTGAGGAATGCGAAGGCTACCATTGTCCGCCAGATCTTCTCCTTCGCACAATCGTAGCCGGCCAAGACAGAACTTTGCATACTCTCACTGAGGCCCTAATCCAGGAAGACACCAACTGCCCAGGCGGACAACTCTACCTTGACACGCTGGGAACAGCGATTGTCTTTTACTTACTGAACCACTACTCAACAATCGCCCCTGCGTCTCAGGCACATCCGTTTATGGTTCCGGGGGACAAGCGCATTCAAAGAGCGCAGGAGTACATCGACGCCCATCTCAAGCATCCGATCTCGCTAATAGATCTCGCGCACGTTGCTGGTCTGTCGAGGATGTATTTTGCAGCAGAATTTCGACGGACGACGGGACTTCGTCCTCATGAATACCTCCTTCGGCAAAGAGTAAATCGCGCTAAGCATCTGCTGGTTACTTCTGACTTATCGCTCACAGCGATCGCTCCCATGGTCGGATTTGAGAACGCTGGTCACCTCTGCACGGTGTTCAAACGCTTTGTAGGCGAGAGCCCGGTCCGCTGGCGTCACCTCCAGTAATAGGGGGGTGAAGAAACGAGCCAACTACCGGGCGGACCGTTACCGGTGGGATCGAACTCGTAGACCACGAAAACACCACAGCGAGAGGAGAGACTATGCCAAAGACAGCCATCGTTACTGGAGGTTCGGGCGGTATGGGACGAGAGATCGTATTGCGCCTGACCGCAGACGGCTTCGCCGTAGTCGTCGGTTACAAGGGGAGCGAAAATAAAGCCAAGGAAGTTGTTGCAAAGGTGAAGTCGAATGGCGGATCAGCCATCGCGATTCAAGCCGACGTCTCTAGTGAGGAGGACGTAATTGATCTCTTCGCTAAATCTCTCGTGGCGTTCGGAAGCATCGACGTCGTAGTCCACACTGCTGGGATCGTCTCGTACTCTCCGATTGCCAAGGGCGACGCGAAGGATTTCGACAAGATCATTGCGACAAATTTGCGCGGCACTTTCCTCGTCCTCTCTCAGGCTGCCCAGCATGTCACCGATGGTGGCCGTATTATCGCGTTCTCCAGCAGCGTGAATGCGAAGGCTCCCCCGGACTACGGTGCCTATATTGCGGCTAAAGAGGGCGTTGAGGGCTTAGTCCATGTGCTGGCCAACGAACTTCGCGGGCGTAAGATTTGCGTGAATGCGGTCGCCCCCGGTCCAGTCAACACCCCCCTCATGACCGATGGCAAGACCAAGGAGCGACTCGATGAGTTGGCGAAGATGGCACCATTGGAGCGCATAGGTGAACCCGTTGACATTGCGCGTGTCGTATCCTTCCTTTCAGGGCCCGATGGGGCCTGGATGAACGCACAGGTTGTTCGCCCAAACGGCGGCTTCGCCTGACCCTTGGTTAACTCCCCAAAGAAGTGATTCCGGCGACAGCCGCGCTCAGCGGCTTACTTGCGTTTACCCCATGAAAGATATTGATCGCCGCCGCCCCACCCTTCGGCCTGATAGGACCACGACTGTGGTCACGCTTTGGATCGTCAAGTAATCACGCAGGCCGCACGGCGTTCACAGCCACATTTTGAGGCCCCGCATTCCCGGAGTGTCATAGCCGTCTCTGACCGTCGTTGGCAGCAACTCCAACTCACTCTGCGGACGCATTGCGATTTTCCAGTCGCGATGAAGTGAAGTCTGTATTCCCAGTGCCTTCACCCTCTAAGTCATTTTGTGCCCGAAACGTCGGCTTCTCATATCTGCGCTGCAAATAGGTTGGCCTTCGCGTCTCTTCAACGACGTGAAAATCGCCTGCTGCTCTCACATCAAACCAACATCCACGTCACAACTACACCACAGCAAGATATAGACGCGCGGCCAACTTCAAAGACTTTCTAAAGCGGGTCTGCCCTTCAATGTGCGATTAAAGCGGATGCCGAAACCATAATCGTGCGAATCCGTAAAGAACCGTGCGAATTACAAATCATACGGATCATCTTATTACTGAACGCGAGGACTTAAGGATTCCTCGAAGCCGCCGGACGCCTTGCAGGTATGTCATGGAACTGAGGCGCCTCGTGATCGGCTGCTCTGCTGCTCTAGTAAGCGGCTCAGTGCCATATATCAATGTGGCACTTAACGCAACCGTTGTGGCAAGCCTTACTGAGCCATGGAGACACATTGGTCTAGCCTCACGACGAAGGACATCTGGCCACAACTGCAATCCAGGAGAACCCATGGACCACAAAGGTGTCACCATCGCATCGTCGTTGTTGCATCAACCGGACCAGCCTGTGACGACCAGCCGAAATCGTGCATGGCGCGGCGTCACAGTCGATTGTCATCAGGCGAACAAACAATATTTTCTTGCCGCGCCTCCATTGGATCATCACACAGTTATCTACTTCTCAGCCGGCATCGGAAAGATGCGACAGGTACGCGGTGGTCAGAGCTTTCAAGGCACCATCTCACCTGGCTCCTCCAGCGTTGTGCCGGCAGGTCTCGCCTGCGTTTGGGAAGGCAGTTCGCCCTTTAACATTCGGATACGCATCAACACAGAGCTTCTTCGCAATGCCGCCGAGGAATTCAAAGGATCCATCTCGAAGACTGGCGAATTGCGAAGCGTTTTCTTGACCCGGGACGATTCGATTCGCCTGTACGCGGAACTCTTCAACGCCGAACTAGCAATGCCAGAGCACCCGGCCCAGGCTATGTTGATTGAGGCAGCCTCATTTGCCTTTGCTGTGCATCTGCTACGCGCCTACGACACATTTGGAGTTCGAGAGACGGCTCACCACCACGGTCTTTCCCCCAAGGGAATCGCGTTAGTCACGAGCTACATCAATGACAATCTTGAGAGCCCTATTCGATTGAGCAAACTCGCCACGCTGGCACAGGTAAGCAAGTTCCACTTCGGTCGCATGTTCAAAGTCAATATGGGTGTGTCCCCCATGACATACCTGGAACGCGTTCGAATTGAGCATGCCAAGTGCCTTTTGCAATCGAAACCATCTTCCTTGTACGACGTGGCCTTAAGCTGCGGCTTTGCAGATCAGAGTTACTTCGCAAAGCGGTTTGCACGTCACGTTTGTTGCACTCCTTCGGAATACCGCAGACGCCATAGCTCCTGCACTCCGGTGGTGCAGGACTTCCGGCGCACGGATATGCGCTCCACCAAAGTGTCAATGTCACATCAGGCGCACTATCTTACCAACACCGCACGATCCTCTGCGTGATAACAACGGCGGCCTGACAGACTAATCCGTGTACGCAAAGAAAGTGGCCATATGACCACCTTCCTCATCAACGAACAAACCGGTCAAAGATAAGGAGAGTCACAGTGGGATCAACCTTTGGAGAACAGACAAGAATTCGATGTGTCCTGGCGCGAGGTGGTACCAGCAAGGGCTTGTACTTTCATGCAGAAGATCTGCCGAACCCTGGACCCAAACGTGACGCGCTACTACAGCGGCTGATGGGATCGCCTGATGTGCTTGAGATAGATGGCCTGGGTGGCTCCAGGGCAATCACATCGAAAGTGGCGATCGTCTCTCGAAGCCAGAGAAATGATGCCGACGTCGATTACACGTTTGCCCAGGTCGAGATAGATCGAGATGGAGTAATTTACAGCGGGAACTGCGGAAATATATCGTCCGGGGTTGGGCCCTTCGCCATCGATGAAGGCTTAGTCGACGTCACGGAGGGGAATACACGCGTTCGCATCTTCAACACGAATACGAACGCCGTGATTGTGGCAGACGTCCCTGTGAAGATCGGAAAGTCAAAGGTTGAAGGCGACTTCACCGTTCCAGGCGTCCCGGGTAAAGGCGCGGAGATAGTGATGAACTGGTCGGGGACGGTAGGGGCAAAGACGGGAAGCTTATTACCGACTGGGAATCCAATCGACAAAATCAAGCTTGAGAGTGGGAAAGAAATTGAGGCGAGCTTGGTAGATGCAGCAAATCCGCTCGTATTCGTCAATGCTGAGGACTTTGGCATTAGCGGCAGCGAATTAGTAGATGACATCGACGGGAATCAGAAGCTTCTTGACCTGGTCAGAGAGGCGCGCGGCAAAGCGGCCGTTCTGTTTGGCATGTGCAAAGACTGGTCGAAGGTCGACCAAGAATCTCCCGGGCTCCCCATGTTGGCTCTCATAGCTCCTTCCAAGGACTACAAGGCTCTTAACGGTCAGAATATGGATGCGTCGCAGATGGACGCGCGCGTTCGAGTCATATTCATGAACAAGCTGCATGAGAGTGTTCCAGGAACTGGATCCATCTGTATCGCAGCAGCTTCTCGTGTGAAAGATTCGGTTGTTTACAAAGCGTCGGCAAAGCGTGATCCTGACAACTTCCTCATTGGGCATCCGTCGGGGATCACCCCAGCAAAGGTCAAAGCGCGCGAGACCAAGGAGCATCCGTTTATCGTTTTCGATGTTCTCGGGTTTAGCCGCACATCACGCCGACTCATGGACTGCAACGCATATTATCCTACCGGGTTATTCGATAAGCTCGACGCGCGCACTGACGTGGACCGCCAAAAGCAAACACCAGGCGTCATTCACGAGGAATAAAGAGACGATTCAGGAAGCTGTGGAACAGCGCCGACAGCTTACACTCCGGCGGCCCATCTCAAAGGGATTGAGGCCCAGCCAAGCGAAATCATGCAACGCCTAACCAGTCTAAGGAGCTTTCATCATGCCAACCGCTCAGATTTCCAAGCCCAATCCTTCGAAGGTTTCCAATCATTCGGCCCTGACGGAGTTCGCAGACCCAACAAGTGGTACGGACGAGACCTTTCCCGTCGCGAAGCCCGATCCGGAATCGGGAATCACGAAGGCCATCGCGCAGTTTGTCGCGCATGCCAAACTTTCAGACCTGCCTGCACATGGTGTTTCTCGCCTCCGGGACTTCGTTCTAGACTTCATCGGTCTAGCCGCCTGGGCCGGCGAATTTTCGGAGAGCAGCCCGGCGATTGGCAGAGCCATTCGTCGGTTGGATCCAAACGAAGACGGCCCGGCGACCGTGATAGGCGATACTCGAGGCTACACGGAAAGTTACGCTGCCTTCCTCAATGGCTCACATGCGCACTCGATTGAATTCGATGATACGAATCGCTTCCAGACAGCCCATCCTGGATGTGTCGTTATCGCGGCAACCTTAGCCGAAGCCGAGCGGATTGATGCCACCGGCGAGTCTTTCTTTGAAGCGCTGGCGGTAGGTTACGAGATTGCCTGCCGAGTAGGGCAAGCACTGGGTGTGGATGCCTACTACCAGGGCTTTCATATGACGCCCCTCGCCGGAATTTACGGTGCGGTGTCCGCAATTGCTCGACTGCGCTCTCTGTCGCCAGATGTGATCGAAAACGCATTTGGAATAACGCTGAGCCAAACATCTGGAAGCCTTGAATACCTCGTTAATGGTGCTTGGAACAAGCGGCTCCATCCGGGATTTGCGGCGTCTAGTGCCATCCTTTGTGTAACCCTGGCCGAAGAAGGTGTGCTCGGCGCGACTAAGGCATTTGAAGGGCCGTACGGACTACTACATGCCTTCACTCCCAAGCCTCGTCCGGCGGCCCTCACAGACCGCTTGGGGAAGGCCTGGATCATGTTGGAAACCGCGATCAAGCCATATCCTGCTTGCCGCCTTAGCCACGGAACGATCGATTCTACCCTTAAAGTTAGAGACCAAATACCAGAAAAGGATCGAGCCAAGGCGCACATCACAATCAAATTGCCTCAGTTTTCCTTGAAGATTGTGGGAGGCGACGCTCCGAACAAGAAGGCACCTGACGATGTCGTGGATGCACAGTTTAGCGTCTACTTCGCTGCCGCGACCGCACTCAAAGACGGCGCAGTAACGCTTGATTCGTACAACAACTTAAAGGATCCGGCGCGGCTATCCATCATGAAAAACACCATAGTTATTGAGGATGATAGTCTCCCGAACGGTGGGGGCGGTGTGGACATCACCGCAGGTGGAAAGACATACAGCGCCGTCGTCAAGGTACCTCTTGGAGAACCTGAAAACTGGATTGGGGAGGACCGGCTGAGAAAGAAGTTCCTTTACCTTGCCGGAAAGGTCTTCGGTGAAGAGCACGCGATACGTATTGCAGACGCGGTTTGCGATTTAGGGCTGGAAGGTTCCGTGAGGGCTCTGACACAAATGACACGTCGTCACAAAGGATAAGGATGCCCTCAAATCAGCAGAAAAACGGCGATCGAGCAGTTGGAGCCGTCTTGGCGGTATACCGGGAGATATCGCTCGCACGAATGATCGAATCGCGCAGAACATGTAGCGTTTCGAGATCGGAGAGTGCCTCATTGTTTCGTTCGTAGAATCTACGTTGCGACCGATGGCAATGAGGCACTTACCTTTTCGAAGAACTCAGTCTTGTTCGTTACGGGACAACGGTCAATCTATCGTCTCGGTTCACTAGCAGCACCCCCTGGAGGTATCAATTGAGAGTGCGCCTATCGAGAACAATGGTTCTATTCACCCTCTCCCTTCCGGCGGTAGTGCACAGTCAGTCGTACGCAGGACACAATACCATCGGGCCGTCCATGCAACTCTCGGCGAACGCCTGGCCAGCGATGACGCCGTTCGATCTGCATTCGCGTCGGGGTGTTTCTAGGGTCACATTTGTTGGACCAATCTACTGTGAAGAGTCCGATGTCCGCCCCGCAGACCCCGAACTTAACTGGAGCACATCTCGTGTTACGGGGTCGGCAAAAGAAGAAGATCGCGAGCCTTATCATTGGAAGGGTTTACTCCTCCAGTCTCTTGCGTTTCACGGAATTGAAGTTGGTGTACGCATCGCGACCGCTGATCCGAAAGACATGCACATTCTCCTTAACAAGCCATTTTGGACCGATTATTGGAACTCTCTCCAGCAGTTCAATATGCGGCGATGGAATGATGGTGACAGCTTCGGCGTGAATTACATAGGGCACCCAATGCAGGGCTCGATCTCTGGATATATCGAGGTGTTGAACGATCCAAGGGGGCGTGCCGAACGCATATCGAGAGCACGCCCATATTGGAATAGTCGATTTCGCTCATTCCTTTGGCAAACTATCTACTCAACTAACTCCGAGATAGGACCCGTCGGCGAGGCGGGAATCTTCAACGAGGGCGTATACACATATCCTATTCGCTGCAGCAACAGCCCGGGAGCCGCTCACCCCTGCAACAGTCCCAACGCAACCTATACAAACAATACCGGGTGGGTTGATTTCATCGTCACTCCGGTCGTAGGCACACTCGGGCTGATTGGCGAAGATGCCATCGATCGTTATGTTACGGATAGGCTGGTTTACCTGCATCCCTATTCTAGGCGCTACAAGATTCTCCGGGCAGGCTTGAATCCGCCACGTTCTGTGGCGAATGTTCTTGCCGGACAGCTACCGTGGTACCGGCCTTACGATCAGCTCTATACGGCACCCGTTTACGGTGATCACCGAACGGATTTCGGCGGTTGGTCCAAACAGACGACTGACTTGAACGTCTTCTACTCTTCGCTTGGCCTAGCTGGGCAAGGCTATGGCTGCTCGTCATGCCGCACGTACAACAGTGGCGCAGGGGCCGAGCTTGATGTTCCTCTTACACCGTACCTTGGGCTCAGTATGAGCGCACGAACGCAGCCTGCGTCGAGCATCCTCCCTTCAGCGACTGCCGGTAGAGCTTTCGTCGCTGCACACTTTGGCCTGAAAGGCGGCTATTCGACCGATCACTTCGCTGTTCATCTGACCGTTGCACCGGGATTTGCGTCGTATTCGGGGGTACCTAGTCCCGTGGATGGTACTGGTGTTATGACCCAGCGGCGGATTTACACATTCTCCGCTCTGGGGTCGCTCGGCATCGATGTTCGTATTCAGCAACATCTTGGAGTTCGTGTCGCCGCGGACCAGATGGTGATTCGCTATCGGGACTCGGTGGTCGATCCCGCCGGCCAAGGAATTCCACCGAACCTCTCTTTCCTGGCTCACGAGAACGAGATCAACAGTACAAATTGGGGCTTTAGGGCTGGCCCGGTGTTGCGATTTTGAATTGAGTACAACTCCGAAGGATCCGGCGGAGACTGCAATTCACACTTTGTAGGAGGGATGGTCTATGGAAGATGCGAAGGGTGCGCTACTGATGCTTGACTTTCAAGTCGGTGTGGGCGATCTCCCATATGCGGAAAATGCTGTAACCCAAGCAGTGAAGGCCCTTGAGGCTGGACGCAAGGCTGGGATGGTAGTCATATTCAGCAAGGTTGCCTTCCGGCCGGGCTATCCGGAGGTTAGTACGTTGAACCAAGTCTTCGCCACGATAAAGGAGAAGAATGTCCTGCCGTCAGAGGGCAGCCGCCTGCTTCCCATCATGATCCCGCGCGAGCAGGAATTCGTGGTCGATAAGAAGCGCTTCAGTGCTTTCTGTGGAAGTGATCTGGAGCTACTCTTAAGGGGGCAGGACGTGAAGCATCTCGTTATTGCTGGCCTATCCACGAGTGGCGTGATCCTCTCGACATTTTGCGAAGCTGCGGATAAGGACTATCAGCTGACGATCCTTTCCGATGCGTGCGCCGATCCCCAAGATCGCCTCCATCGGGAGTTGATTGCGAGTCTATTTCCGCGCTCAGCGAATGTCACCACCGTGGCCGAGTGGGCGGCCCCACACCAAACGGCAACAATCGTACGCTAACGCTCTGGGGCTGAGCAGCGCCTACGCGCAAGAAATGCGTCTCTTTGCACTTCAGTGTGCGATGTGTCTACCACTACGTACTTCTACGGTTGACTCGACCTACTGGAGATCGCGCGCTCTACATCATCGGGAATGGTTTTGATCGTCACCACGAGATTCTCTCCGGCTACGAGCACTTCAAAAAAAACGTGCGGCGACACGACCCTGACTTGTTGAAAAGTGTGGGAGCATATCTACCGGCGGGTGACAAGTGGGGTGATTTAGAGCTCGCCCCGGCCAATCTCGATGTAGACAACATCAGCCGGAGCTAGGGAAATCTGCGCAAATCAGTCGGCCGTCCGTTCCCTTAGACAGAATCGGTCGGTCTACACACCCCATAATGCAAACCTACAGGTAGGATCATCCTGAACCCCGTTGGAGACCGCCACCCGAAATCTGTGCGTTATGCTCTGCTGGCTAATCCCCATTTCCTGACCGCCTTTCATGCGCCCAGTTCCCGAATCCAATGCCTCAACCGAATTCGAGGTCAATAGGCATCCTTGGCGCAGCGAAAGCCTACTACTCCGGAGCGGTCGCGGCCTGGCGAAACGAGGAGAAATTTTTCCTGTTCGTCGAGGCGATCACTCTTCGGAAAGTACCAGAGCGATCCGAGAGGTCGGTAGAAATCGCCTCCTCGAAGCACTGCCGAGCGGGTGTGCGCATCGATGAACTCATCTGTCCACTGTGCGACGTTTCCTTCCATGTCGAGCACCCCGAAAGCGCTGGCACCGGCAGGAAAGGCATCGACGTCTGTCGGAGCTCGGCGGGTGCGTGAATGATCCACAGGCGGCACGGCACGGGAATCCCAGACCGGCCCCCACGGATAGGCCCGGCCATCGGTTCCCTGGGCTGCATATTGCCATTCCCAGACATGCGGTAACCGCTTGCCGGCCCAACGAGCGTAAGCGCGCGCATCCTCAATCGAGACCCACGTCACCGGCTTGTTGCCCCAACCATCCGGGAAGGCTCCGTTGCTCCAGTCGCGGAGGAAGTTGTGCTCATCGGCCGGATGGTACTGATCAGAATCCATGAACTGTTTGAACTCGGCATTGGTGACAGGAGTGCGGTCGATAAAGAAGCGCGGAATGTGCAGCCGGTGGCGATGGTTGCGCCGCGGCGAAGACTCCCATGGGAATTGCACGTCGACGCCAGGGTTGTTCCCGTTTTCAACTTCAATTCCATTGACCACAAAGTCATAATAGGCAGGGGACACAGCAATCATTCCCGGTGGAGCCGTCTTTGATCGCGGACTGGCATTGATCGGCTCCATGGTTTGCGCGGCGAAGGGCGTCTCCCGAGAGTAGCTCTTCAACGGTTCTCCCGCGTCTTTAGCCATTGCGGCGAGCAGGTTCAGAAGTGGCTGGCCTCGGCTTTCTTCCTTGACAGCGAGAACCGCTCCGAACCCCAGCGACTCCAAAGAAAAACTCAAGATCGCGTTTTTGTCTCGCACCGACGGAGTGAGCTCCCGGCCATGCCAGAGATCGTAATAACGCACCCCAGGCTGTACCGGGATGGAGAGTTGCTCCCCGTCAACGTCATATTCATTGCGATTCACGATAGTCCAGAGCGTCTGCGCGCTTCCCGGAAATCGACTGGCAAAGACGCCAGGTTGCAGTACCGGCGTATGCGGCTCCCAATCGGCCGACGTCAATAGGTCTGTGTACGCTCGTTCAATCCGAGTGAAGCGCCGCACTGCCTCCGCGTCTCGCGGAGAAAATCCGTCCCAGAAACCCCATAGATTTTCAAGCAGCGCGTAACCCTCGCCATTGAAAAAAGCATGTTGCAGGCTGTTGATTTTGAATCGCGCATAGCGATCCGTCACCTCCACCATGTGACGAGGCTCAAGCCACTTGACGCGACTGACCTGGGGGATGAAAGGCGCCGGGAGATCTTCCCACAGCACCCAGTCGTCCCAACTGATGGTGCTCGACGCGAGCGAAGGATTTTGCGGGTCGAACTGCGGCTCGAGAGCGAGTTGAGGGTCCGTGGCGAGAGCAATGTCCCGGGCGTCGTCCGGCACCGCAGTCAGGGTGTCGAAGTTAATTCCATCGGCTCCAATTTCATGGAGCAGAGCAACGGCGTCCGCGGCACGCGAGATGCCGGCATCTCGCGTGCCTTCATCCCAGACAAGTACGGGAAAGAAAACCTTCACTCCCCGCTCGTGGAATGCTGCAACCATCTTGCGTAGGCCGGGTACGCCACCGGGAAGGTCGCGCATGAGATCGAATTGATTCCTATCGTCGAGTCCGAGGTTAGGATATCCGGGCCAGATCAGGACAGAATCAAGTGGACCAAAGCGATTTTCAATCCCCGCCAATGCGCGATCGATTGTGTACTCGCCAGCAATGGGGTCGTAGAGGCTCCTATCCCAGACCAGCAATTGATCCTGAGTCAGGGTGCTTCGAGTCCAGCCTAACTCGTGCTGCCGAAAAAGATCGTCATGGTATCCAATCTCCTTTTTCCGTTGCTCTCGCCATGTCCTCATGCCGCGCAACCACTGCTGGAGGGCCTCAGGGGATGCAGGGCCGTCGAACATGTGGGCATTCACCGGCTCTGGCTTGGCGAGGCTATTGACTCCGGGGCCATCCGGCCTAGGCCGAAGCGAGTAATCGGGTTTCCAATCCTGCGCTCGTGCTGGCCCCGGCACGAGCAAAGCGACTGTCAACACTGCGAATGAAGTGGCCATCAGAACCGTAAAAGACGACGTCGCCATTCTCCAGGAAACGGTGAATCGCGCGTAAACGACATGCATCTGTGATGTCCTCTTTCTCAAATGTATGCTTCTGAGTGAGTTCGAAAAGATGGATCTACGACGAGCACACTTAGCCTGAAAGCGAAGGATGCTGCTCCGTCAGTTGCAGAAGGCCAGCATCGTTCATGGTGGAGTTTACAGCGTATATCCGGCAGCGCTTATGATGCTCGTCGACTTGCTAAACTCTGTTCTTGGCAGACTGGCAGCGCCAGTGAACGCGCTAGCCCGAATTCTGATGCCGCAATACCACCACTTCCGACACGAGGCTTCTTAGAATTGAGGCCGCGGACCATCTAAGCCAAGGCCACCACAATTTTGGCAGCGGATACACCTCTTCGTTGGGTCTCCAGGGCCTCCTGGATCTCGTGGAGGCTGGTGCCGATAACCTTGGGCGGCGGCGATGGGCGGAAACTACCCATGGCAAGCGCTTTACCGAGATAATCCTGGTAGATATACAAGCCGACCTCGTTGTCGATCATCGTGCTGGCGTCCAAGAATCTGGCGGCGATACCGTGGCGGCACGACTTCAACCAAGTTGTGACACTGGAACTCAGCATTGCCGGAACAAGCTTCAAGATAACCGGGATAGTCATCCGCCTGCCTGCGGGTATAGCGTCGAAGGATATCGGTGAACTGAGGTTCGCGACGAACTTTCGCCCTTCGCAATGCACGAGTATATCCATACAAGTTGAAATCGAGCCGGCGCCAATGGCCAGAGCCCCAACGACGTGTTTGCCCTTGAGTGCCGCGACGATATCGCGGACGACATCCTTGCCCTTGTAATCGAAAGCTAGGACTGCGCCGAGCGATCGTACATATTCAAAGTTCTTTGGCGATGCAGTCGTCACCACGCTGTAACCGGCTGCCACCGCGAGCTGGATCGCATTGCTGCCCACGCTGCTGGCTCCGCCCGCAATGATCACCCATTGGTCGAGGGGTTTTACAGTTATGGATGGCCACTCCAGGGCAAGAGCATCGCGTTGAAACAAGCCGCAGGCGGCCGTCGTCAAGCCAAGCGGAATCACAGCTGCATCTACATAAGAAAGATCGTCGGGAATGATCGTGGCTAGCCGCGACAAGACGATCGTATAGGCCTGGAAAGCGCCTTCCGTCGCTCGATTCCGCTGCTTGGCGGATCCGGCAGCCATGGCCAGCACGCGGTCACCGACCTTTACATTGGTGACACCGCTCCCTACCGCGACCACCTCTCCCGCCAAGTCAGAGCCGAGGATGAAAGGATATTTAATCCAGGAAAATAGGCGCTTCCCAAAATACGGGATCATCCAGTCGACCGGATTCACGGCGATCGCGTGGTTCTTGACGAGGATTTCCGCGGCTCCAGGTTCCGTATAGGGAGCCTCCTTCACTTCGAGAGTCCCATGCTCCGCGACCAACCACGCAGCTTCATTCTTTGGCATTGTCTTCCTTCCCCTCGTTGTTCGGACCTTTGACTGCGGGCGACTATCCCCGCGGAGTTTTCTTGCGGCGTGCGCGAGACTTTCACTGAAACGCGCAGACGAAAGAAGTTGCGGCGTTGACGTCACCCGTGCGGTACTTCGGCCAATTCGGATAGGGGCAGAGCGGACGGGTCCGACCCGGTACGCCAATCGCATCGGTGACGACCAGATGATCGGCAGGGTCTGTGTCGTGCTCGACCCAGCCTTCAATAGCACTCACAGGGTCCCATGTTGCTCTGAAGACCGAACCGACGGTGTGAGCGAAGCCTGGAACTTCGTAGAATCGAATCATCTTCGCCACCGTCGCTTCTCCGAGCGATTGGCGCAATTGAGCGTAGTAGGCTTCCGTGGCGCGCGGACTGACTTCCATGTCGTCCGTGCCTTGCAGGATCAAGATCTTTCCGCCTTTCTTGGCGAAGCCGCCCATCGCAAGATCTCGCGCGTCTAGTAGCGAGAGCTCACGCAGGCGAGTGGAGTAACGCCCCGGGTGTTCGATATCGAACTTCAGCGGATCGAACGCAGGATCTTGCGCGACCATGTAGCGGACGATCTCGTTTGCGATGACGGAGAAGAACGGCATTCCCGGTGCCATCGGAGTGGCGGGCTGTACGGTGCCGAATGCGAAAAGTGTGGTCGCAGCTTGGGCTAGCGACGTTGGTGGACGTCCGGTATCGGAAGTGTACACGTTCAAGCCGGGAAGGCTCGTGTCCTCAGTGGCGAATCGGAAAGGCAGTGGAGAAGTGCTATCGATCGTCCGCAGTGTGAGGAGTTCGGCGTCGGAGAGGCAAGTCGGCCCGGTGTCGGCTCCGCCCAAACAGCGCAACGCGACGCCATGGAACTTCGCCTTCCCAGGGTCGAAGACCGTGCGACATCCACGAACGTTGCTGATAATACCGTCTTTCACGCCGTCAAGCCCGTCACAGCGCTCCAGAGCCGCCTGAAAGACAAGCGCACGTTTCGCCGGCGGCGGGTATGCCCCCGGCAACGCCAGAGCCTGACTGTTCCGAAGAGCGCCGAGTGCGAGAAGTGCGCCGTTACGTGCTGGGTACTCGGCAATGACTGCGTCCCAATCGGCCGGCCAACGCGCCGCGACGTGAAGCGCTTCGCGGCCGCCACCCGAGCCGCCGGCAAAGTATGCCTTTTCTGGGCGTTTGCCGTACGCCTGCTGGATCACGGCGAGTGCGGCGTCGTGCGTCTTTTTAAGTGCGTCCCCTTCCCAATTCAAAAAGACCTCGCGATTCAAAGCAAACGTCGCGTCCAGTGCTAGGGGCGGCCCAGACGTCTTGTGCCCGGAGTCAGATGCAAAGACCGCGTATCCCCTGGCTAGCGGAGTTGGGCCTCCCTCCGCATTCAGCGGGGTGCCCGTCATATCAGGGATAAATCCATCAAAGCCGCCACCCCCAAGCATGAACGCCTTATGGTTCCAGGTTGTGGGCAGGCCGACATTGAACTCGATGCTTGGCGCCGATCTGTCGTTTGAAGCAATCTCTCCAACAACCAGACAGTAATCCGGGTGACTCTGTCCCTTGGGGTCAGCAGCAACTATGGATGCTTTTGCGATTCTGGCCCCCAAAGTCGGGAGCATGATCTGGGCGGCTGGAATCGTCATTCCCGTCAGCGCCACACATTGTGCTGCGTTCATCGAGGGAGCCTCTTGTGCGTTTGCGATCGGCGCGACGCCGAGTTGCAAGCTGGGAAGGCCTACAGTGGAGAGCAAGACGGCCAGGCCCCACTTCATCTTTATTGCGCCTGAAAGAACACACATTGCAAACCTCCATCTGTCACTAGAGACAAGGTATGCCTGCAATTTATCCTAGTAAAGTAGTGACATTATCATGGTAAGGAAACTAACACGATGAGCGAGCTGCCTGCTGAGAAGCAACTTGGAACATATTTGAGGGATCGCCGCACCAAGCTTGATCCAGCTGCATTCGGCGTCCCTGCCGAGCGACGTCGGACTCCGGGCCTACGGCGTGAGGAGGTCGCACAGAGAGCACATATCAGTACGACCTGGTACACATGGCTCGAGCAAGGACGCGGCGGCGCTCCATCGTCCGACGTCTTAGATCGCGTTGCCCGCGCTCTCATGCTCACGGATGTAGAGCGCGAGCACGTATTCCTGCTGGGTCTAGGCCGGCCACCGGAAGCCCGTTACCAAAAGAGCGATGGGGTCACGCCGCGATTGCAACGCGTGCTTGATGCGTTGGATCCCAGCCCCGCGTTCATCCGAACCGCGACATGGGATGTCATCGCCTGGAACCGGGCGGCGACTGCTATGCTGATGGACCCCGCATCATTGCCAACTAAGCAGCGGAACTTGCTGCGTGTCATGTTCCTCGATCCCCGTGCCCGCAAATGGCATGACAACTGGGAAAGCATGGCCCGGCTCGTGGTGGGTGCGTTTCGCCTAGATTCGGCCCGCGCGGGAGCTTTGGAGGACGTTGAGGCTCTCGTCAACGAACTCTCCCGGCGCAGTCCCGAGTTCGAGGCGATGTGGCGCGCGAACGACGTGCTGGCCGCTTCCAGCGACGGAATCAAACACATGGAGCATCCAGTGCTCGGTTCGGTCTCGCTCGAATACTCATCGTTTGCGGTGGATGGCCGACCCGACCTCATCTTAGCGGTCTACAATCCGGCGACGTCGGCGGACGCCGGCAGGATCGCGTCTCTGCTGGAGCGGCGCAAGCCGTGACCCACAATTTATGGGGGAGGTGGAGTACGACTCGAAGTCGTTTGAATGATTGTTCAACACCGCAGGGTTAGGATTGGCGCCTGGGTTCCTCACCGTCGCGAAACGAATTTTTAGACAGCTATCGGGTTACTCTTAGAGGCAAATTCCTTTAGCCTTTTGATTTGCTCTCGCCAGCGTGCAAAGGTTTGTTCCTGATCGCGCAGGCGAAAGGTGACACCACTGATCACGTCGGCATACGCCGAACGGTCTTCTTTGACCGCCTCGATCTGAACGCGAAAGACGGTTAGGTCGAGGCTTGTTTGATGCTCTGCGGCTAAAGTCGCAGTTGCACGCATATCGATCAGCGCGCCGTCAAGTACCAGAGACAAGGTGAGGCGAGAGCCACGGCGAAGATTCTTCGATGTATTGGAACCGGGCCAGATTGCAAGGCGACCGGAAGATGTCGAGGAATCCTTATGTCGTCGCCTCCTCTTCATAAGATGATCCAGATGATTTGCGATTCGCACGATTCTCTACGTGTTCGCCCGATTCTGGTTCAGGCACGGGTTTTATTTCGAACATTGGACAATGACTCGCCCCACAGGGATCTCAGAAGTCTGAAAGGATAGATGCAGTGAAGGTTCTTTAGAATACCCAGCCGCACGCAAACCTGAGTTGCGCCGCAGCAAGACGGTCGGTTTGCCAAGATATGCGCTCAGGCAAGGGGCCGTTCAACGGGGGTGTGCCGTGAGAATCTCGTAACGGATCGAAAGGCGAGGCTCTTTTGAGGAGGCGACCGCCAAGTGTTTGTTAGATAGCGTTCTTTTCATCCTCTTCCTGTTTTTTGAGCGAATGCCCACGATGGGGAAAGAATGCGGATGCCCTCTCGTACTTCTTCACGCTGCGGCCAAACTCTCTCGAACATCAACACCCGGCCTCGGGCGATAAAGCGCCTTTTGACCACAGCATTTTGCATTGCCTCCCTAGCGGATACTCAAGATCCGATCAACCACATGAGGAGCGGCCTGGAAGTCAGTGTTCGCGCGCATGGGAAGAAGCGCGGAGCTCAGGACCAGATGGACGCACACACAAGCACGCTCTTAATGCGAAGGATGTGTAGTGGATGATAGCCAGTCACTGTCCGATCCACATAGATGGGGGAGGACAAGAGTTCTTATGCGTTGCTCATTCCCGCTGTATCTGTGAATTCGCCGATGAGTACGACAATTTTGCCTATGATCTTGCCGGATTCCGATGCTTCGTGCGCCGCCGCAATCTGTTCAAGGGGGAAACGCGACGCGATGGTCGTTTTCAGCCACCCTTCCTGCAAGCCTTTGTTGGTCGTCTGAATTGCGCTCTGACGGGCTTCCTGTGACATATGGAAGACGTTCACAAAACGGACAGTGGCATCTAAGAATAAGAGCGGCCAGAATGGAATTGTCGGCTCCGATTGAGCGTCCGATGCATAGGTGGCAATCACGCTGCTGGGTTTAAGCAGCTTAACCGCAGACGCCAGGGTCTCGCCAAATGCAACATCGATGATCCTATCTATGGCAGGGGAGCCTGGGGTATTCACAACCTCCTGGATTCGCGCCACGACATCTTCTTCATGCCGGTTAATCACCAGATCCGCCCCCGCAGCTTTCGCCACAATGGCTTGCTCCATTCTGCTAACCGTCGTAAAGACCCTGGCACCGGCCGCCTTTGCAAACTGGATAGCGTGGACCCCGACAGCGCCTGCGCCTCCTGTTACCAGCAATGTTTTATCTGTAACCGGGCCGTCGGCGAATACGCAGCGGTGTGCAGTGAGTGCCGGAATACCAAGACACGCGCCCATTTCCAGCGTGATGTTGTCTGGAAGATCGACCGCATTCTCACTTGAAACAACGACATACTCTGCTGCACAACCGGCCTTGCCCGAGACCAAAGCTTCGTAAATCCATACCCGCTGCCCGACTCTTGAACTCGGAACGTCATCGCCTACTTCCTCAATGACACCTGCACCATCCTGATGCGGTATCTGTTGCGTAACTCCGGAAAGAAGAGGTACACGCGCCCTTCTTTTCGTATCCGACGGATTTACGCTGGACACAGACACCCTCACCAGAACCTTACCGAGGCCAAGTTTGGGCATGCCGAGTTCGCCAACTTGCAGTACATCCCTGGCATTGCCGTTTCGTTCATACCATGCTGCTTTCATTTCATATCCTCGCTTTTAGTGCCACGTTGTTTGGGGAGTTTTTTCAAGGAGAAACATTTCGCGCCATGCAAGAGCTCCGATAACGAGAGGCGTGTTCTCCATTACCTATCAACTGCGAACGTCAATTGCAGGAGAGTCCGTGTAATCGGGTTAGAACGAGCATTATTTTCTGCCAATCGGTTGAAGAGGCTGAGATCTTTCGCAGGAATCTTTGAAGCCGTGAGCACGCTCTTCTTTTCCGCCAATGCCTTACCGTAGTTGCGGAAAATTGGTACGGGAAATAGGCTTTCGGCAAGCATGTTGACGGCGGCTGTGGGATCGACTCCAGCCGCTTCAGCAATCGCAAACCCTTCCGCTAGAGTGCGTCCCATCGAGATGATGAGAAAGTTCCCCAACTGCTTGATCACCGTGGGAACACCCGGCTGCTCTCCCATATCGAAGAGTGCATGACCTCCCAATGCGGTGAGTAATGGTTTCACTCGGTTCTTGGCTTCTCGGGGTCCAGCATAGGGATGGCGAGTTGATGTGCCCTGGCGGCTTCGGGGCGACCAAAAACAGGCGCTTCTACGTAGGTCGAGCCATGCTTAGCGTGCAGTTTTGCAAGGCGCTGCGCAGCCTCGGGCGAGCCGGTACACATCCCGATATGAACGCCACCTTCCATTCGAGAGAGGAATTCTGGCGTCACGATACTCTCCGTCAAGTCAGAGTCCCAAAGAACTGACACAACGAGACCACCCTTCCCTGCAACGTCCGAAGGGTTACCCGCAATCAGCGCCCCACGTTTGGCAAGCGGCTCGGCTTTGCTACGCGTGCGGTTATAGACCGTGAGCCGATAACCGCTATCCAGCAGATTGCTCGCCATGGGAAATCCCAACTCTCCAAGCCCGATCCACCCAATCCGATCGCTCATTCGAGTTTCTCCCTAGCCTAAAAACATACAGTTTACGTTTACGTCACCTTTGAATCAGAGTACCCCCTTTCGGGATTGTTGTCTAGCTAGCTCTCGGTTTCGAACCAGCGTTCAAAACGCTTGATGTGCCCCAGAATATCGGAGCGAAACTGTTTGAGCGACATCAATTGGGCCTCCGTCTCGGCGAGATGTCCGCGAAGCATCTCAAGCACTTTGGTCTTCGCTTTCTTGCCACTTGGATCGTCGAAGTAAAGATGAATGACCTTGCCAATCTCTTCAAGACTCAAGCCCAAAGCCTTCAATTGATCGATCTTCTGGAGCCGCGCGACCGTCTGCTCGGGATAGTGGTGCTGTCCGGCTCCCTCTCGCTCGCCTGGAGGAATAAGTCCAAGGCTTTCGTAATACCGCACAGTGCGGGGGGTCACCTTCGCTTGCTTGGCGAGCTCTCCGATTCTCATCATTCTGTTCCCATCATAATCTTGCTCCACGGTTGCCCACCAGAGTCAGCCCGCTTCACTTGCCGTCAATTCGGCCCACCTGCTTGGCGCTACTCGCGAACGCGGTGCGTGCCGCTGCCCAAGATCCGTTTGCGGGATCGAGCGCACTCTGAAGGTATGCACAGGTCAGCCCCTGTACCGCAGCAACCCGCTCTGGGTCCTCATCCGTCGTCTCAGTCACCAGATAACCGGAGATACCGCCGAGCATGTGCTCTCCGCCGAATAAGGTAAGCAGCCAGTCGGCTCCTGGGCTGAGGGTGTAGGCGTCAGTGAACCACTCAGGCCCGAGAACGGTCAGTGGTGAGACGTCCTTATCGCCGGCCACCACGAGGGCTGGTGTCATCATCTCTGCATAGCTTTGATTGAGGTGCGGAAAATGCTCGATTGCGAACGGGCTCAGAGCGTCTCCTCCCCGACCACCTGCGGCAAGCAGCACGCCAGCCTTGATCCTCGCATCGGAGAGATCCTCCCCTAAGCTGCCATCGGACTCGATCACCCTTGCGCCTAACAACATGGCTGTCGTTTGAGCGCCGAATGAATGTCCGGCGGCGACGATGCGTCTTCGGTCAAGACGACCTTTCAGTCCCAGGACGGAATCCTCGATAAGGTCGAGTTGGTCCAGGATGCGCTTCACGTCCGCCACGCGATAACGCCACATGTCAAGTTTCCGGGGATCGGCGAGATAGGCTTTGACGGCCTCACCATGGGAAGCAGTTGGATTTGGACCCAGCGTCTTTGAATCAAGAAAGGTAGGCTGGATGACGACGAATCCATTGGCCGCCCAGAAGTTCGCGAGCGGCGCATATGCGTCCATGGAAGAGCCGAAACCGTGCGCGAAGACGATGATGGGCAACTGGGTCCCGGTTATCGGGGCTGAGACTCGCAGTTGCAAGTCCTCACCGCGTCCTGGAGCTGAAAGCACGATCGGGCTTACAGAGAGGACAGGTGTCGAATGAGCTTTAGGTTGTGCTGTGGCCATATGCACTCCTTGGTTACTATGGCTTACATCATGAAGTGAGAGCATGAAAATTGGAAGTCGGCACTTTGACCGCAGGAACGCACACCGAGGGAACCATGAAAAAGCCTCGCCAAAACACGAAAGAGCCTTTGGCGCTCATGTGCAGGAACGATGAATCGGAGGCCGTTCGGGAATTTTTGACGAAGGTCGGCGACAAGTGGAGCATCTTGCTGATTGTCATGCTGGCGAAGACTCCGAACCATCGCGCCCGTTTCTCAGAGTTGCAGAGAATGGTCGACGGAATCTCCCAGCGGATGCTGACGACAACGCTTCGCAATCTGGAGCGAGACGGCTTTCTCACACGTGAAGTGTTTCCGGAAGTGCCGCCAAGGGTGGAGTACGAGTTGACCGCTCTTGGATTGACTCTACTGAGGCCGATGCAAGAGCTGGTGGATTGGATTGGACGTAACTGGAATTCAATCAAGAAGGCGAGAGAACATTTCGACAAGCGGGCTCGTTGATGATGCTGCGGTTTCGGAACGTGCTGGGCCGAAGACGGATGGCCCTCAGGATGCTATTGGTTTGATCAGACCTTTGTCGCGGCAGTACCGAGCCACCGAGTCCTCGATCGTGGGTAGTTCGCCGAACAAGTCCTTCTGTTTTTGGCCCTCATGGCTGACGTAGCCTCCCTTTCGGATCCACGCCAGCACCTTGACCTGGTCTCGGAGGCGCGGGACGAACCAAGCCACCAGCGGCAACATGGCGACAAAGATGGACGGGATAAAGGCCTTGGCAACCACAGGACGGCCCAAGACCCGGACGAATGCCGCAGCCACCATGGGTCCGGTGGCTGGAACATTACAGCGTATATCCACGCTCTGATTCAGGGCAGAGACTGGTAAGTCGAGGGAGGCCTCGGCCGCATATCGGGCGAGGTCCGGCGAGTAGATCATGCCGAGGGCGACTCCCGGGACAATATCGGGGAAAACCCCTTTCCGCACCTTTTGGACTACCACATCATGGGCTCGGTCAAGGAAGGCCCCGGCGCGCAGGGCGAGGTACGGCTGGCCCGTTTCGGCCAGATATTTTTCGGTCGCAAGCTTTTGAGAGAAATGGGGTACTCCGGGTGCGTTATCGCATTCAAGAATCGAGATCAGGATGAATCGAGGCACGCCCGCATTTTTGCCGCGTTTACAAGATCCCGATACCCCTCGATGTCCGTCCGGGAGTTGTCTCCCTTTGTGCGTGCCGTATGGGCGCTGAACCCCGCAGCGCTGGCAATCACAGCTTCGGCCCGAGGTTCTGCCGTAAGTGCCCGCTGTAAGGAAGTGGCGTCCCTGAGGTCGGCCACCACAATATCCGTCACCCCGAGGGATTCGAGATTGGTGCGGTCGCTTGTAGCCCGAACCATAGCCCTGACCCGCGCCCCTTTTTCGAGCAAAGCCCGGACGATTTCCGACCCCAGTGTTCCCGAAGCTCCCACTACCGCGACTATTCTTGCTGCCATTTCCTATGTCCCCTTCTCAACCATTTTAGGAGGATGAAACGATACAATCTATGCGATGAAGTCCCTAACTAACTATGTCGAGATCGTCCAGTTTCGAGGCTGACCCGCTCTCTAGCGTGCTCTCGCTCCTCAAGCCACGCAGTTATATGTCCGGTGGAATCGACGCGGGAGGGGACTGGTCCTTCCAGTTTGATCGAAGCACATGTTTCATGTGCTTTGCGCTGATTTCGGGCTACTGCTGGCTTTCGATCGAAGGTATCGATGAGGTAGTGCGGCTGGGAGCGGGGGATTTTGTGGCGCCGCCGCACGGGCCTGCGCTCCTCCTCGCAAGCGAAATCGCCTTGGCGATTGGGTTCCGGTCTTCGAGCGCCTTCAGTACGGCATTCTCCCAAGCTGTCGGATGTTCGCCGAAGCATTTTGTGACCCGGCTCTAGCCGACTTGATTTGCATACCAACCTCGCCTGCAGGCGTTCAATGTCTCTCCGCACGGAGTTCTTCGAGAAGGGAGATCGGCGCTATTCCGCTACAGACCTATCGGGCACTTCGGTCTACAGCTTTTGCCCCAATCTATTCTCCATCGTGGTGCGATAGGTTCTGCTGACACGGGCATGGGAGCCATCCTTCAATAGAAGCTCAAACTCCCCGTGGGATAGCGGCTCCAGCTGCACGATACTATCGATGTTGACGATCACCGAACGGTGAATACGAAGAAAGCGGCGCGGGTCAAGATTTCGGGCCAGATCCGTCAACGAAACACGATAAAGGAGTTCTTTCCCTGAGCTGTGCAACGTGACATATACGCCCGAAGCCTCGATCCATTCGATGTCCTTCACACGCACGAATCGTGTAATTCCATCTGCCTTGATCGCTAGTCGATCCAGGTAGCGCGGCTCCGCCGCCTGCATCGCCATCACTCGGCCAACGTTTTGGCCAAACTCCCGAAGCTGCAGATCGCTCCTGCTGCTCTTCACTCGCATCATCATGGTCTCGAACCGCTCATCGCTGAAGGGCTTGAGCAGGTAATCCAAAGCATTTGCTTCGAATGCGCGGATAGCGTGCTGGTCATACGCGGTTACAAAAACCGTAAGCGGCATATGCTCCGAGCCAACCGCTTCAATTACCCCTAACCCATCCAGTTCAGGCATCTGCACATCCAGAAGTACCAGGTCGGGCCGTTCGCTCACGATCATACGCACTGCCGTCTCTCCATCGCCCGCCTCTTGCAGAGAAACTACCTCGGGGTCCTGATTCAGCAGGTCGGAGATACGCTGGCGCGCCGGTGCTTCGTCATCCACAATGAGCGCTCGGATACCGTCAGGCTTTGTCTCCATCATGTGTCTCCTTTCGCTTGCGCAACGGAAGTGAAAGATACACCTCCGTGCCGCCCTCATGTCTACGCCGGATGTCGAACTGGCTCGTGTTGTCCGGGTATAATCCCGCGAATCGCTCTCGTGTCACCGAGAGTCCTACGCCCTTATGACTTTGGAATGACCACCCCGCAGGCAATCCCACGCCATCGTCCAACACCTGAAGGACGAGCCTCTCCTCAATACGCTGCGCACTCAAAATAATGGATCCGCCACGGATTCGTTTGGAAATACCGTGGCGGATCGCATTCTCCACCAGCGGCTGGATGAAAAGGCTGGGAACAAGGGCATCGTTCACTTCTGGATCGATTCTCGTCTCGATCTTCAACGCATCGCCGAAGCGGATCATCTGGATGGCGAGATAGTGGTCAAGGAACGCTAACTCTTCAGCAAGCGATATTTCTTGAACACCCTGCGTATTCAAAGAAAGCCGCAGAAGATCGCCCAGGTGCTCGATCATTCGTCTCGCAAGCTTAGGTTCACGTTCCACCTGTGACGATACCGTGTTGAGCGCATTGAAGAGAAAGTGAGGGTCTAACTGCATGCGCAACGCATTCAGGCGAGCCTCTGAGAAGTTTCTCTGAAGCCGTTCCATCTGTAGTTCAGCCGACACAAAACGCTGATGGTAGAGATAAGCCTCCCACACACCCACGATGAGGCAGTAAACGAGCATGCTCCAGAACATCTCTCGGAGAACTTCCATGAGTATCCCCAATCCCGCGAGCCTTGCCCATGCCGCCACTCCAAGCAAACCTCTCAGTATCGCCTCGACGTAACCGTAAAGGATGATAACCAGCGGACCTAGGAAAAACAGCGTAAGGACGCGAGGCAGGATTCGGTTTACTCGAAATGGGAGGGCTCGATCAAGAGCTACAATGACGGGAACGAGAAGCCCCCATGACCACCATTGCGCCAGCGCCAAGATGAGAACTCTGTGGAACGGTCTGTTCGAACCTAGTTGAGGCAAGGCAAAGACCACCGCAATCGCGGTCCAAAACATGACAGAGGCGCCCAACCATTTGGAAGTGTTCTTCATCGTCGCTTATGATGCCATTCTGACAGATTGCCTTCCTCGCTGAGCCGTCATTTCCCTAGGAACGCCGCGCGGAGTGGTTGCTTCGACTTCAGCTCGTTCACTCGAAGGCGGTTCGTTGCGTCCTGGAACCGCCCTGCCACTCGTAGGGGCCCGTTCGGAACATATTCAGTAACCATTCTGAAAATTGCGTAAAGTCGCAGGTGACGCCGTTGCTCACAAGCCTCGCCGACCTTTGTAGCCCTTCGTCAATAAGGAGTAGTTCATGAAGCGTCTCATCGTTAGCAGCATCTTTGCCCTCACAGGTTTTCTTGGCACTGTAGGCTCGGCTCAAAGCCCTTCACCGAACAACAGCATCCAAAATGCTAGTTCGAATGCCGCAGCGGACACCGTCGACGTCCAACACGTAATCGACGCCTACCACGCAGCGTTAGTCGCTCATGACGGCACGAGACTCGCAAGCTTGTTCCTGCCACAGGGGGGCATGTGGCTCAATGTGCTTTCGGATGAGGCGTTCGCGCGTCAGAAGGCCAAAAATCCGGCCGCATTGAAGGTCAGGGTCGGGAGCTATGCGGATTTTGCAAAACAAGTTTCAACAGCCAAGGTCAGCTTCAATCCGACCCATACCAACCTGCAACAGAACAGCGACGGTACCATTGCCTCGGTCTATTTCGACTTCGTCTTCCTGGCGGATGGGAAAGAAACAAATCGAGGAAGCGAAACGTGGGTTCTGGTCAAAGGGAGTGACGGTTGGAGAATAGCCGGGATGACCTATTCGTCGAATCCGCCTGTCCGGTAACGATGACCGGCGCGCGCGCTTGCGCTCTTGAGTGTCCTCACGCTGGTCATCCCGTGCCATGCACCACCGGTCATTCGTGGACGAAAGACAAGGGTTCACACGCCTGCAGAGTCCGGAAAGGCGCTTGCGCGCCTCATCGTCGATCCCGCACTGGTCTCAACGAACGGGAAGTATTTCGAGGGGCTTCGTGAGATCCCTTCGTCGGCGGAGTCGTACGACAAGGATCGAGCAGAGGAGCTTTGGCGGGAGAGTGCCACTCTTACCGGGATCGAGCGGCTTCCGTAACACTGTGTTTAAGCAATTGTTTCCGCGAAGTGACTCCATGGAAGTGATTCGGCCTCTTGGTTTTGGATACGTGACCTAACCCGCAAAGTCAACGAACGCGAGCGTCTGCTTCGGCAGAGCGTCCAATGATGACATTTTCCATTTATTCCGAAGCGGAGAGTCACGGAATCAATGACCTCGTGGAGCACATCGAACAGTTCCAAAAGCAGAAACAGAGAGCGCATTTCAAGAGCAACAAGCTTATTGCCAACCGTGAGCAGTTCCTGTCGGAGTGGACGATGCATAGCAAACGCGGCCCGGCCGGCGCTATAATTGCGGTTAAGACTTCGTCTCAAGGGAACGTCAATGTCAATTGAATCAGCTGAAGATCTAGCAGGCATGATGGAGGCGGGTAAAGTTACGCGCGCGGTACTTGATGGCATGAAAGCCGTGGTTCAACCTGGTATCAGCACTCGCGAGTTGGATGAGGTAGGAGCTTCCATCATGCGGAACTTCGGCGGAAGATCAGCTCCGATGCTTGCCTATGGCTTTCCGGGGCATAATTGCGTCAGCGTGAATGAAGAAGTTGTTCATGGCGTCCCTGGGCCCCGCAAGCTGGCGACGGGTGACTTGGTAAAACTCGACGTAACAGTTGAAGTTGACGGCTACATGGCAGATGCTTGCGAGACAGTTGCCGTTGGATCTGTTGACCACGAGAGTAAGCAATTGATGGACTGTGCTTCACGCGCTTTCTGGGCAGGCCTGTCGGTAGTACGTCCCGGTGCCCGCCCTTTCGACATCGGAAAAGAAGTTCACAGGACTGTGAGCGCAGCCGGCTACTTCGTTGTGCGAGATCTCTTTGGACATGGAATCGGTCGAACCATTCATGACTGGCCTACCATCCCAAATCAGTTTGATCGACGCTTCGCTGACGAACTCACCGAGGGGCTGGTTTTCACGATCGAACCAATGATTGCCATTGGCACTTCGCGATCCGTTACTCTCAAGGATGGTTGGACGGTACGCACCCGAGATCATTCCCGCTCGGCGCATTATGAGCAGACTGTATTCGTGACAAGTGATGGAGCGCAGCTTCTCACCGCGTAGCCGCCTCCTGGTCATGTCGGTTTCAATGCCCTCACCCTTCGGGCGATGAAGGCACAACGGAGAACACCGTCTGGGCGTAGCCTGGCGAGATGCCGGTCGCTCTCAGCTTGTAGCCTGCTTCCTGACCTAGCCCTTCGGAAATTGTAAGCACAGCGTTCTTCGTGCCCGCATAAACTGATTGCAGTGGCACATTCTTGAGCCCGGAGGTCATGCGCTGTGTGCTACTACGAAAGCCTTGGACTCATTCCTTCGGGCGAACGGTCTGCTCGGGACAGCATCGCTATCCCGAGCAGACCGTAGCGCGGCTTCAATCCTTATTCGCTGAGGCTCCCTTATTTCTCCTTCTTATCTAAATCGCACACGAGCGTCTTAGACTGCAATATTCCGCAGTCGTCTGCGTTATAGAGGGTGAGTGCGAAAATGGAGTAAGTCCATGCAGCCAAGTGCGCGGCGATTGGCCGATGTCTTTGCCCGAGAGAGGGAGCGATTTCTTCGCTTCATTGATCGGCGGAACTTCGACGGCGATTCCCTCGACCCAGAAGATATCCTCTCTGAAGTCATCTTTCACCTCCTGCAACGCTCCACTCTTGTCGCCGAAATCGAGAACCTGACAGCATATATCTACCGCTCGCTTGCCAATCGGCTAACCGACTATCGTCGCAAATCCAGACCAACCATTGTATTGGAGGACATCCCCGGTGCCTCTGAGACAGGAACTATTAGCCTGCCCATCTCACGCCCGCAACCCGATCAGGTAATCGCTCTGCAAGAACTTCAAGTTCGTTTACGGGATGCCATCGACCAGCTTGGCGTAAAGGAGCGCGCCGTGTGGATTGCCACCGAAATCGATGGGCGCTCCTACAAGGAACTCGCCGAAGAGTGGGAAGAACCCATCGGCACCTTGCTTTCGCGCAAGAGTCGCGCCTCCGCCAGGCTCCGCCTATTACTTTCCGATTACAGAAACCACAAGGAGTTGCCATGACATTTCAAAAGCAGTCTTCCAGTCGCAGGCACACACGGCTGGCCCACGCTCAAATCGTGTTCCGCAGTTTGACGGCAGCGCTTCTTGCACTCATTTTCGGCTTCGTCGTCATGCTGCTATGGAACGCAATTCTGCCCGGCCTCTTCTCTGTTCATCCGGCCACTTATTGGCAGAGTGTCGGCCTGCTGGTTCTGGTTCGCATTCTCATGGGTGGAAGTCTTGGATACCGCCGCTACGGTTTTGGCCGCATCGGTTCGCGTCCGGCATGGAGCGAATACGAAGAGTGGTGGCGCGAATCGGGCAAGCAATCGTTTCAAAAGTTTTCGGCGGATCGCCATAGCGACCAATAGCGCCGTGAGGATATATTCGCGCTGAAACTCCAATACCTTGCAGTAAATGCTCGGTACTTGCGTTATAAAAGTGCCCCCTATGCGGGGCCAACTGCGAAGTATCCTAATCCACACATGAATAGGAGAATCGATGTTCATCCCATCTGATCGCGCCGTCAGTATAGCCGAAATGATTGCTGCTCCCATGATTGCCATTGCGTTCATCGCCCTATGCTCCTTGCTCAAGGAACCTGCGCGACGGCACTTCAGCGCATTGATGATCGCGGGCGCAGGAGCCATCTATATCAGCGGCGGCGGTCTGGGCCCATTGGAGTTTGCCTTCTGCGCCCTGATGTCATTCCTGGCCTTCCGCGGTCTATCGGAATATCGCTTCGTCGCCATCGGCTGGCTCTGCCACGTCGCTTGGGACGTGGTACACCACCTTTACGGCAATCCCATCGTTCCCTTTGACCCGAGTTCGTCGGTTGGTTGCGCCATTTGCGATACATTCCTTGCACTTTGGTATTTCCGCGGCGCGCCTGCCATTCAGACTTGGTTTCGCCGCGCGCCTGCGCTGCAAATGTGACTCGTTTCCTGGCCCTTGACGCAGCATAGCCTCAACACTTAATGCCTCACCACAATTCAGTAATTCGGAAGTTGCTATGCTGTCCAAGAAAATTGACTGACCGAGTCAGTCATAATACCATGGATACATGGCTCGTGAACTTTCACAAGACCGCTTCGCCCGACTCATCGAATGCGCCACACGCGTGTTTATCGAATGCGGCTATCGCCGCACTCAGATGGCCGACGTGGCTACAGCAATGGGAGTTGCAAAAGGTACGCTTTACACCTACGTGGAGAGCAAGGAAGCCCTCTTCGATCTTGTCGCTCGTTTCGCGGACCGAGATGATTTCAGCGCTATTGCACTAAAATTCCCTGTTCCTGCTCCCGAGCCTGGATCCACGCTACTCTACGTTCGTGAGCAGCTGGTTCAGACGCAATCGATGGCGACATTAAGCGCGGCGCTGAAACGCAAACGGGTCAGAGATGCCTCCGCGGAACTTGAGGCTATCGTGACAGAGTTATATGACTTGCTCGCGAGGAATCGCTCCGGCATCACACTGATCGATCGTTCGGCGCGGGACTATCCAGAGTTGGCGAAGCTCTGGCTGGAGGCGCGAAGCGGGTTGCTCTCGCTCCTGGAGAATTATCTGAAGTCCCGCATCGCATCAAGCAGCTTGCAGTCCGTTCCGGATAAGAAGGCTGCAGCGCGATACATCCTCGAAGCGACCACCTTCTGGGCTGTCCATCGCCACTGGGATTTACGGCCCGATTCTATTCCCGAGTCCACCGCTCGGGACACGGTCGTGCAGTTCATCGTCAGAGCGCTTGCGGCGGGGTAGCCCCCTTCCCGCCTAGCTTCTGATCACCCGCATAATGCAACAATTCTTCGAATCACACCGAAAGGCTCCGTGAATGAAGGCTTTCTATTGGACTCCTCTGCTTGGCTTCGTCGTATCAACGGTTGTGATTGGCTACGGCTTTGTCTTCCCGCGCAACGGGCTCGCCAGCGTCAACGAGCTTACGGTTGGATTTGCGACGACCATTCTCAGTGCCTGCGTGACGTATGTGTTGGGCATTCGGCTTGTGCTTCGGGATCGCGACAGAAAGTGAAGAACCGTGTAGCCTCTGAACGCCTGGAACGGGGGCTGCAACTGCGGCAAGGAGAAGGAAATATGTCCGACAGAGAATTTGATGTGGTGCTCCACGGTGCGTCGGGGTTTACCGGAAGGCTGGCCGTAGCCTACTTCGCGCGGCACGCCCCTGCTGGGTTCCGATGGGCAATTGCAGGCCGCGATCTTGCCAGGCTTAAGAGCATTGAAGCAAACGTCCCGATTCTTGTCTTCGACTCCTCTAGCCAGGCAGGTGTTGATGCAGCCGTTGCTCGGACAAGAGTCATGTTGTCGACAGCGGGGCCTTTCAGGGAATATAGCGATGCGCTGGTCGATGCGTGCGTACGCCTGCGTACGCACTATATCGACATCAGTGGTGAGAGCGTGAGAATCCGCGATCTCATTGACCGCTACCACCAGCGTGCCGTGGAAGCCCGGGTACGCATAGTCACGTTATGCGGGTTCAGTTCCGTGCCGGCCGACTTGGCAGTGTACCTGCTCAACAAGAGCCTTGCCGGTCGTCTAGCGGAAGCAAAAGGTTTCTTTCAGATGGGCGGCGGCTCTTTCAATGGCGGGACCATCTCCAGCATGGCCAACGCCCATGTTTCGGGCGATGTGGAACGCGAGCGTGATCCTTTCCTTCTCGTTCCGGGACATCGGGGCGCCGCTGAGCGAATTGAGGATGATGCAAAAGGCGTTCGCTATGATCGAACGATTGGAGCATGGACGGCGCCTTCGCCGATGGCAACCAGCGATACACGCGCCATCCTCCGCAGCGCCGCGCTTGGCGGCAATCGAGTCATCTATCAAGAGTCGATGGTATTTCCGGGGTTGGGTGGGATGGTGCGGGCGATCGGCTTCGCTGCGGTCATAGGTGCCTTGGACGCCATGATGCGCAACGGAGTCACTAGGAACTTGCTGCAGAAGTTGATTCCTCCCGGTAGCGGGCCCAGCGAAAAAGCAATGGATGCCGCCTGGTTCGAGTTACGGGTATACGGGAGTACCAAAGAAGGCGCGAAAGCAGAGGCGGTCATTCGCGGAAACGGTGATGCCAGCAATCGCATTACCGTCAAGTGCGTGTGCGAGGGTGCGTTGGCGATGGTCTTGGACGAAGCAGCCTTGCCTACGGCGTATGGCATTCTCACCCCGAGCGCTGCGTTCGGCGATGTGCTTGTTCAGCGCCTCGTGGTTGCTAGACTTGAAATCGGGGTCATGGGGCTTCCCTGAATGCCTGGGATCTCCGCTCCAATGCTATTTCGTAAAGTGCGTGAACACAGCCGTGTGTACCAGAACGCAGGGCGGCCAGAGTCAGGGAGGAGACATCCGGGGACTAATCGGCCATTACAGGCAGACGGAGGTTCCGGGTGCTCTGCATATAGAGGCTTCCACTTGCGCTGTAGCTCGCCAGGATCCAGACCATAGGTCTCGTCTAAAGAGTCTCTGAAGAGAGATCTCTGAGGCAATCCGGCAATACCGTCGTCAAGCTTGCACGTCCATAGATGCAGAAGTAGGTTTACAAAAACGATGCTGCGTTACGCGTTGCCCAATCTTCGAAGCTTATGGCTGCTCGACCGAGCACGATCTGGACATCGGACGATACGATATCCCACTCATTGGCCTTTACCGATGCCATCACCTGAAGCGCAGCGTCAACCTGGTCTTTGGGAAACCCAAAGGCCGCCATGCCAGCTCTCATCGTCTCGGGTGGGATATCTATGAACGTTATCGACTTGCCCAATACAGCGGAGAGTTTTGCCGCGTAGCCAGCTGCGTTCGTCGAATCCGGGCCGGTTAGGGTGTAGATCTTCGAGGTGTGGTCTGCGCTTGTGAGTGCCTTTACTGCCACTGCACCGATGTCGACGGGGTCGATCGAAGCCCACCTTCCATCTCCAGTCGGCTGGTAGAACGCCGCATTCGCTTTGATTGAAGCAGCCCACATTAAGAGGGCGTTGGTATGAAAACCGACTGGCCGAAGCATCGTCCAGTCCATCCCCGACTCGATCAGATGCTTCTCTGTACTGCCGTGCCACTGTCCAAGTAACAGCTCCGTATCGTCGGCCTTGAATGTGGACAGCTTCACCACGTGAACCACGCCAGCCATCTTCGCCGCGTCGATCGCGCGCTCTTCAATGAAACGGCCGGCAACGCTTCCGTTGTAATTGGCGGAAACCAAGTAGAGCTTCTCGATGCCGCGAAATGCCTTTTCGAGCGACGCTTCATCTTCAAGATCGCCCTCGACGATCACCGCTTGGTCTTCGAATTCGGCAGCTTTCGAGCGTGACGCGGCGCGAATTAATAGCCTTGGCTTGAGGCCTTCGGTGATAAGTTGCCTGGCGACCACACCGCCATTCAGTCCCGTGGCTCCCAGTACCAGAATATGTCCATTGTTGGTGCTCATGCGCGTCCCTTTCTTTCCGTCGCGACGCGTGTCTGCGCCGATTGAAAGCTGAACCACTTGCTGATGTTCTTTCCCTCCTGACTCCCCCGTTCGTGCATTTCCGGTGAGCTGACCTCGAAGGTTAAAACAACCGCCAATCTGACATAGACGTTGTCGAGTATTGCGTTGGAAATCGGGCAAGCTTCGTGCATCTTATCCACGAGCACCCATGCCTGCTCGCGTGAATAGCCGCACAGGGTACCCCAACGCAATGGAAAGTACAGTTCCAGCTGGCTGTTCTCGATCCGTCCGGCGGTGCCCTAGTATTGACGTTTCATCCCCCCCGAGTGCCTGCCCGCATCCCACGAACAGGTTCTGGACCGCCTAGGAGACGCTTCGCCTGTCGACTCTGCAAGAATAGCAGTTCACATACCAGATTGATCGGACGACCAATCTGGTATGTGAACTGCTAGTGAAAAACTCTGAAGCACGTAGCCGGATTTGTTCAGGAGCCGACCACAATGCCCTGGGTAATCGCTCGTTGCTGTTCCATGATCCCACTGTGATCTCGTCAATTTCTTCATGCCGACAACCCCAGAGACCATCAAAAAACTCAAGAGCGGGATGCGAGACTGCTGGCCCTGCTCAAGGACCAAGAGAATGCGTTTGTTCGCCGGGTTGACGAAGCCGCTGCGGCACAATTGTGGCGATGGCGGCATATTGTTTTCTCCAAAGTGCAGACCAACAACTACTCATTTGGGCAATATTGAGCCCCTGCCAAGATAAGAGTACAAGAACTCCCCTATGTCATCCAGAGCTTCTCCTGCAGCCTGCAGCAGTTCAACATTGGAGGGAAATACGTGAACCATCCCCTGCCAGACATTCATGCTTGCCGTCCCGCCAGCAGAGTTGACCCGTTCAGCGTAACGGAGCGAATCGTCGAGAAGGATTTCGTCCTCGCCGACATGAAGAAGCACGGGAGGGAGTCCAGCTAAGTCGCCATAAAGCGGCGATACTTGCGGATTGCGCAAGTCCTGTTCGCCGATATAGAGTTTGGCGGTCTTCTCAAGAGCATCACGCGTCAGAAGAGGGTCTGCATCGGCCCTTGCGTCAATGCTGTCTCCGGTAAGAGCCAAATCGATCCAAGGAGACATCACTGCTGCCGCAGCGGGCGGAAGAACTGAGCCGTCTTTCGATACGGCGGTGGCGATTGAGAGCAAAGAAAGAGCCAGCCCTCCGCCTGCGGAGTCGCCGGCCCAGGCCAAGCTGGAGTATCCGACTGCCGAAAGGCCACGATATGCCGCAAGAGCATCGTCCACCGCGCCGGGGAACTGGTGCTCGGGTGCAAGCTTATAATCCGGAATGAAGGTGACTGCCTTTGCCCTGGCCGCAATCTGACCTGCAAAATTGCGGTAAGCAGCAGCCGATCCAAGGATGTAAGCTCCCCCGTGCAGATAAAGGATAGCGGCCCCGTCAACGGCATCCGAAGGTCTGCACCACCACCCTGTTACTCCACCGACGGTCGCTGCATCGTAGGTCACACCCTGTGCTGCCGGAGTCTTTGCAATCAGCTCGTCATAAACGGGGCGCGCTTCCGGCCCGAACTCGAATGATGGATGCAGGCGAAGCTCTGCTCGCATCGCTTGCATGAAAGTATGATCCGAGGGATACTGCCTGTGGTACGTCGTGCTCATTGGGTCTCCTTCCTTGCTCGGATTTTTGCTCAAGCAGGTTCTCTCTGTTTCTGTCTAATATTGCAATTGGATTTCGCCCCGATCAGGATGCACCGAGCATGAAGACCACCTTGCCGATCGCGCTTCCCGAGGGGCGCTTTTTCCAGATCATTTCGGGATTCCAGAGAGAAATGGTGTGCGCAATCAGCGGCACGACGCTTCCTGCCGTTACGCGATTGGCGAAATCGTCGAGCCCCTCAGCTGCTACCTTGGTCTGCACAAAGAAGCCCTGGATTCCGTGCTTCTCGCACTCCGTGAAATCAGGTGGCTGGTTGAATGTAACGATAACGCCGCCACGCTTTACCACGGAATAGGAACGCGCGAGTGTTTCGCCACCCACCAGATCGAGGACCGCATCTACTGATTCGATCTCGTCTTCGAAGCGTTCACATGTATGGTCAATGACCTGATCGGCACCTAACTGCAGCAGAGTATCCCGCTGTTTGGATTGCGCAGTGGTGATCACATGTGCGCCGGCCTTGTGAGCAATCTGGATTGCCAATGAACCTACCCCTCCGGCGCCGCCCTGGATCAGCACGGTCGAGCCCGAACCCACTTTGGCGAGTTCGAGAGCCTGGATCGCGGTCTGGCCGACGACCGCAACCGCCGCTCCCTGCTCCAGGCTGAGCGTCGCAGGTCGGAGCGCAATTGACCCCGCATCGATAGCGACGAATTCGGCATACGCGCCACCGATCATGCTGTAGCCGAAGACTTCGTCTCCTGCCTTGAAGTCCCCTACCCCTTCGCCCACACTCTCCACCGTGCCCGAAACGTCGCCGCCCGGAATCCACGGAAGTTCCAACGGGAACGCTTGCCGCATGACTCCGGAAGCGCGGCCCGGATCGATAGGATTGAAAGTTGTGGCAAGATTGCGGACCACTACTTGCCCTTTGGCCGCTGTCGGCGGCTCGACTTCGTCTAACTGCAGTGGTCCGCCGTATTCGTGAATGCGTAGTGCCTTCATTACATCTCCTCTCATGTTTTACATTTCAGGTCGCGGAATTACTGCCGAAGCCGGGACACTACGCCTTCCACTTTGCTGCGGTTTCAGTTGCGAAGTCCTCATAACTCCGAGGCGCGTGACCAAGCAGCTTCGTGAGGAGTGCGACTTCCGTTTCGGTCGACGCGAAACCCCGGTCGAAGTAGCCCTGGAACATCATGCGGAGGTCGAAGGCGCTCCAACTCGGCATCCTGGAACGCATGCCTTGTTCCCACTGATCGAAGTTGTGCCCCGTGTACTTAATCTCTTTGCCGAGCAGTTTGCTCCACAGGGCAGCATTGCCCGGACCGCTAATCGTATTCGTCGCGACAATGTCATAAGTCTGGCCTTCGTGCCCTTCTTCGGTGAGCGAGATCGCAGCAGCTTCGGCAATGTCGCGAACGTCTGCCGCCGCAATTCCTGCAGTGCCTATCGGCATAGGGTAGACCCCTGGACCCGTGAGGGCGGCCTGCAAATTGAGGTCATTTTGGATGTAGTAGGCCGGACGCAGGATGGTGTATGGAACTCCAAACTCGCGCAGTGCGTTTTCAACTGCCAACTTCGATGCGAAGTGAGGAACATCGCGAAACTGGTCGACTTTGAAAACAGACAGATAGGTTACGTGCTTCAGTCCAATCTTCTTTGCAACGCCGTAAGCGATCAAAGCCTGGGTCAATTCGTCTGTAACCACGGCATTCAACAAGAAGAGCTTGTCGACCCCTTGCATCGCCTGTTCCACGGAAACGGGGTCGAGCAGATCGCCAATGGCGACCTCCACCTCCGTCGGCACCTTTCCTGCCTCCGGCTGCTTGCGAGCCAATATCCGCACCTCTGCTCCGCGCTTGAGCAGTTCTTTAACCACCGCGCCGCCTACATTACCTGTTCCGCCTGTCACTAGAATCTTCATGTCGTCTCCTTCGCTTCCTGTCTAACGTTCGAACCTGCTCTGCAAGTCCGCAACGCTTTCGTTATAAGAGACGCTCGCGACGACTTCGACGAACCAAGCATGCAAGCAATTCTGTGTTGCACTACAGCAACAGAGGGCTAGAATAGGCTATCCGGGATGCCTCACAGTCTTCACTCAGGCTGTGAGCTCGGTTCTGACGCTGGAGGTCTCGTGGATATCCCCGATCTCAATGATGTCCGTACCTTTGCCGTAATCGGTCGTGAAGGGACTCTGACGGCTGCGGCAAGAGAACTGAATCTTCCTACGTCGACGGTGAGCCGGGCTTTGACCCGTCTGGAAAAACAACTGGACGTTTTGCTCGTGCAGCGAAGTCCACGAGGCCTAGTCTTGACGGACTCTGGCAAGGAGTACCTACAGATCTGTAGGCGAGCGCTACGAACGCTGAAGGACGGAAGTGAGTTGCTGGAGAGCCATCGCGAGAGGCCCAGCGGGCTAATCAAAATAGCTTGCCCGATTACCATGGCCCGTTCAATCCTCGCTCCATTGCTTAAGGAGTTTCTCGGGCGCTACCCGGACTTGCGCGTGGAGATTGAGCCGTACGCTTCCGGTTGGGACCAGGAGCCGCGAGAAGATGTGGATGTCTTCTTCAAAGTGCGAGCCCCCAGGGACTCCGGGCGGCGTGTCCGGCCTTATTCAGGGACCAAGCGCGGTCTGTTTGCCAGCCCGGATTACCTTGCTGCGCGCGGAAACCCGGTCAGTCCCGACGACCTTGCAGCGCATACGTGCATAGGTTCTGGAACCTGGAACCTGATCCGGGGGGGCAAGCTCGCAACTCCGAATGTCCTGTTCAGGGTTGTTGCCAGCGACCCGATTGTTCATCAAGACCTTGCGCTTGGTGGCCTCGGCATCGCCATTCTGCCTCTCTACGTTGCGAAGCACCCCGATATGGCCAACAGACTCATTCACATATTGCCTCTCTGGAACCCGGAGCCGATCACCCTCTGTGCCCTATTTTCGGGGCCGGCGCGTCTGAATCCTAAAGTTCAAGTGCTGCTCGACTTCCTGGGGGAGTACATCGGAACAGATAGGGACCCGCGGCTCCACGGCACGTCGGCGAAGGGACTCTTTACTGACCCGAAGCTTGAGGCAACATCCGGGCCTTAATTGCGGGGATTTCTTTGGTGAAGGACGGGAAGGGATAAACCGAGCCAGCAGGTGGACGCTTGCGTTCTCGATCTATCCTGGGCACGTTGCCTTCCATGGCCATTTGCCTGCATTTGATACCTGGCGCCGGGTGCCTCTTGGAACCTGGAATTGACAAACGATGCTGCGCTGAACATGATCAAACAGTCTAGTTTCTTCGAAATCTGCTGTGCCCATCCTCTGTTCAGTAATGTGGTATCCAGGAGCGTGCTTGCTTCTCGCAGAAGATTGTTTGGGGCTCCCAACCGCCTTATTGAGCGGTGCCATTAGCTTACGTCGAGCGTACGAAAGGCATTTTGATTGCTAAAGTATGATGCCAATGACATTGTGATGTTCGTTGCAGCCGCTGAAGCCGGCACTTTGAGTGGTGCCGCAAAGGAACTCGGAGTTCCCACTTCTACCGTCAGCCGCTCCCTGACTCGTCTTGAACAAAGTCTTCAAATGCTGCTGATCAATCGCAGCTCCAAGGGCTTCGTTCTGACCGATGCCGGCACTGAATACCTTGAAGCATGTAGACGCTCGTTGCGGGCGCTCAGTGACGGGAATGAACAGTTGGATAAACATCGCCTCAATCCAACAGGGATGATCAGAATTGCATGTCCTGGAACGATGGCTCGGCATTTGTTAACGCCGATGGTGGGAAAACTGGTGAGCGCTTTTCCCAACCTGAAGATCGATCTTCAGGATTACATTCCGACGCATGTTCCCTTGCCGCGTCTCGACGTAGACATTATCTTTCTTGTCTCGCCCCCTAACGATTCCTCGCGAATGATTCGCTCCTACCCATGCGCGAAACGAGGCCTGTTTGCGACTAGAGAATATTTGAGAGAATACGGACTTCCGAAGAGTCCGCTCGAATTAGCCAATCATCGGTGCGTGGGAATCAATCGATGGGAACTGACAAACGATCAAACCACGCTGATTCCTCCTGTGACTTTTCACGTCACCACGGGAGATCCAGTTATCTCGCGACAACTAGCGATGGACGGTGTTGGGATCACGGTGCTCCCGCTCTGGATAGCGAAAGCTCCAGCATTACGGGATATCCTAATCCATGTTCTACCGGATTGGGTTCCTTCTCCTATTCCACTTGTCGCTCTGTACTCTAGCCCAAACGCTCTGACACCGAAAATCAAGAAGGTCCTGGACTTTTTGAGCGAGTACATCGGAACCGACAAAGATCCGAGGCTGGATCATACGACGGCTTCCGAATGCTTTACCACCCCAGGATCGCAAGCTGATTCTGCGGTGAATTTCGCCCCTGGCCTTTGTTGAGGAGGTTATCGAGCGACGGCCTTCCGGCTTCCGACCGGTACGATTTCTTCGTGTCGGGCCGAAGCCTAAGGAGCCTCTGCGTAGGCGGCTGATTTGGAGATGTCTGCGAGTGGCTTGAGTCAGCCGCCGGTTTTGCTGCGATGATGGCGGTGCTTTGCTTGTTCTGGCAGGGTTTGTGCTGAGTTGAAGACTCATAGCCCGTTTTCCTGCTATGTGGCGAGCGATGCCAGGCGCTTGCGGTGCAGGTAGAGGTTGATGAGGGCGAAGTTGGCGCATAGCCGGTGGTGGTTCTTGGCGATGCCTCGGTAGCGTACCTTGTCGAAGCCGAAGACGCGCTTCAGGATACGGAAGACGTGTTCTACTTTCGCTCTTACCTTTGATTTCGTCGTATTTTTCTTCTTTTCCACTTCATCGACATAGTTCTTGAACCTGGTTCGCTTGCAGGTCATGTCCTGGGCGTTGGGCGCGGCCTGCCGGATGGCCTTGGTCTGGCCTTGATAACCGCCGTCGCCCCACACCTTGCGCTCCTCGCCATGCAGCAGATCCGGCAGCATGTGTACGTCGGAAACGTTGGCCGCAGACGTCGCCACCGAATGCACGTGACCTTCTTTTGCATCGACGCCGATGTGCGCCTTCAGTCCGAAGTACCACTGCTTTCCTTTGCGGGTCTGACGCATCGCAGGATCGCGCTCTTTCTTCTCGTTCTTGGTCGAAGAAGGCGCATGAATAATGGTCGCATCGACGATCGTGCCGGTCTCGATGCGGATGCCCTTAGCCGCCAGATGCAGGTTCACTGCGTCGAGCATGGCACCGCCAAGGTCATGCTTTTCGAGCAAGTGTCGGAAGCGCAGCACGGTCGTTTCATCAGGCGCCGGAGCCACGCCCAGGTCGACGCCAGCGAACCGCCGCAGCGTGGCGGACTCGTAAAACGCCTCTTCGACGCCGGGGTCGGACAAGTTGAACCACTGTTGCATGAAGTAGGTCCGCAGCATGATCGCAAGACCGACAGGACGACGACCGTTGCCAACCTTCGGGTAGTGGGGCTCGACCAGAGCCTGTAACTCGGACCACGGAACAACCACTTCCATCTCATCCAGAAACAGCTCCCGCCGAGACTTCCGCCCATACTTCTCAAAGCTCGACTGAGACGCAAACGTCTGCTGCTTCATCGCAAGCCACCCCTGACCATCAGATTAAACAATCAGGCAGTGGACGCACAACTTGTGCAGAGCTTCCTTAGGTGTGTCCCGTTCGTTCAGTTCTCACTCAAACCATCCTTTGAACAGATGCCCAAGCGTCGTAAGCGAACGCGAGTTTCCTACTCAGGTTTGAGAAACGGCAATATCGAAAGGCGTTGATGCTCTAGTTACGAATCATTGGCAGGCCATTGTTGTGGGACGCTCTTCGCAGGCATCCGCGAAACATGTGGGGGTTGCGGTCTTTCAATTACCCACAAGTTGAGTTCCAAGAATGAAGCCGAGTTGGATGTCGGTGAGGCGGGTCATCCCCCTCCACATGACGGTGTTTCCTGGCGGTGGATCTTTGGCGCGTGCGAGGTAGCCTCCGAGGCGGGCGAGTTTGGTCAGATACAAGGAGAGCTGATTGCCGGTGGGAGAGGCACTGGCTACGTCGCTCACCAACTGATCCAGCAAGTAGATCTCAGTTGGCGTCAGCGCCATTTTGAGGCGAAGCCTCTGGCCTGGTCCGGTTCAGCATCGTCATCCAGAAGATTCGCCAGCTGAGCAGGCACAGGATCGCGATAAGATTCACGAGCCGTTCGGCGGTGCGCAACTTGACGTCTTCTGCTTTGCAGCCGGACTTCAGTATCTTGTGGAAGGTTTCGATCTTCCAGCGCATGGCATACCAGTTCAGCTTTTCGGCGGCCTCCTTGCGGGATCTTATGGGCAGATCGGTGACCAGCTTCCAGTCGATCGGCTCGCGGCCCTTTGGAGGATCACGCTCGGTGGCGTGAAGAACCGTAAGTATCAGCGGCGGATATATCTTCTGCTTCGCGACGGGAGCAAGCACCCGAATGCGGCGATAGCGGAGTTCAAGTACGGCTTCGCTCACGCCGCCTTTCTTATCGCGTACCTCGATCCGGTGCAGCCCTTGCACTCGCACTTCGCGCATCTCGTCGGCGACGGTGTGGTCTCCCTCGCCCGCAAGCCTGTCAACACACGTTCTCAGAAGGAAGTGAGTGCCGGCCTGATGGGCGATCGAAAACAGTTCGTAGATATCGCTCTCGCGATCACCGATATGGACGATGCGCTCGGGTTTGGCCAGCAACGATGTCGACTGCCTCACGTTCTCAAGCCAGCGATAACTCTCCTTCTGTTCCATCGGGACGCGTGTGGGGTTGATGCTTCGCTTGAGCGCGTTCGCGCCATGGAACTTATCCCTGCTCCAGAACTTGATCGCAGCCAACCCGAGTGGAAGACCATCCGTCGTGACTACAAGACTGGAGTGCATCAGGATTCCGCAGGTTGTGTGGTGGCCAGGCTTCCCGCCATGGGCATAAGGCGAGGCCAGCTTCTTCAGTATGCCGACCGCTTCAGGATCGTCACGGTGATAAGAGAATTCGGTCGTATCGTGAAGCACCAGCACCGGGGAGTCTATCGTTGCAGTAAATCGTTCCCGCGTGCAGAAAAAATGACCGGCCAGGATCTTCTCCTCATCAACCCGTGCGTTCAACAGGAAACGATAAGCTGCCTTCGTAGCCGCCCAGTCCTGACAGGCAAAGGGAATGCTTCCGCCGATCTGACCTGAAAGCTGCCCGAGCAAGCTGCGGAATCTCTTTCCGTGACGGACATCCTGAAACTGGCAGCCCGCGACCTCGCGTTCCAGCCAGCTCCCGATCTCCTCGTCAAGTGGCTCCATGCAAGAAGTTCATCAAACTTGCAGCAAAATTAATAGTGACACTCTTGAGGCAGACCCCGATACCCAAGGACGAGTTGTGGGTAATTGAAAGCATGACTGGACGCTTACGAAGGAACTGCGTCTGCCCACCATGCTGCGCGAGTACGATCACATCGCCCGACAGTGCGCGGTCGAGCAGGTCGACTATCAACGCTACCTGCTGCACATGACCGATCTGGAGTTGCTTGACCGCGAACGCCGCGCCATCGATCGCCGCATCCGCCAGGCGAAGTTTCCAGTCGTCAAGACGCTGGACAGCTTCGACTTCCTTGCCGCGCCCTCAGTCAACAAGACCCTGGTGCTGGAACTGGCGCGATCGGAGTTCCTCGCTCGCCGCGAGAACGTACTGCTGCTGGGCAACAGCGGTACCGGCAAGACTCACATCGCGCTCGCGCTTGGCCTGGCTGCGTGCCAGCGCGGCGCGTGCGCCTCACCACCGCCGCCGCTCTGGTCAGCGAACTAATCGAGGCCCGCGCCGACAAGAAGCTGCTCCGCTTCCAGAAGCAGATCGCCAGCTACGAACTGCTGATCGTCGACGAGCTCGGCTTCGTGCCTCTCTCCAAGACGGGCGCCGAGTTGCTCTTCGAGATGCTCAGCCAGCGCTACGAACGGGGCTCGACACTGATCACTTCGAATCTGCCCTTCCAGGAGTGGACCGAGATCCTCGGCTCGGAACGCCTCACCGGAGCCCTGCTCGACCGCCTCACCCACCACGTCCACATCCTGGAGATGAACGGCGACAGCTATCGCCTCAAGCAGAGCCGCCGCAAACGACCACCGTCCGCAGAGCGCTGATCCCCAAAGACGCCTCTCGGGGGCAAAAAGCCTCTTCCGCTACGCTCCAGAGGCTCTTCGCCCCGAATACTCCGACACTATCTCAACCATCAACTGGCCTAATTTTGCTCCGCCACTGTGGCCTACTTTTACTCCGCCCTTGACTATTAGCCCCGTTTCTTGGCTTCGTGCCTTTGAAGGGAATCACGATTGCAGTAAGTGAAGATGTTGAAGGCGTTGCGAGATTTCCTCTGCCGGAAGTGACGATTGACATTCACTTCTCCTGACCATGCATCCGCTCATCCAGAGACAGTAATTATGGTCTTTGAAAACGTCGCCAATGGATAAGCTTTCCACCGGAACCCTCTC
>Ga0255356_1000124_pt1 | contig 49113 bp, 41 predicted proteins | sample HBST100metaG_FD_189944 | JGI IMG/M metagenome (GOLD analysis project Ga0255356, IMG submission 189944) | Peat soil microbial communities from Stordalen Mire, Sweden - H.B.S.T100 | ecosystem: Environmental > Terrestrial > Soil > Wetlands > Peat | place: Sweden: Norrbotten County, Stordalen Mire...
GGTAGTCAGTGGTCAGTGGTCAGTGGTCAGTGGTCAGTGGTCAGTGGTCAGTTGTCAGTGGTCAGTGGTCAGTGGTCAGTGGTCAGTGGTCAGTGGTCAGTGGTCAGACAAATTATTGGCTGCTTGCACGGAATGTCAAGCGAATTGTTTGGTAGCCGCATCTGCCGGTGCAGCCAGAAAGAAACTGATCACTGACAACTGACCACTGCTTCTCACACCGGCGGCAGTGCATTCACAATCGGCACGCCAACAGGCGGCGTAAAGTGAAATGTCTCCGCCGGAATGGGCACATTGGGCTGTTCGCCCGTGAAGGTGAAACGGGTGAGCGCGCCGTCGGCTTCATCGATTTCAATACCTGTGATTGCGCCGTCGGCGGTCACGGTCAGCGTGATCCTGCTGACGCGCTTTTCCTGCCCCCTGGGCTGGCCGGTGAGCGTGAAACAGCCATTGGCGGCCGGCGCCAGCCTCAGGTTGGTCAATTCCCTTTCCAGTTCCGTATGGCCAAGCAGAAACCGCAGCGGCGAGCGCAGGTCGTCCAGCTCCTTGGCGGGAATGCGCTGGACCTGAGAGTCGCCGCGGGCATAGAACCAGGCGAACTTGCCGTCGATCAGAAAGAGCTTCCCGGCTGGCTGACTGTATACCCATTTCATATGGCCGGGCTTCACGAGTAGCATCGTTCCGCTCTCGGTGCGCCGCATTCCCAAGCCCTCGTAGCTCTCGCTGAATCCCGTCCGAAGTGAGCGCAACTGGTTGTAGTGCCGATCGACGCGCTGGGCCAGGTCATGAGCCGACAACTGCCCCGAGGGCGTATGCCCTTGAGCATGGAGACCTGCCGCGAACAGCGCTGCGGCCAGAATCCAGCCGCAGCGCATTACGTGCTTACCCTGGTTCATTGGCCGACGTTCTGCGTGCAGTTGGTGCCACCCGCCGGGTCCGACTTGATCGTGCCGAACTCGTCGCTGCAGAAGCCGCGGTTGCCGGTCTTGCCCACGGTTTCAGGAACCGCCGATATCTGGTAGCCGGTAATCCGGTCGGCGCCGTTCGTACTAGCCTTGGTGCAGTTACCAATGGAGAAGATGTAGCCGGACTTGATGCCGGAAGCAAGATCAGGCTGCAGCAACTGCGCCGCGGCCGGAGTCGGCGCGCCAGACTTCGGATCGCCCCCCAAAGCGGCCAGCGTGCAGGCATAGCCGGTAGACGGGAAGGTGGACTCGTACTGCATTTCCGCCTTCATGATCACCTGTACGGAGTTCATTGCCGAGGTCTCGTTGGCTTGCTTTTTCAGGCCGCCAATGGTGGGAATCGCCATCAGCATGAGGATCAGGATGATGGCGATAACGATCAGCAACTCCATCAGCGTGAAGCCGTTGGGTTGCGTGGCGCGATTGGCGCGCTGATTGCGGCAGTTCCAGTTCTTGCGATTCATGACTTTTGAGCGCCTCTCAGAGCCGCTGGAAGACTCCGGCCCATCCGAAAGAATCCTACAACGAACAGACGCTAAAGGGAAATCGGACGCTCACGACAGCGGGCAGCAAACAGCAAACAGCTAACAGTTGACACCTCACAGTCAAACTGAAAGCTGTCCGCTGCCCTTCAACACATCAGCCCAGTGCGCCTCAGCTTCACTCCGTCCAGGCGGCCCAGCAGCGTAACGGCGATACGCTCGGGAGCCAGAAGGCGCTGGGCCATCGCCTGCACCTGGCTCGCGTCCACCTCGCAAATGCGTGCAATGATCTCTTCCGGGGAAAAGAAATTGTGGAAGTACATCTCCTGATGCGCAAGGTTGGCCATGCGCGAGTTCGAGCTCTCGAGACTCAGCAGGATATTCCCTTTGACCTGGTTCTTGGCGCGAGTCAGCTCTTCCTCGCCCAGCAAGTCCCGCTTCAGCTTGCGGAACTCCTCTAGGATCAGCTCCACCGCCTCCAGTCCCTTGCCCACTGATGTGCCGGCAAAGACGCACAGGGCTCCCGTGTCGCGGTAGGGGCTCAGGTCAGAGTAGATCGAGTAGGCCATGCCGCGCTCCTCGCGGATGGTCTGGAAGAGGCGCGAGCTCATGCCGCCGCCCAGGACTGTATTCAAAATGAGCGCAATATACCGGCCGTCGTCGGTGAGGGGCAGCGCGGGGACGCCCAGGCAGATCTGCACCTGTTCCAAGGCCTTCTTGTGGCGCAGAATAATGCGCGCGCTGGCATCGGGCGCCGGTTGCTCCTTGAGCGTCTCCCCGCCAGCCAGGGCGGAGAACTTCTGCGCCACAGCCTCGGCAAAGCGGTCGTGGTCCAGGTTGCCGGCCGCGGAAAACACAATATTGCCGCCGTGAAAGCGATCCACGTGGTAGGCCAGCAGGCTCTGCTTGTCCAGCCGCGCCACCGTCTTTGAAGTGCCCAGAATGGGCTTGCCCAGCGGGTGATCCTTCCAGAATGCCTGGGTAAACAGCTCGTGAACCAGCACCTCCGGGTTGTCCTCGTCGATCTTGATCTCTTCCAGAATCACCTTGCGCTCACGCTCGATGTCCGCCTCGGCAAAGGTCGGATTCAGCACCATATCCGTCAGAACATCCAGGGCGATGGGCACATGCTCGGCCAGCGACTTGACGTTGAAACAGATGGTCTCCTTGCCGGTAAAGGCGTCCAGGTTGCCGCCGATCGAGTCCATTTCGCGCGCAATCTGCTGCGCGGAGCGCGAGTGTGTGCCCTTGAAGACCATGTGTTCCACAAAGTGGGAGATGCCATTGGTCTCCGCCGGTTCGCAGCGGGAGCCCGATTTGATCCACACGCCCATCGCCACCGAACGCATATACTCCATGCGCTCGGTCAAAACGATCAGGCCGTTCGGCAGTACGGTGCGGCGAATATCTCTCTCAGTCGTCATCGTCATATAGCCCTTAGATTGTAGGCCAATGCGGGCCTCCACGGCTGGCATTGGCATTTTCGGGAGGGTGGGTCCAGACTGCCAGAGCCGGATGCAGTCTGGCCGCCAGGAATGCAAACCAGGGTGAAATGCTCTATTCTGACCCCAGCCGTGAGCAAAAAATCAAGCCAACCCGTTCCGTTGGATGCAGCCGTCAGAAGCCAGGCCTCAGAAGAAGGCCCAAATTCTTTCACTAGAGCGCTTTTTGGCCTGGACCAAGAGGCTCTGGCGGCGCTGATGGTGAATCTGGGCGAGCCGGGATGGCGCGGGCGTCAGTTGTCGGAAGCCCTATACAGTCAACGAGTTATAAGATTAAGTGAAATCACTACTTTACCTAAATCGCTCCGCCAGCGGCTCGCCGCCAAGAGCTGGGAGGTCGGTCGGCCAGAAATCATCCAGCTCTTCCAGTCGGCAGACGGGACGGAACGCTACCTGGTTCAAAGCCAGAGTGACGATGACCTGACTGTCGAAAACGGGGCCCCCAGCGACAGCTCCACCGTCGCTGGGGTGGTGGAAACCGTCTGGATGCCCGAAGGCGACAACGGCGAAACCGGCGACGGAAGCGAACAGGAGGCAGAAGACGAGGCCGCGAAACGCTGGCAGCGCGCCACCCTCTGCGTCTCCAGCCAGGTTGGCTGCCAGGTCAATTGCCAATTCTGCCTCACGGCCAGGCTCGGCTTCCAGCGCGACCTGAGCGCGGGCGAGATTGCCGGCCAGGTGCTGGCAGTTTTTGCGCGCCATGGCGTCGAAGTGGGCCGGGACCGGGTGAACCTGGTCTTCATGGGCATGGGCGAGCCCTTCCTGAACTACGACAACTTCATGGCCGCCGTGCGGCTGCTGGTGCGCGAGGTGGGCCTGAGTCCGCAGCGGATGACGGTCTCCACCGCAGGCATCGTGCCCGGCATTGAGCGCTTTGCCCAGGAGCCGGTCGATCTGCGCCCCAAGCTGGCCATCAGCCTGAACGCGCCCAACGATGCGATCCGCGACCAGCTCATGCCCATCAACCGCAAATGGCCCATCGCCGCAGTTGTGGACGCGGTGCGCAAGCTCAAACTCCGCCCCCACGAACGGATTACCTTCGAATACGTGCTGCTGGGCGGAGTCACTGACCGGCCCGAAGACGCCAGCGAGCTTGCTCGTCTGCTCCGGAAGAGCGGATTGCCGGTCAAGGTAAACCTGATCGCCTGGAATCCCGGCCCCGGCCTTAGCTATTCCCTGCCCCAACCGGAGGCCGTGGAAGCCTTCCGCCAAACCCTCGTTGACGCAGGCATCCCGGCATACGTGCGCAAGCCCCGCGGCTGCGACATTTACGCCGCCTGCGGGCAGTTGAAGCGAACGGTGGAGCGGTGAAGCTGGATTCATGGAGTCCCCCTTGTCCACAGAGAAAGAGGAGAGGATGGGACACCCAATATCTTCGGCAGCCAGGATCGGCCTGTAGCTGCTTATGCCCTAGTTGCTGGGCATGGGCAGTGGCTTCACGCTGCCGCAATCGGGGCCTTGATAGACAGAGGTGAATTCGACCGTCCATTCCACCGGCATCGAATTCGGTCCCCCCTGCATGGCTCCAAGGAAGTGCATCTTGCCTTTCGTGTGGTCACTGTCCGACCAGGAAGACTCCATGCTTCCCTTGCCGCTGACCCTCCCGCTGCACACCATGTCAGCGCTCATGGAGTTAGCATTCAGCACAACGTTCTCGATCTTGCAGTCATTCTGGCTCTTCGGCATCGCCGTGCCATACTTGTCTATCATGGCCTGTGTAACGCAGACCTGCATGGTATTGGTGCTGCCGCTGAAGGGGGACTTCATGCCGGCGGGCAAGGTTACGCCGGGGGGCAAGGGCGATTGCTGCCAGGTCATGCTGCTGGTCATCTCCCAGAGCCCGGGTTTTCTTGTAGACTGCGCCCAGGCAAACAGCGCCACGGCGAAGAAGCAACAGCCAATCGTGATCCAAAGCCGAGTCTTACGCATAAAACCTCCTGAGGGTTCGCGCTGGCTCCTGGCCGCGCGAGCCTTCACTTTAGCGCAGCGGACAATCTGTAGAAAAGAAAAAACTCAAGCCCGGCTGGCCAGGGCATTGCGGCCCAAGGCCATCAGCGCGTCGGCCACGCGGTCGGTGGCATGGCGGACGAGCTGCCCCTCGCTGGCGAAGCTGCCTGTAATCGCATGCACGCCCAATGCTTCGATGCGCTCGATGTCGGCAACAATGGGGTCCGCCCCCTGGGCCGCATAGCGGGCCAGCGTCTCGGCAGAGAACGGCGCCGTGTTCACCAGCGCGTAATCGAAGATCGGCTCATGGGTGTGCTCATAGATGCGCTCAATGTGCTGCGAGGCGCTCAGTCCCAGGCTTTCGTTGGCCTGGGTCATCAGGTTGCAAACGTAGACGCGCACTCCGCGGGCCTTGGCGAGGGCTGAGGGCATGCCCTGTACCAGGAGGTTGGTGATGAGCGACGTGTACAGCGATCCTGGCCCCACGGTAATCAGGTCTGCGCGTTCGATGGCCTCCAGCGTCTCCGGCAGAGGCGCGGCGTCCGGAGGGTCAAGCATCAGCTCCGCGATATGCCTGCGGCTGGCCGTGATTTTGGTCTCACCGCGCACCAGCGAGCCGTCGTCCATGCGTGCCACCAGCTTCGCGTTGGCCGTCGTCACCGGATAAATGCGCCCCCGCGTGGCCAGAATCTTCGATGCAAGCTGAATGGCCAGGGCGAAGTCGCCCGTAATCTCCGTGAGCGCCGCCACAAAGAGGTTGCCAAAGTTGTGTCCCCTGAGCGCAACGCCCTTACGAAAGCGATGGGCGAAGAGCTGGGCCAGCAGGTCCTCCTCTTCGCTCAGCGCCACCATGCAGTTGCGCAGATCGCCCGGGGGCAGCATGTTGAAGTCCTTGCGCAGCCGTCCGGACGAGCCTCCGTCGTCGGTGACGGTGACCACTGCGGCCAGGTCGGCAATGAGGCCGGCCTGGCAGGCAGCCTGGTTGGAGGCTGTCACATAACGCCGCAGCCCGCGCAGCAGCGTCGAAAGGCCGGTGCCGCCGCCGATGGCCACCACGCGCAGCGGCCGGGGCAGGGCTACCCCCTCAGTACCCGCGAACTTCTGCGGAAGTTGCTTCAAGATCGATGTGTTCGCGGAAGTCACTGAGTGCCCTATGGAACCTCGGGATAGAGCAGCTCAGTAAACCGGGGATCGTCTGCCATGCTCTGGAAGTCGCTGTCGGCCCGGGCCTGGAGCCGGTTTCTGGGATTCAGCTCGATTGCCTGGGCCAGATCTTTCAGGCAGTCCTGCATATGCCCGGTCATAGCTTCCAGAAGAGCCAGGCCATAAAACGCATAATCCGCCTCGGGATGCTCGGCCAGAATGCTGTTGAACTCTTCGCGCGCCTCTTCGTAATAGCCGGTGTTCAATTGCGAGATGGCGTAGTCGTAGTGCTCCTCGGGCGTCAGAAAACTCAGCTCATGCTTATCCAGTTGACGCCGGCAGGTGCTGATGTACATCTTGCAGCGTTCCAGCAGCTCCGCTGGGGCGGTGGGGAGCAGTTTTTCAAAGGCCGCAAGCGCTCTGTCGTACTTGCCATTCTGCATTAGTTGCAGGGCGGCCTGGTAATGCTGGAAAGCCGCTCCCGCTCCCGCGGCGGCGTGGCTGGCTGGTCTGTCTGTCAACGTTCGTTCTTTCTTGCGATCATGCGCCACGGGTCGTGCCTCTTGCCTCATGAGTTTGCCAGGAGCCTGCGAACCTCCGGGAACTGCCGGGCCGTATCGTCCCGGCCGGAGAGCCCACGTTTGGGAGTTGCGCTGCTCAGGCCACCTTTATACGCACAACCACGCCCCACGTCAAGACGGCTCGCAACGCACGCCTTATCCTCCGGAAGATTCGCCATGGGCAGAACTGCGGTAAATGGCCGGGTTAAGGGAGGGATCGTTATACATTTTCAGTTGGCGATAGAGCTTGAAACGCCGCATCCCTGCCAGGGTTTCGCGCCACAACGCGTCCAGGCAGGCAGCCAGATCCCCCCGCTGCTCCTCCAGGATGGCCAGCCGGTCCAGGTTGCGCGCCGCGTGGCCAGGAGGGGTACCGGCTCGCCCAGCCTCTTCCCGCGTGTGATAAATCTTCAGCGACAGAATCGAGAGCCGGTCGATCATCAGCCCCGGCGACTCAGAGTTCAGCGCCGCTTCCGGATTCGGCAGGCCCCTGGCTTCCAGCCACGCCAGCAGGGCTCGGTCCAGTTCCTCGGCCAGGTCGTTGCGGCGTTGATTGGTCCAGTCCACGCGCCGCTTCACCGCGGCCAGTTCGGCGTCGCTCGCGCCGGGAGCGCGCGCCTCGTCCTCGATGTGCCAAAGGTTGAAATTCTCCTGATGCTGGCGCCGGACCAAGCCAAGCCAATCGGAACCAGACTCCGGCTCGCTTTTCGGCGTTGGGGCTTCAGCCGCCGCCTGATGCCCCGCGCGTGTCTCCTGATCCTGCAGGTTGACGATAACATTTGCCGAAAGCATTCTGGACGATCCTCGGTCTGAGCGCGCGCGCCTGAATCTGATTGCAGCGTCTATGGTAGAACGATCCTTGCAGGAGGGTCCAGAACAAGGCAAACAAATCTGATACTCCCGGCAATGGTTCGATGAAAGAGGGGCAGCCGTTGTTCCTATTAGTTTTGTCGGAGGAAACAGGGGCCTTCTTGTTTTGACGGAGGGAGCAGTGGCCTTCAGGCCACTGCGAAGCAGGCGCAAAAGCGAAAGGCTTCAGGCTGGGCCTTTTGTTGGCAGCCGAAACAGCGCCCGCGCCTGATGGCGCCTCAATTGATGCCCAGGATTAAGGCGTCTGAAGACCCCTGCTCCTTCTGGTCGGCTGTACTGGCGGCATCCTCGCCGCCAGACGTTTTTTTACGGATAGATTCTAAGAATTGCCGCATTTTTCGCCTCACTCCGACTTTCGTCCAATTCGCCGCTCGATGGCATCGCTTTACAATGGAGTTCGGGAGAATTCATGGACAACAAATGGCAACACCCGCATCGCCGGTGGAACCCGCTGCGGCAATCCTGGGTGCTGGTTTCTCCGCAGCGCACCCAACGCCCCTGGCTCGGAGAAGTCAGCCAGAAAGCCGCCCCATCGGGAGAGGCCTATGACCCGAAGTGCTATCTGTGCCCCGGCAACCAGCGGGCTGGCGGAGCCGTAAACCCGGCGTATGAAGGCGTCTTCTCGTTTGTAAACGATTACGCCGCCCTCCTGCCGGATTCCCCCGCCCTCACGCAAGCGCCAGCCTCGCCCCTGCTCGTGGCCGAGCCTGCCCGCGGACTCTGCAAGGTGCTGTGCTTTCATCCCGACCACAGTCTGACCCTGGCCCGCATGACCCGCCCGGAGATTCGCCGCGTGGTGGACGCCTGGACCAGCCAGTACCGCGAAATCAGCTCCCTGGACTGGATCCAGTACGTGCAGATCTTCGAGAATCGCGGAGCGATGATGGGCGCCAGCAACCCCCATCCTCATTGCCAGATCTGGTCCACCGGCTTTGTCCCCGACGAGCCGGCCGCGGAGACCGTGGCCCAGCGCGAACACCTCGCCAGCACTGGCCATTGCCTTCTCTGCGATTACCTCGCCTCCGAGCACGCCGCCCAGGAGCGGATCATCTTTGAAAACGAGCATTTTGCGGCCATCGTCCCCTGGTGGGCCACCTGGCCCTTTGAAGTGCTGCTCGTCAGCCGCCGCCATCTGGGCGCGCTGCCGGAATTTGTCGACGGCGAGCGGGACGCTCTGGCCGACGCCCTGAAGCGCCTGACCACCCGTTTCGACAACCTCTTCCAGACCAGCTTCCCCTACACGATGGGCTTCCACCAGTCGCCCACAAACGGCGAGCATCCGGAATGGCACTTCCATGCGCACTTCTATCCGCCGCTGCTGCGTTCGGCCACTGTGCGCAAGTTCATGGTGGGCTTTGAGATGCTCGGCATGCCGCAGCGCGACATCACCCCCGAGGACGCGGCCCAGCGGCTGCAAGCATCTTCGGAGGAGCACTTTTGGCCGCGAGCCTGAGGGCTCCGGCTTCGAAACTGGAAGAACTGCGGATTGGATCGCCAGCCTGCGGCTTTACAGGTTGCGGCAAAACTCATTGCCCAGGCTTTCTTTCCTGCCCCGGACTTCATCGAATGGGGGGGGAGAGGATAGTCTATGAAGGTAGCCGGTCAAAGTTACAGCGGCTGCTCGAAGGGGCCAGCCCCCGGAGCGGCGGAATAGACACAACAAGGCATTGAGGAGAGTCCCAATTGAAGAGGAAGTTGTTGCTTTCGATTCTGGCCGTAGTCCCGGCCGTGTTCATGCCCCTGGCGGCGACCAGCCAGATTGCGCCCGATCGCCCCGCCCACACAGAGCAGGCTGAACCTTCCTATAAGTACGAGGTCTTCGCCGGCTACGGCTACACCAGCCTCAACCAGGTGAACCAGTCGCGCAACGGATTGCAGGGCGTGAATGTCTCCGTGACCCGCGATTGGGGCAAACACTTCGGCGTGACCGCCGATGGCGGCTATTACGCATATTCCTACGGCGGAACCAACCCCGGCAGCCCTGCCGTGGATATGCTTCTGCTTGGCCCGGTGCTGCGCGCGAATATCTTCAAAAACGTCGACGGTTTCTTCCGTGTTCTGCTGGGCGGCGAACATACCGCCGGCGAGAACGCGACTCCCAGCATCTCCTTCGCGGGGGGCATCGGCGGCGGCATGGACTACACGCTGAGCCGTCGCTTTACCCTGCGCGCTTCCGGCGACGATATCGCCTCATCGTTTGCCGCCAATACCAATCCCAATGTCTGTTCCGCTGGGTCGAACTGCTCGCCGCATGAGCGGCGGAATTCGCGCGCCGCATTCGGTTTGGTGTACAAGTTCTAGCGGAACGAACAGCGGCCTGGCATCTGTTTCTCCCTTTCAGAGCGCGTGATGCGCAAGAACTTCCGCCCGGCGGCGCAGTGACGAATCATTGCGCCGCACGCAGCGGGAGCCGGATCGCCTCCAGGCGTGGGCGCCCCCTAAGCGGTATAGATGGTCGATGAAACCCGGCCGCCGTGGCCTGTCCAGTTGGTGTGGAAGAACTGCCCCCTCGGCTTATCGACTCGCTCATAGGTGTGCGCGCCAAAAAAGTCACGCTGCGCTTGCAGCAGGTTCGCCGGCAGCCGCCCAGTCCTGAAGCCGTCAAAAAACGCCAGCGCCGTGGAAAAAGCCGGAGTGGGCACGCCCAATTCAATGGCATGAATCTGCGCCTTCCGCCACGATGCCTGGAACTGGTTGATCGCTGCCGAAAAGAAGCTGTCCAGAAGCAGATTCTCAAGCCCTGGGTTCTTGTCGTACGCCTCTTTGATCTTGCCCAGAAATTGGCTGCGAATGATGCACCCGCCGCGCCACATCAGCGCAATGCCGCCCAGGTTCAGATTCCATCCATTTTCCTTGGCCGCAGCCCTCAGCAGCATGTAGCCCTGCGCGTAAGAAATCATCTTCGAGCAATAAAGCCCCCGGCGCACTTCCTCGATGAATGCGGCCCGGTCGCCAACGGCAGCTTTTTCCGCCGGTCCCGCAAGAATCTTCGACGCGGCCACGCGCTCTTCCTTCAGCGCCGACAGGCAGCGCGCAAACACCGACTCCCCGATCAGTGTGACCGGCTGTCCCAGATCCAGCGCGCTGATCGCCGTCCACTTGCCCGTGCCCTTCTGGCCCGCGGCGTCCAGAATCTTGTCCACAAGCGGCTGCCCATCTTCATCCTTGTGCGCAAAAATCTGGCTGGTAATCTCGATCAGGTAGCTGTCCAGTTCGCCCTTGTTCCACTCCGCGAAAACTTCATGCAGTTCGTCGGCCGTCAACCCAAGCCCACGCTGCAGCAGGTCGTAGGCCTCGCAGATCAGCTGAATATCGCCATATTCAATGCCGTTGTGCACCATCTTGACGTAGTGCCCGGCGCCATCCTCGCCCACCCAGTCGCAGCAGGGCGTTCCATCCTCCACCTTGGCCGCAATCGCCTGGAAGATGCCCTTCACATGCGGCCACGCCGCCGGATTGCCGCCTGGCATGATCGAAGGACCACGCCGCGCGCCTTCCTCGCCACCCGATACACCCGTACCGATGAACAGGATTCCCTTGGCGGCCAGATCCTTCGTGCGGCGGTTGGAGTCGGTAAAGAGCGAATTGCCGCCGTCGATGATGATGTCACCCTTTTCCAAGTGCGGCAGCAACAGCTCGATCATCTTGTCGACGGTTTCGCCTGCCTTGATCATCAGCATCACGCGCCGCGGCCGTTTAAGCAGACCGGTCAACTCCTCCATGGAGTGCGCGCCGACTACCTTCGTGCCCTTGGCCTCGTTGGCCAGGAAGGCGTCCACTTTCGATACGGTGCGGTTGAACACGGCAACTTTGAAGCCATGGTCGTTCATATTGAGGACAAGGTTCTGCCCCATGACAGCCAGGCCGATCAGACCAATATCACACGATGCTGTTGGCATACAATCTCCTGAATCTCCTTCAGATTATTCCCGCAAATCAGAGTGCGCATGAAGCAACTGCTTCTTCAACTACGTTCGGTGCGTCCTGTTGCATTGGATGCCTTGAGTCCACTGGTTGACGCCGTTGAGTGCTCATTTCTTCTCCCGCCGGTTGCCAGCTTTCCGGCCTTACGCAGCCGTGCAAGGATTTCGTCCACAGACTGCTCCGGAGTTCCGGCAACCGAAACAGCCCACGCCGCGGAAGGCTCTTCAAGTGTTTCCACTTGGCTGTCGAGCAGCTTGGGATTCATGTAGGCATGATCGCGCGCCTCGATGCGTTCCCTTACCAGAGCAGTGGATGCATGCAGGTAAACAAAGCGAAAATCGTTCTCCGAGAAGCCTTCGGCGAGTTGTTCACGGTACTTCACTTTGAGCGCCGAGCAGGCAAAGATGACGCTCTTGCCCTCTTTGAAATACTGCATCAGGCGCTCATGCACCGTGGCGAGCCAGGGCCCGCGGTCGTCATCGTTGAGTGGGATGCCCGCGGCCATCTTCCGCCGGTTCGCCTCCGGGTGATAATCGTCCCCATCCTCGAATGTCCATCCCGTGCGCGTGGCAAGCAGTTTGCCGATGGTCGTCTTGCCGATGCCGCTGATACCCATCAAGATCAGAATCACGTGCTATACCCCTCCCATCCTGCTGCGGTGCGCCCAAAGGCCCAGTCCGGGATTGGCGATGAAGAAGACCTCTTCCCCGTCCACGCTGTTACTGCCCTGGCTGAGCTTTGCAGGATCGTAGCGGCTGAGCATCGCGTTCAGGTCGCCATAACGGAAACCCACGCCTTCCACCTCTTCCTTGCTGAGGTGACCAGGACACCAGGTGATCTTGAAACGTCCCTCGGACGAGCCATGAATCAGATGCGCGGCCGCGCTCAGATCGTTGGCCAGATCAGCATTGGCTTCGACCGCCGCCAGCGTGGCAGGCGTTCCGTGGTAGCCGTATTTGCGGATCAACCCGTCAATCGTCTTGTCTTCGCCGAATTCCCTTACGCCCGGCGCAAGAATGATTAGATCGGCGCCGTCGGCCAGCGCCATGCGCGTGCGATAGATGGCCTTGTTGCCCAGCCAGGTCGAATGGAATTCGCTCGGATCGAGATAGACGACAGCCTTTTGGATGGGCTCGTCCAGCATCTCGAAGTTCACCTTCAGGCTCAGTTCGGCGGCGCGCAGGAAGCACTCGACGTCATCGCCGATGAACAGGCCGCGCACGGCCAGGCCGCCCTCAGCCTTGCTCCCGACCACCGTGAGCACGTAGACGATGGGCAAGTGGCTGAGGAAATGATCGGACGCATAATTCAGCACGTTGCGCACCGGGTTGATGGCGCGTCCCATGATCCGCTCCATGCCGTAAACCGCCCCCAGATAGTGACTGCGGCTGATTCCCTCGTGACCGCCGGTGCCCACCAGGATGTTCTTGTTGTAATTGGCCATGCCGATCACTTCATGGGGCACCACCTGGCCGATGGAGAGAATCAGATTGAAGCCTCCCCGTGAGAGGAGCTTGTTGACCTGCGCCGGCCATGCGTAGTTCAGCTTGCCTTCGGATTGCTCATGGATAAACTCTGCAGGAACCTCGCCCACTGTTTCCACATCGCTTCGCCAGTTGTGAACGCGGAACAGCTCCAGCGGCATCTCGCCATACATCTGCGCGATCTGCTCCGGTTGCATGGCGTTGTGCGTGCCCAGCGCGGGCAGGACCGTCTTGAGCCGCTCGCCGTAGTACTGCCACGCATAGCGCGTCAATTCTCCGGCACGGGAGTGCGCGCGCGTCTGATCGGGCGGCACCACAAGCACCCGGCTCCGCTCCCCCAGCTTGGCCAGGCCCCCCGCAAGCAGTTCATTCAACTGTTGCGGGGATAGATCGGCATCGACACTTCCTTGGGCGCAATAGAGGCTCATCCCGTGAACTCCACTTTCTTCAGTCCGGAGGCAAGCAGAACCATGAGGAACAGGGCTCACAGATAGGCTTCGGACTCGATGGCGAACAGGCTTGCATCCGTTAGACGTAGCCCGCGCAGGTGGCAAGCGTGGCGGCTCCAGCCCCCCCGCCATCAGGATATTATGACACTTCCCCTGACCAGCCGGCAGTGCTGGCGGCAGCGCTTTTCAGCTAAGGAACCCAGACAGCGGGTGAGCTCAGATCTATCGAACCCAGGGCATTCTCAAACGTCTTTCAATCTGATCGTAGCCGCACAACTCGGCCGGTTTGAATCGAACGGAGTTGCAGCGCGGGCACATGCGCCGTATCCAGAGCACCCGCGGCATCCAGTTGGGCCAACCCCATTTCGTGCCATTCATTCTGCTCGTTCCTTTCGGAGATGCCGCCGAGCAATCTAGAATAAGCGCCTCTCTATCGGACTTGAATTCAATTCCAGCCATGCGAGCATACTGCGGATGCTGCCCGTGGCCAGCGCCACGCTGGAATCGGCTGCGCCGTAATAGATACGGATGGTATCTCCATCTGCGTCAATAATTTGCCCGCACGGAAACACTACGTCATTCACGTCTCCGTTACACTCATAGGGGGCTTCCGGGGCAAACATCCAGGAGTTTCCTCGTTGCAGGCATACATCCGGTCTTTCGAGGTCGAACAACGCCAGGCCCAGGCGATAAATACTTCCAGACGCCGTTTGCCGCACTCCGTGGAAAATCATCAACCACCCTTTGGCAGTCTCGATCGGCGGAGAGCACAGCCCGATCTTGTTCGCATCCCACCATCCGCCTCGCCGCGCTTCCATAATGATCTTATGACCGCCCCAATGCTTGAGATCCGGCGAGTAGGAGATCCACATATGAGCGCCTAACGACGTAGTCGGCCGATGAATCAGAGCCCAGCGTCCGCCGATCCTCCTGGGCAGCAGCGCCGCATCCTTGTCCTCTGGAGGCATGATCACACCGATGCGCTCAAAACTCTGGAAATCCTTTGTAAGTGCCAGCGAGACTCCGGGACCACCGCGCGCAAAAGAGGTGTACGCCACAGCGTACTGCTCCATTTCCGGAATGTACGTAATGCGCGGATCCTCGATTCCCCAGATTTCCTCTGGATATTCCTTCGGATTCGCCAGCAAGGTTGGTTGTGAATCAATCCGCCATCCATCGACGCCATTGGCGGAGCGCGCGGCACAAAGGTGCGAAAGGCCGCTTCGATCTTCAACCCGGCAAAGCAGCAAGGTATCACCGTCGGCAAGCTGCACGGCGCCCGCATTGAAAACACTATTGATCGGGTATGGCCAGTTTTCACTGCTGAGAATCGGATTGCAGGAATAGCGCGTAAACAGCGGCGTATTAACGCATAACTTCTGCGCAGCGTTTTCTGGAGCAATAAGCTCCCGCGATTCAGATGGAGGGACTGTTGAATTCATATTTGATGCTCGCTTCCGAAAGCAGTTATTTTGCGTTTGCTACATTGGCTGCCCGCATATTGGCCAGAGCCATCAGGAAAGAGAGGGTTGATTCCGCGCCCTGGTTTTCATTCACGCGGTCAAGATGAAGCCCATCCTTGCAGCCACCCGTGGTTGGATCGTAAAGCGGAACCTGCAGATCGTTGTTGCCGAGAAACCAGCTAAAGGCACACTGCGCCTCCTCAAGCCATCGGCTCTCGTGCGTGAGCCTGTACACCTCAAGGCAAGCAGAAACAGTGGCGCAGGCCTCCACTGGCTGTTGATCGAAGCGCGCTTTCTTGCCACCTTCGGTGAAGAAACCCTTGGAACCAATTGGCACAAAGATATTCTCATCCCCCCTGTGCTGTTCTGCAATCAACCACAGAAGGGACTCGGTCCCGGCTTCGATCATTCGCTTGTTGCCGCTTCGCCATCCGGCAAGGAAAAGCGCCTGCGGCAGCCGGGCATTCGAATAGGCAAGGCTCTTTTCGAACCACAGCCAGGTCTCGGAGTGAGTCCCCTCGTATATTTCCAAGAGGCGGTTTGCGAGTGTATTGCGCGCGTTCTGTATATCCCGATCCCCTGGGAACCAGTCCAGATAGGCTTGCATTCCCAGAATGCTGAAGGCCCACGCGCGAGGGCTGGTAAATGCGCGAACAGCAGGGACCGCTGCTTCAAAGAGTCTTCCCGCCGCTCCTCTCAACCCTGCATCCTTCGAAGTGCCAAGCACCCTTCCCAAAGCCCACAGGGCGCGGCCATGGCTATCTTCCGACCCAACACGCTCCTGCCATTCACGGTCATAGCCAAGAAAGTTCCTGAACCTTCCGCTATCGCCATCGAAGGCCAACCATAAAAATGCCAGATAACGATGGGAGAGCTTGGAGTATTCCCACCTGCCTGCCTGAGCCTTGCATTCATCCAGCAGAGTCGACACGATGAGCGCACGCGCGTTGTCATCGGTTGTATAGCCCTCTTCGGGATTGGGCACCGAGAAGATTGCATGCTGCAGTATCCCCGTGTCGTCGGTCATCCTCGACAGATGGGCAAGGTTCAGCGCCGGCAGGCTAACGTCAACATTCACCGCCGTATCCCCCTGCCGCGCGGCTCGCGGGTGCAGTGTGCGTTCGAAGCGCGCACGCTGAAAGCTCGCCAGATATGCCCGCGCCGTCTTGGGCCATATCGTTGCCCGTGAGAAGAGATAGGCTTTCTTTCGCATGGCGTGACGCTTCGCAGTATGATCCAGCAGGTCGAGAACAGCATCCGCAATGCTATCTGGACGATCGAATGGAACCAGCACTCCACGCCCGTCCGCGAGCAGCTCCTTGGCGTGCCAGTAAGGCGTGGAGATGACTGCTTTTCCCGCGCCAACCGCAATGGCCAACGTGCCGGAAACGATCTGCGCCTCCTGCCGATAGGGGGTGATGTAGATATCGGCAGTTGCTATGTGCTCGACTAACTCCTCTTCACTTACAAAGCGATTATTGAAGATCAATTGAGCAGAGACTCCAAGCTGCTCCGCCAGCGCTCGCAACTCGTTGCGGTAGCGTTCTCCCTCTTGCCGCCGGATCTGCGGATGCGTCACTCCAGTGACGACGTACACCACGTTCGAGTGTTTTGCCAGAATCGCAGGCAGCGCCTTGATAACGTTCTCAATGCCCTTGTTCGGAGACAGCAAACCAAAGGTTAGAATCACGAACTTTCCTTCGGTGCCGAACTGGTCTTTGAAATAGCTGGAATCCATAAACTGAAAATCGGGCACCCCATGAGGAATGACATCGATCTTGCCGCCGGGAATTTGATACACTTCGCGCAGAAATTGAGCAGCTTGTTCACTCATGACGACGAGGCGATCGGAAAGCCGGGCCATTTCTTCCATCACCGAACGCTGATCCGGGGCCGGCTCGCGCAGAACGGTGTGAAGCGTGGTTACCACCGGCATTTTCAACTTTCGCAGCAGCGTAAGAATGTGACTGCCAGCAACCCCGCCATAGATGCCATATTCATGCTGCAGGCAAACAAGATCGTTGCCATTGAAATTCAGGAATTCAGCGGCTCGTTCATAGGAGGCAAGATCATCCTGCTCAATTTCCAGGCGGACCCGTGCCGGATACTCATAGCTTGATCCCGGATCATTAACAGGAATGGCAAACAGGCGTTCACTGCCGTATTCCGTCGCAAGCGCGGTACACAAATCTGTAGTAAAAGTAGCGATGCCGCACTGACGCGGCAGATAGTTACCAATGAATGCAATACGCGTAGGCAAAGAAAGACTGTCGGCTTTAATCGCCACCGAGGAAAAAGCAACTGGTAGATTGTCCCCATCAGGTTCTTCAGGATGGATCGTTTCAGAGAACGACATAATGTTCCCCTTTCACTTGCGTAGGCAGCGCACAAACCCTCTGCACGATCTCAATGCCGGTGTCTGGTAAATGTTTCAGCGCTTTTGCATCGCAACAATTCTTGCGGGAACCGCTTGCCCCAGCCTTTTGCCGCTATCTTCAGCGTACTCTGCCTCAGAATCTGGCGGGCGGTGCGGCGCTTTATTTGCGATGTGGAATCAAGAAGTTTCGTGACCGCTACAAACACCACGGCATTCTAGAAACAAGTGCAACGTGCGTTCTCGGCATTGCTAAAGGGAAGTGAACCAGAGAACTGCTCCAACGGGCGGCAAGGTCGCTCTTTACGTTCCAGTTTCCGATGAAACTCATGACAACTTCCGTCGTTTGGTGGCGTACTTGAACTGTGTTCGTCCCGGGGAAGCCCGAATTCCGTGAGCGAGAAAGAAAACCTTCTTCAGTATTACATATACCCCCCTGAGCAACTGAGCGGTGCTTCAGCAGTCCGGTTCGTGCCCTGTCCGTCTTCAGCAGGAGCACACTCGGGGCCTTCCTGAAAAGTAGAACTGTCAGGATTGGACATATCAGCCGGGCATCCCTGCGAGATATGGGATGAATATGCGCGATTAGGGGATAATTCGAGTTGGTCACTTATACGTGCTGCAAGCATTGCCGTTCGCGTCTACGGCCTGCTAAAGCAGTGTTATATCAGAGATCTTCGGTACACAACATCCTGAGCGGCGTGTTCGCCAAACTGGGGATTGCGAACATAACCATCCTCAGGCAAGTTCGCATGGAGCACTCCCGGCTGAAGTGATTCTGTCTCAGAAAACTACGGGGCAACAGCCTGGTGTTCGCGCTCTGCGCTGTCTCAGATGCCGGACCAGGCGCGCCCGGCTCTAGCTATTGCGATTCTTGAGCCGCTGGAGGAATTGCTCGATCAGCGCCCTGTCCACGCCTAGAACCATGCCTTCGGCCATAGGAGTCTTTCCATCTTGCAGAACAAACTGCAGGCCGACGCCGTCGTTACCCCAGCGCATTACACTCGCGCTTACGGTGATCGAACTCTCGGCCGTCCGTTCCCTGCGGTCTGTGAGTGTCAACCTCACTATGGTTCCCGGATACCAGCGTTCGTCGGTGAGCACATACAATCCGGACGGACTGATGTCTCGAACACCATGTTCAACTGGAGCGCCGCCGGTCCAAAAATAGGCCGCAAGACCAGGCAGAGACTCCCGCAGCCCTTTCCTCGGTTCGGGAGGCTCGGGATTCAGCCAACGCTGCAACCAGCTCTTCTTGGGCTTGCTGTCCTTGATCTCCGCTTCGGTAGGGCGCGTCTCGGGCGAGGCCTGAGGCAGAGCTAGGTCCTCGGCAGGGCGAACCTCATTGATGCGTGCCTCATTCGGGAGATCCTCTTCAGGATGCCTTTGCCGGGTATGATCCTCAAATTTCAGCACACGGGCTGTCCCGCTGTGGTTTGCCTCGTCCTGCGAAGAAGCGGCGCCCTGCAATTCGCTGGTTTCGCCCTCCGGACTGGACAACCCCTGCAGGCGCCTCTTCATCTCCTCGGGAACGCAAATAGCCAATTGATCGCCCGCTTGCGTCTGCGTGGAGTTGATCGTTCGCGCTGGCAGCACCAAAACACTCGCCGCGGCTGGGCTCGACGGCGAAACCTGCGAGATCGGAAAAGACTCGACTGCTTCAATGACCTTGCTATTCAGGTCCAGATAGACCAGATCAAGCGGAACTCGCACACCCAGCGGAGAGATGCCCCGGAATGGGAGCAGCCAGAGCCCGGTGCCGGAACTGATGGAAAGCGTTGGCAGCCGATCATCCAAGATCGATCGAGAAAAATCGGCAGCATCTACGTCTACACCTAGAAAACGTTGCCGGGTCTGGTTGTAAACACAATATTTCCTCGATTCCACGCAGCACTGCCCCTCTTGCGAGTACACTGCTGCCGGCCCCTGGTTCCCCAGTTTCCAGGCCGATGAATCGCGAAATACCGGCATTCCCACGTCTAGTTCCTCACTCTTTTCATCGGCATAATACTGTTGATTAGATACTTCGGTACAGAATTAGTTCCAACTACTTCAACATCACGTCCCACCGTAGGCAGGTCAACGGCTGATTTTCCCATCCGGCCTTGTCTCCTCTGCTTGTCCGGCCCTCTGAAATACTCCATTCCAGCACTAATATGTATCTTATCGTAATGCGTTTAGATACAACCTGACTATTAGTTAAAAAGGTATACATATCATGTACTTACTTAGGTAACGCGAGTTGGTAACATTAATTTACTTAGTTAGTAACCTCCTGCGGTTCTGGCGGTTTTGTTCATTCCGCGCTCCTCAAAGAGGACTGACCGCAACCATGAAATTCCGCAACCCGCCAGCCCAGGCAGCAACGCGCCATCTCAGCGACAGCGTAATCCCGGAAGAACACACTCTCGGAACTGTCAAACTTCGATTCTCACCCAGGCGTAGTGAGGAATCTCCCGGGTGCGCATTCAGAGGACTGGCCATTTTTGAGCGAACCTGGAAATTCTCCTGGACGATTCATCCAGTGAATTGTATTTTGGTGGGCCCACAAGTATTCGAACCCCGAACCAAGGGATTACGAGTCGGACCCCGATAGCGTACCTATATAAGGATACAGGAAAAGCGGGCGTAACCCAACGAAGACCTAGGTTATTGAAATAAAATAGGTTAGGACAGTTTCCCGGAAATGGATAAAGCTGACCGGTGTACCGCTACTGTGCCCGCGCATCAGAACTGATAACCTGCATCGCCATCTCTGGCGAAAGAACGATGCATATGGTATATAGTTTGACAATGGGACGTTTATCCAAAGTCGTGCTGCTTTCGCTGCTCCTGATTCTGTCAGGAGTGCCAGGCGCTGCGTCCCTTCTGTGCGCTCAGCCCATGAAATCGCACGCTCACGCTTGCTGCATGGCACATCAGCAGGTTGCGGGATCGCAGTGCGGAATGGCCTCCATGCAGTCGGGGAATCCATGCACTTGCAAGGTAGAGCCGATTCATTTAACGCCGCTCCAGAACCTTCCCTTGTCGAGCGGTTCGAGCCATAGCGCTGTGGTTTTTGGCCCAATCAGCGGTATCGCTGGCGAACTTCCGGCGTTGATTCACTTCTCGGGGCGCGGTTCTCCGCGATCTGAGAAACTACGCCATTCTTCTGTTCACGCCCTCCTTTGCACCTTCCTGGTCTAAAGCACTCCCGCGTCTAAAACCGATCAGACCAAATGGTCTGTTGTGTTTTTTTTCTGACAAAGGGAGTATTCCATGAGATTTTCAAGGATCTTCACGATCCTGCTGCTCTTGCCAGCCCTCGTCACGCTTGCGCAGAACGGCAATGAGGTTGCGCCGACACCGATCGCAGGTATCCAGGCCCGACAGGTGCCTGTTGGCCAAGTGCTGTTGCTGGACGATGTCATCCGGGAAGCGTTGTTGAAGAACCCGGAGGCCCAAAGCGCTCTGCACACGATCCACGCGTTGCAACTGCGTGTGCCGCAGGTCAAGGCTTTGCCCGATCCGATCGCCTCGGTGGGATGGGCGGGCAATCTCGCTCCATTCAGCGTGATGCGAGGTGACAATTCCAGCTACCGCGGCTTGACCGTCTCCGAGCAATTCCCTTATCCGGGCAAATTGAAGTTGCGCGGCGAGATCGCGAGCAAAGAGGCTGAAGCGGCGCAAGCCGACTATGAAGCCATTCGGCGGCGCGTGTCCACCGAAGTCAAGGCTGCATACTACGACTACTTCTATTACGACCAGGCCGTTCAGACAATGGAGCGGAACAAGGAACTTCTCGAAAAGCTGTCGAAGATCGCGGAGGCGCGTTACCGGGTCGGCAAGGCGATGCAGGCGGATGTGCTGCGGTCGCAGGTGGAGATTTCCCTGTTGATCGAAAAGCTCACTGTGCTCGAACAGCAGCGCGCGACAGCACAGGCGCGGCTCAACGTGTCCATGGTGCGGTCGCCGGAATCTCCGTTACCTCCGGCCGCCGAGGTTCAACCCGCAACTCTGCGGTACTCTCTCGACGAGTTGTATGCTCTTGCGGCGGCCAATGACACAACTGTTCTGCGGAACAAAACGATGGTGGAAAAAGGGCGCCTTGGCGTCGCGTTGGCGCAGAGAGAGTACAGGCCAGACATTGGCGTGAGTTATATGTATCAGCAGCGTTCCGCGCTGCCGGATATGAATGGCATCACTGTCAGCGTGAACATTCCCGTCTTCTACAAGAGCAAACAGCGCCAGGGTGTGGCAGAAGCCACGGAAACGCTCCTCAGTGCGGAGAAGATGCGCGACAACCGGTTGAACGAAGTCCAGTTTGAATTGAAGCAGCAATACCTCGGCGCCAAGGCGTCGGAACGGCTGTTGACGCTCTACTCCAAGGGCGTGGTCCCGCAGTCGTCGCTTGCTCTGGAATCTTCGATGGCTTCGTATCAGGTGGGCAGCGTCGATTTTCTCTCACTGCTCGCCAACTTCACGACCCTCCTGGATTACGAAATGGACTACTACCGGCAGCTCGCCGACTATCAAACGGCATTGGCTCGAATCGAGGCCTTAACTGGCTCAGATGTAACCGGTCCTGTTGCAACGGAAGATCAGCCCTCAAAGGAGGCAAAGTAATGCCTATTCAAAGCTCACACAAAAGAATCATTCTCGGCATCTTGCTCGCATTGACGCTTGGGCTGGTTTACGCGGCCGCCACGCATCGCTGGTTCGGCCAGAGCGGCCGCGCAGTAGCCGCATCCCAAAGCGCAAGCGGCGAGCGCAAGCCGGTTTATTGGTACGACGCCATGAACCCTTCGCACCACTACACCCAGCCCGGCAAGGCTCCAGACGGCATGGACCTTGTGCCTCAGTATGCGCAACAATCCTCTTCGCCCGCCGCACCGGGTACGAATTCCCAGGCACAAGGCACCTCCAACGCGTCGGGAATGTCTTCAAAGGGAGCAGCCGCCGGAGAGAGAAAGATTCTCTACTGGTTTGACCCGATGCATCCGGCCTACAAATCGGACAAGCCGGGAATCGCGCCCGATTGCGGGATGACGCTCGTACCCAAATATGCAGAAGACGAGAGCATGTCCAAGATGCCCATGGGTACTGTGACGATCACTCCCGAGAAGCAGGTGCTCGCCGGTGTGCGCACGGCAGTTGTCGAGCGCAAATCGCTGGTGCGCGACATCCGCACAACCGCACAGATTGTTGCCGACGAGACCAGGATCGCCCATGTTCATGTGAAGGTGGCTGGCTATATCGATAAGGTATATGTCGATTTTGTCGGCCAACAGATCAAGAAAGGACAACCGCTGTTCACTCTCTACAGTCCTGACTTGGTTTCGACTCAGGAGGAGTATCTCATTGCGAAGCGTGGCAACGCGACGCTCGGCAATGCTCCATTTCAAGAGATAGCCGAGGGCTCGCAGTCGCTTTTGCAATCTGCCAGGCAGCGGCTCAAGCTCTGGGATATTTCGGATGAGCAAATCAAAGAACTTGATACGACGGGAAAGGTCAGCAAATATCTGACGTTTTACTCGCCGATCACCGGCTTCGTCACCGACCGCAAGGCTTTTCCGCAGACTTCGGTTACGCCCGACACTGAACTTTACACCGTCTCCGATTTGTCCACGGTGTGGGCAGACGCAGACATCTATGAATACGAAGTTCCCTACGTTCATCTTGGCCAGCGAGTCTCTCTGAACCTGAGCTACTACCCAGGCAAGACCTACACAGGAAAGATCTCATTCATCTATCCGACAGTCGATCCGCAGACGCGAACCGTCAAAGCCCGGATACAGATTCCGAATCCAGGTTTTGTGCTAAAACCGCAGATGTTCGCAGACGCTAAGTTGCGCGTGGATTATGGCACGAAGATCATCGTGCCTCAGGAAGCGGTTCTTAACTCAGGCATAGAGCAACATGTCTTCGTGGTCCACGAAGGAGGTCTGTTTGAACCTCGAAAGGTCTCCATTGGGCCTGTAGTGGACGGCAACGCCGTGATTCTTTCAGGTCTTAAGGCTGGCGAGACGATTGTCGTTTCCGGAAACTTCCTGATCGATTCTGAAAGCGGCCTGAAGAGTGCGATGGGGAGGCTGAAACCATGATAAACAAGATCATCTACTTCAGCGATAAGAACAGGTTCTTGATATTCCTCTTCGTTGCAGTGGCCATCGTGCTTGGATGGAACGCGATGAGGAACACGAAGCTCGACGCGATTCCTGACCTTTCGGATACTCAGGTGATCGTCTACGCCAAATGGGACCGCAGCCCCGACATCATGGAAGATCAGGTCTCGTACCCGATTGCGTCCGCGTTGCTCGGAATGCCGAAGGTCAAGGATATCCGCGCCTTTTCCGACTTTGGCTATTCCTATATCTACATCATCTTCGACGAAGGAACGGACCTCTACTGGGCGCGGGCCCGCACGCTCGAATACCTGAACTCCGTCACTCCGCGGCTGCCTAAAGGCGTCAGCGTAGAGCTTGCGAAGGACGTGACCTCAGTGGGTTGGGTCTATGAATACGCGCTGGTCGATACGACGGGTAAATACAGCATCGACCAACTGCGGTCTTACCAGGATTGGTATCTGCGCTACGCTTTGCAAACCGTGCCGGGTGTTGCCGAGGTCGCGCCTATTGGCGGATTTGTGCGCCAATATCAAGTCAACGTCGATCCAAACAAGCTGCTCGCCTACAAGATTCCCATCAATGCCGTCAGCGATGCAATTCAGAAGTCCAACAACGATGTTGGTGGCCGATTGGTCGAGTTCACCGGCCGCGAGTACATGGTGCGCGGTCGCGGATACATCCGCTCGCTCGACGACATCGGCAAGACCGTCATCATGGTCAATGCGCAGACCGGAACTCCCGTGCTTGTCAGCGACGTGGCTACTGTCACGTTCGGCCCAGACATGCGTAGAGGCGTTGCGGAGTTGGATGGCAAAGGCGAAGTTGTCGGCGGCGTGGTCATCATGCGCTACGGAGAAAACGCGCAGAAAGTGATCGAACGCACAAAGGAAAAGCTCAACGACCTCAAGTCAACGCTGCCGCCCGGCGTCAAATTGGTAACCACCTATGATCGCTCTGAGTTGATTGACCGTGCAATCGAAAACCTGCGGCATACGTTGATTGAAGAGCTGGTCATCGTCAGCCTCGTCATCATGATCTTCCTGTGGGATTTGCGGAGCGCAATCGTTCCCATTATCACCATCCCTGTCACTGTGATTCTTGCCTTCATTCCGATGCAGTGGATGGGAATGACTGCGAACATCATGTCTCTGGGAGGAATTGCTGTTGCGATCGGCGCACTGGTTGATGCATCTGTGGTCATGGTCGAGCAGGTTCACAAGAAGCTGGAACATTGGGAAGCCGAAGGCCGGCCCGGACCATCGCACGCTGTCGTGATTGCCGCTGTGAAGGAGGTAGGTGGACCCAGTTTCTTCGCCTTGTTGGTCATCGCGGTTGGTTTTCTTCCGGTCTTCACTCTGGAAGGACAGGAAGGCCGTCTCTTCAAGCCGCTTGCGTTTACCAAGAACTTCTCGATGGCGATTGCGGCCATTCTGGCGGTCACGTTGGCTCCGGCGGCGATGCGCTTCCTCTTCTCACGCATGGATGGCTTCGTCTTCCGCCCCATATGGCTCGCGAAGATTGTTAACGCGATCTTCGTTGGCAAGATCCACAGCGAGGAAAACCATCCAATCAGCAAGCCAATGATGAAGGTCTATCACCCTGTCGTCGAGTTTGTTCTCGATCATAAGTGGCTGACGATCTGCGGCGCGTTGCTGGTGATGGGGCTGAGCATCCCAGTTTATTTCAAACTCGGGTCGGAGTTCATGCCGCCTCTGGATGAAGGCACGCTCCTCTACATGCCATCCACGCTCCCCGGCATCTCTGTTACTGAAGCCGAGCGAGTATTGGAAACGCAAGACAAGATCATCCGCGCCTTCCCTGAAGTAGAACGTGTCTTCGGCAAAGCCGGCCGGGCTGAGAGTTCGACCGATCCTGCCCCTTATTCCATGATGGAAACCACCATTGTCCTCAAGCCGCAGGATGAGTGGCCGAAGATTGATCGCTGGTACTCGAAATCAACGCCGCAACGGCTTCAGTCCATCTTGCGAAGGTTCTGGCCGGATCATAACTCTACTCAGGAACTGATCTATGGTCCTGGCGGCTTGAACGAGGCTCTGCAAATACCGGGCATCTCGAATGCCTGGACCATGCCTATCAAAGCTCGCACCGATATGCTCACCACGGGCATTCGTACCCCGCTCGGCATCAAAGTGCTTGGTTCGGATCTAGCCCAAATTCAGCAAGTCGGCCAACAGATTGAAAGCGCATTGAAAGACGTTCCTGGAACCACCAGCGTCTTTGCCGAGCGCACCAGCGGCGGATATTTCCTTGACTTCGATCTGAAACGGGATGCACTTGCCCGCTACGGTCTGACTATCGATGATGCCGAGAGCGTTCTCATGTCCGCGGTTGGCGGCGATCAGGTTTCGACTACGGTCGAAGGACGCGAGCGGTATTCGGTCAACGTGCGTTATTTGCGCGATTATCGCAGCGACATTGATGCGCTCGAACGTGTGCTGGTCGCCACCCCCTCCGGTGCGCAGATTCCCCTCGGCGAGATCGCGGATATCCACATGCGAACCGGGCCAGGTATGATTCGCGACGAAAACGGCAGGCTGAGCGGCTATGTCTACGTAGATGTTTCGGGCAGAGACATCGGCAGCTATGTACGCGATGCGAAGAAAGCTGTTGCGGATAAGGTCAAAGTCCCGTCCGGCTATGAACTCGTGTGGAGCGGTCAATACGAGTTAATGGAGCGCGTTGCGCAGCGCCTGAAGCTGGTCGTTCCTATCACTCTTTTCATCGTCTTCTTGCTGCTCTACTTCAATACCGGCTCAGCGATCAAGACGATGATTATTCTGCTGGCCGTTCCCTTCTCGGCAATTGGCGCAATCTGGTTTCTGTATCTGCTCCATTACAACATGAGCATTGCTGTCTGGGTCGGCCTCATTGCATTGCTCGGAGTTGATGCCGAAACCGCGGTCTTCATGCTTCTTTACTTGGACCTTGCCTACCACGACGCTTTGAAGAACGGCGGTATCCACTCGTGGGACGATCTGCGCGAAGCCATTGTTCACGGGGCGGTCAAGCGCTTGCGGCCCAAAGTCATGACTGTCTCGTGCATGCTCTTTGGGCTGCTTCCCATCATGTGGTCCACTGGTTCTGGCGCCGATGTCATGAAGCGTATCGCTGCGCCAATGCTGGGCGGGATCATCACGTCGTTCCTCATGGAACTGGTCGTCTACCCGCCTATCTTTGCGATCTGGAAGTGGAACTGGGAAGTTAAACCTGCGCTCAGGCGTGAAGCCGCTCATGCAACGGAGGCGTCACATGTCTAGCCCGATCACCTTGAGAGTAAGTTCGCTCTGGCGGATTAGATTGGCTGCAATTGTCCTATGGGCCGCTCCTTCCTGCCTGTTGAGCCAGGGAGTATCACTCCCCAATCCGGCCCATTCAACCGCAAGCCAACCGTTCGCCGGACTTGATAACTCATTGAGCGGAACTGCGGATACACTTCTCGCCTACGCAACTCAGGCTCCTTCGCCCGCGACCGGCAAGAAAGATGACTGGACATTAAGCACCTTATCTGACCTACACCGGCAGCAGCCATCGCAGCCTTTGGAGGAGAGAGGTTTGAGTGCCTCTGAATTGCGGCTGAACTTGTTGCGTCCAGCCGTTGATCCCATTCTGATAAGTCATGGAGTGCCCATCAATTTGGCTGCGGTAATTCTGGTTGAGAGCGGCGGACGCGCCACAGCGCTCTCCCCCAAAGGAGCGCGCGGTCTTTGGCAACTGATGCCGGATACCGCCCGCCGCTATGGGCTGCGTGTGGACGAGATTCGCGATGATCGCCTTGATCTTTTCAAGGCAACTGATGCTGCCGCTCGATACCTCCATGATCTTTACGCCCAATTCGGCGATTGGAAACTTGTGCTGGCCGCCTACAACACGGGCGAAGCCAATGTTGGCGTCGCAATCCTGAAGGCGCACACACAAGACTTCGATCAATTGACCAGCCTTCGGATGCTGCCGCTCGAAACCAGAAACTATGTCCCTCGCGTCTTGGCCACAGCCCATCTCATTGGGCAGTCTTCAACTCTTGTAGAAGACCGCAGTCCAGTCAGTGGAACAACCATGTTTGCCGTCAACAATCCTTGAGGTCAAGCAAATAAGCAATCACCCGATCACTCGCAAGCATCCAGTATCGCGCCATATCCGTAGTTCCATTAATTCCAAGGTTGTACAAACTTTATCCAACGGAGATAGCAATGAAGAAAACTTCAATCCTCGCTCTCGCTTTAATATCGGCCATCATGATCCCTGCAATCCAGCAGCTTCATGCCGCCTCCCAAACCATTGATGGAGTCGTCAGCGATTCCATGTGCGGCAAGAAGCATATGATGCCGGATAAGTCTGACGCTCTGTGCGTCCAGGAGTGCGTCAAGAGCGGGAGCCGTTACGCTCTCGTCGTTGGCGACAAGGTCTATACACTCGCAGGAAAGCCGCAAACCATTGCTCCGTTTGCAGGCAGGCGCGTCCATATCGAGGGAAGCCTCATGGACAACACAATCACAATCACTTCGATATCCGATGCAATGCCTAAGGGCATGAAGATGTAAAAAGGTAGACGGTGTCCGCCAACCGAATACCGACGGACACCGTCTCGCCTTTATTAGGTTTGCGCTACACTAACAATCTCGACGAGAGAGAAGAACGGGCAGGCTACTCAACGCGAGGAGGAAACACTGTGAACGAACAAGATTCGCAGTATCAAACCGCATGGGGACTTTTTCTGCTTAGATTCCTCGTCGGATGGGTCTTCCTTTCGGAAGGCATTCAGAAGTTTCTCTTTTCAGCGGCGCTCGGCGCGGGACGCTTTGCGAAGATTGGCATACCGGCGCCACAAATCACGAGTCCATTTGTTGGTGTCGTAGAGATTGTATGCGGCGCACTCCTGATTGCTGGCCTATTCACCACCCTTGCTGCTGTGCCTCTGCTCATCGACATCACAGTCGCAATCGCGACCACGAAGATTCCGATGCTGCTCAAGCAGGGATTCTGGGCTGCAATGCACGAGGGCCGCACGGACTTCTGTATGTTCGTCGGACTTGTAGCCATCGTTCTTCTCGGTGCGGGCGGTTTGTCTCTGGATGAACGGTGGCGACGTGTCTGGTAGCGCTTCCACTGCAACACCGCGAGTCGATCCAGAGCGCAGATCCTGCGTAGAGGTTCTGCTTGTTTTCCTTCGTCTTGGTTGTACTTCGTTTGGCGGACCAATCGCCCATCTCGGATACTTTCAGAAGGAGATTGTCGAGCGCCGGAAATGGTGCAACGAGAGCACCATGGCTGAGATCATCGCACTCGCACAGTCCCTGCCTGGACCGGCGAGCAGTCAAGTCGGATTTGCTCTCGGCATCCTTCGCGCGGGATGGCTTGGTGGTTTGGCGGCTTGGGTGGGCTTCACACTGCCCTCCGCGATCCTGATGTTGGCATTCGCATACGGTCACTCCTTCCTCGGTGGAGTCGTAGGACAAGGACTGCTCCACGGACTGCAACTCGTCGCAGTCGCGGTTGTTGCACAAGCAGTGCTGTCGATGCAGCGATCACTGGCGCCAGATCGAATGCGCGTCGTCCTTGCCCTCTTGGCGGCAGGCCTGATATTTCTCCTGCCTGCGCAAGTGGCTTCGCTCGTGACAATCTGCATCGGTGCGGTTGCGGGACTGTTTCTCTTCCGCTCAGTAAACCATCAGAACAGCGAATCGATTGGATTGGCTTTGCCAAAGGCGGCAGGTGTTGCCGCGGGCGTGGCGTTTCTTGCGCTCCTGGTGATTGTTCCACTGCTCGCGCATTTTCTCTCCACTCCGGCGCTTAACGTCTTTTCTGCTTTTTATCGGAGCGGCGCCCTTGTCTTCGGCGGAGGACATGTTGTCCTGCCTCTGCTAGAAAATGCCGTGGTTGCGCCCGGTTGGGTGTCTCAGCAATCGTTTCTGGCAGGATATGGCGCAGCCCAGGCGCTTCCAGGTCCACTCTTTTCTTTCGGCGCCTATCTGGGCGCCGCCGTCCGCCCAACTCCAAGCCCATTCCTGTATGGATTGTTAGGCTTGTTCGGCATTTTTGCGCCAGGTCTGCTTGCCATGACAGCCTTGCTGCCCTTCTGGAGCGCATTTCGCGGAAACCGCTATGTCCAGGCTTCCCTGAAGGGAATCAATGCGAGCGTCGTGGGCATCCTGATCGCCGCTCTGATTCATCCGCTTTGGACGAGCACGGTCCACACCGGAGTGGATTTCAGCATTGCACTGTTGGCGTTCGCACTCCTCACGCTTTGGAAGGTGCCGCCGTGGATCGTTGTCGCGTCCATAGCAGCGCTCTCATTGGTCGCCAGCCTGGTTTGATCTAGCCTGTTGGGCTTCTGCGGAGGTGTCTGAATTCAAAGACGAAGCCCTGGCATAGCTTCTCTGGTATAACCCAACACGCATGCATTCAACGCTGAACTATGTCAGCCCAATGCGGCTCGAGCAGGATTGGACCGACGCGTTGGTGAAGATCGGTGCAAGAATGTAGGCGGCGGCAAGATGAGGCCCTGGAAATGGCGGTTGATGGAACGGGCGGAAAACGATGATGCTGTTTTCCAGCCTTCACACAAACCTTGGAAATCGATACAGCCTATTCCTACATACCAACCGCCGAGAAGAGTACGGTGATAAATATCTCCCAAATCCGGCTGCTTAAGGGATACACGTTCTGAGGGCAAGTTCAACCCACTTCAGCGTAACGGGATCAGCCTTAACCCCTTTCTTTATGTCGTCAGTGCTACCGGCCCAATTTAAGCGGCAAGGATACAAGGCGGATTAATCTTAAGGAGAAGCTCATTCAGCCTCTGTGGCCTTCTTCTATATAGCGCCTGAAGATCCTTAAACATGGCAAGCTGCAGGATGTTGATAACAAGTAATAATTCCTATCCTGCAGCCCGCCAAATAACTGCTATAACTTCAGTGTCTTCATTAGAGGACCGCGCTTTCGCTCTTCTCGCCGGTTCGTACCCGCAGAGCATCGTCGAGTGGGCAGACAAAGATCTTCCCGTCACCGATTTGGGCAGTTTGGTTTACTCGAATGATCACCTTTACAACCAGGTCCACATCAGCATCTTGCACCATGATTGACAGAAGCCGCTTAGGAATGTACTTCATTCCGCCGGTGGCGCCGGAATTGCCCTCGGTGAGAACAAGGGGAGTAACCTCTCCAGCGATACCACACTGCTGCCCACGGCCGGATACTGCCGTCGCAGTCATACTCGGAAAACCAAGTTGTTCGAGTGCGTCTCGTGTCGCCCCCATCTTCTTGGGACGAATGATGGCAATGATTTCCTTCATAGCTTCCTCCTAAAGTCCCTTAATGCCGGTGCGAACGGTGTAGGCTTCTTCGACAGGGCTGACGAATACTTTGCCGTCGCCAAAGTTTCCCGTGTACGCCCCATCTTTGATGAGCTTGATGACATTCTCTACATTCTCATCCTCGACGACCATTAGGATCATCGTTTTGGGAAGCTCCTCGTAGTGGATCGTTCCAACGGTGAGGCCTTTCTGTTTGCCGCGCCCGAACACATGGACCTGTGTCATGGAGACAAAGCCGGCATCTGCAAGTGAGTCAGCAACTTTTTCGGCAGTTTCTGGGCGCAATATCGCTCTGATCATTTTCATATTGATTTCCCTCATCATTCAAAGTTGGTTGGCAAGGGCGATTGCCATTGCACATTTCCCATTGGTACCTGCGCGATATAACTCTGCGAGCAGATGCTCCCTATGCGCATGTCTGTTGGTAATTCACAACGAACGCCACCGTTCACATTCACATTGATACTGACATAGAGCCTCCTTGAAGGATAAGTCGAGTCATAACGCCTCTGCGCACCCACATTTCTTGCAACTCTGCACTGCGGGCATTGAAAACGCCTCTTGATAACCCTTACCATGCGGGCGAGACCGTCGCTCACGCCATCCGTGATGCCGCCACGTTGCTCGTCCTCGTAACGTGGCGCGATACACCGTCAACGTGCATCGCAAACTGCAAGTCCACACCTGAAAACTCTGGAAAGCCAAAGCATTATCCGCGCTAGTCGGGAGTCAAACGGAATATCTCGACGAGTTCGCGTGATCGAAGAGCACGCTTTCTCTGCACCGTCCAGGATCTGACCTTGAAGAGCATCTTCGCCGCTACTTCCCTTGTGGTCACAATGCCACAAGCAGCTAACGCGTGAAGAACGGCATCGGAACCAGAATGCCTTCCGACAACAAACTCCGGCGTAAACCGGCCAACATCTTCGGCTGCAAATAGTTCATAAGTGCGGCGATTCTTGAGAAGGGCGCTGCAGTGGATGCCCGATTCATGCTGAAAGACGGCATTGCCAATAACAGGACGATCCACAGGTAAAACGCGCCTCGATGCTTGAGCCACAAGATGGCACAGTTCGTTTAGCTCTCCCAGTTTCACTCCGCTCTCACGCCGGGCAGAATGCCGAAGAGCCATAACAACCTGTTCCAGCGCCGCGTTTCCGGCGCGCTCGCCCAAGCCGTTGACAGTAACACTTACGCAGTCAGCGCCCGCTTCAATCGCGGTGATTGCGTTAGCGGTAGCCATGCCAAGATCGTTATGTCCATGAAACTCCAGTTTCATCGAACGGACGACCTTGGATAACTCCGCGAAGACGGAACTGACTTGCAATGGATCCCATACGCCAACCGTGTCAGCTATACGCACGCGCTCTGCACCACTATCCTCAATCAACGCAACAATCTTCCGCAACCACGCCGGATCGGAGCGAGAGGCATCCTGCGCGCCCACGGATACATGGTCAAATCGCTTTTTCGCGTAACTAACAAGTTCCGGAAGTGAATCAAACACCCATGATTCAGTTTTGCCCATTGCATCGAGTTGAAGCCTCGACACCGGAAACGCAATATGGACCGAGAAGACGCCGCAATCGCAAGCTGCATCCAAATCGCTTTGCTTGGCTCGGCACCAAGCAGTCAGCCGCGCGGAAAACTTTCGCGCAACAAGAGCCCGGATGTCATCGCATTCCGCCTGTCCCATGGCGGGAATGCCACACTCCAACTCGGGAATTCCGAGGTCGTTGAGTGCACTGGCAATCTGCAGCTTGTCTTCGCGCGAGAACGCGACCCCAGGCGCTTGTTCTCCGTCGCGCAAGGTGCTATCGATAATCCAGACGCGAGACTGTAAATCTGATGCACTTAGATTCATCATAAGCATCCCTTTCGCAGAGAGACTTGTTATCGCACAACGCACTCGATATGCAATCAGGCAAGAAGTCCAGTCGCCGCCTCGCCGTTCTGTAGCGCGTCCAGCACTTCATCAATCTTTTCCTCAGTCACCCCACCATACCAGTGGCCCTCCGGATACACGACCATGATTGGACCGTTCTCGCAGCGGTTGAGACAGCCGGTGCAGGATACCATGACATCCTGCATATCGCGGTCAGATAGCTCTGTTTCCAGATACTGTAGCAGCGCTGTTGAGTCCTTGCGATAACAAGCGCCTTTATTGTCACCTGTTAGGCGAAAACTGGCGCAGACAAAAACGTGATGCGTTGGCTTCTCCATGTTGTCTCCTGTGTACTTTCTTTCTTAAGTGGAACTGCTAAGAACATCCCGTTCCGGCTCCCTGACACTCGACTCCGCATGCCCGGGCAAATTTCTTCATCGACGCCGGCACGGTCCCCGTGCGTTCGATGCTTTCCAACCCGCTGGATATCAGACCTGTCATCTCGATCACATTCAATCCGGCCTGCTCGAGCACCCACCGCGGCGCTCGTCCGATGCCGCTGACAAGGAGGGTATGGCAGTCGCGTATGGACTCAGCCAACTCTCGCCACCGGCCATTGCCGCCACCTGGCTCAGGAGTCCCACGCCGGTCAATCAATCGAGAGTTTCCATTGCCGAGTTCAAATATCCAAAGGCGTTCCGCTTCCCCCAGGTGCTGGTTGACGAGAATGCCTTCCATGCTTGCGACAGCTACATAGGGCCTTTCCGGATTGGCGTCAATCTGACCGCTCGCGCAAGCCCGCATGATATTGGTCAGCTCCGCCGATTCCGGCGATCCGAGCAACCCAACGGCATCCGCGCGGCAGCGTGTGCAGTGATTCATCTGCGGAATGAATTCCGACACCTGCTGCCGTAATTGTTTTGTATCTTCCGCGCTGTAGCTTTGAATGTGCTCAAAGGGCGTATTTGAAACCGGGTAGACCGGAATGCAGTTCATGATGTCCACGCCCAAGTCGCGCATTTCTTTGGCGACTTCCTGCACATGCTGGTCATTGATTCCCGGAATAACAACCGTATTGATCTTGATCGTGACGCCAGCCGCCTTCAATGCCATGATCGTCCGCCTCTGGCGTTCAAGCAGCAGTTGCGCCGCGTCAACGCCCCGATAGATCGACCGGCCATCACGAACCCACGCGTAGATCTTCGCGCCAATCTCAGGGTCCACCGCATTCACCGTCACTGTAACGTGACTTACCTGGAGGCGCGCCAGATCGGCTGCATAAGGCTCTGCATTAAGTCCATTCGTAGCGACGCAAAGCAGCATCTCAGGGTATTTCTCGCGAACCATGCGAAGTGTTTCCAGCGTGGTTTCCGGCTGCGCAAATGGATCTCCAGGACCGGCGATGCCAACGACTCTGAGAAAAGGCGCTTTGTCCAGCGCAAGTCCGAGATAACGCATTGCCTGCACAGGAGTCAGCACAGCGCTTGTGACACCCGGGCGGCTTTCATTTACGCAATCATACTGGCGGTCACAAAAGTTGCACTGGATATTGCACTGCGGCGCGACAGGTAGATGAATCCGTCCCGTTTGGTGGCGAACGCTGTCGTTAAAACAGGGATGTTGCGTCAGATCAAGTGGCATGGCAATCTCCCTCACATGTAGCTGTAGCCGATTGTCGAGTCTTGTTGCTTGCACTCGAGTATTGTGTTCACTACGTGGTCAAAAAGCTGCTGCGCGCCACGATATCCAAGATGCAAGATGCGTTGGCCGCCAATCCGGTCATGTATCGGGAACCCGACGCGTATGAGAGGCACTCCAAGCTGGCGCGCCACGGATTGCCCTTTGCTGCTGCCGATGAGAAAATCCGGCGCGAGCTGCTGCGCTTCTTCTGCAATGGACATGAAGTCAGTGCCCTCGCGTACAACGATCTTTCCTTCGAGCTCTGGCGTGACGGCGGCAACCGATTGCGCAAGCAACCCGCTTTCTCCGCCAGAAGCGCAAAGCACCGGAATCACTCCGATCTCCGCCAGGAAAGCCGCAAGCCCCACGACCATATCCTCTTCTCCGTAAACCACGGCGCGCTTGCCATAAACGTACTTGTGACCATCCACGTATGCGTCAATCAATCTTCCGCGCTCGGATTGATGCTTCTCTGGCGTAGCTCTTCCTGAAACTATTTCCAGGAGGTGAAAGAATGCGTCCGTTTCCCGAACGCCTATCGGAGTACCCATGCGATGTGCCGGAATTCCGAATTCTGCCTTGAGAAAGGAAGCCGCGGTTTTCCGGTGGAGGATGGTTCGTCCGAACTCGACCGAAGCCATCGCACCGGCGGTGGAACGGATCGCCGCGATCGGCGTTCCCCCGGCAGGTATTTTGTTGTATGTGTCCAGCGCCTGGCCATCAAGCGTATCCGAGTAATCTGGAAGCAGTACGGCCGTAAGCGCAAAATCCGCGACAATCTCTTTCAGATAGCGCAGGTCTGATGCGGAAACCATGCCCGGAAACAGATTGATCCGCCCTTTTATGGCCTCCTGCTGAACGCCCAGTTTCTCGACCACCGCAAGAACCGCCGCATGAAAACCATCCATGTGAGTTCCGCTATAACTCGGCGTGGACATATGCACCAGGACCGGCCCTCCGGCGTTCTCAGGGTCTGCTTCATAGCGGCCGAGCAACTGGGCGACATCTTCTCCAATTGTTTCGCTCAAGCATGTGGTCGCAATTCCGATAAGTGCGGGATGATATTGCGAAGTAACATTCCTTATGCCCTGATAAAGGCACTCCCCACCCCCGAAGATCGTGCTTGCTTCATTGAAACTTGAGGCAGCAATGTCCATTGGCTCGCGGAAGTGGCTGATAATGTAGCGGCGCATGTATGTCGCGCATCCTTGCGATCCATGCAGAAAAGGCAGTGCTCCCTCAATTCCCCGAACCGCAATCGAGGCACCGAGCGGCGCGCAGAGCTTACAGGCGTTGCGCGTCGCCACAAAGTTCGGCAACTGGGATCTTTGCGAAATGGTCTGGATTGTGCTCATGCCGCACACTCCTTTGTCTGCTTGCTCAGCTTTCGCGGCGTCAGGCTCCATACCGGACTCATTACACTGGTATGGACTTCACGGGCGAAGTTCAACATCCCCTCGAAGCCCGCGAGCGCTTCTTTGCGCTCATGGTTGTGATCGCAGAAGCCTACGCCAAGCTTGAATGCAATCGGGCGCTCCTTTACGCCGCCGATAAACAGGTCGACGTCCTTTTCCTCAAGAAAACTGGCCAGTTCAAGCGGGTTCGAATCGTCGACGATAATGGTTCCCTCGTCGCAGAGTTCGCGAAGTTGCTCGTAGTCTTCGCGGCTTCCGGTCTGCGAACCGACAAGCGCAGTTTGCATCCCGAGAGACCGCAACGCGCGTACAAGCGAGAATGCCTTGAAGGCTCCACCAACGTAAATGGCGGCTTTTTTGCCTTTCAGTATCCGGCGGTATTCCGTAAGCTGCGGAAGCACCACGTCAAGTTCTTCCTTGACGAGCTGCCGTGTCCGCTCAAGGACTTCAGGATTATTGAAAAAACGGGTGGCATCATAGAGTGCTTGCGCCATATCCTCAATGCCGAAGTAGGAAACGCGCCGGAATGGCGTGCCCCACTTCTCTTCCATGCTTTTAGCCAGGTACATCATCGAGCCGGAGCACTGCACAAGGTTCAGCGCCGCGCCATGAGCCTTGCGTATCTCATCCACGCGACCGTCGCCGGTTAAGCAGGCAACAACCTGAATGCCCATTCGCTTGAAGTATTCCCGAATAATCCAGATTTCACCGGCTATATTGAAATCGCCAAGAATGTTTACGCTGAGCGGCCTAATATCCGCAATTGACCCTGTGCCGACCAGTTGAGACAAGGCATCGCATGCTGCGCGATAGCCATTCTTTTTCGTTCCCTTGAATCCCTCCGAATGAACTGGCAAAACAGGAATTCCCTTTTCCTGGCTAACTCGCTTGCACACGGCATCCACATCGTCGCCAATGATTCCCACAATGCACGTGGCATAAACAAAAGCGGCATTTGGACGGTGCGCATCGATGAGTTCGCAAAGGGCGGCGTAAAGCTTCTTTTCTCCTCCCATGACCACGTCCAGTTCACGCAGGTCGGTTGAGAAACTTAGCCGGTGCAATTCCGGCCCGGAAGAAAGCGATCCGCGAATATCCCATGTATATGAGGCGCATCCAATCGGCCCATGCACGATATGCAGCGCATCTGCGATGGGATAGAGAACGACTCGTGAACCGCAAAAGACGCAGGCACGCTGGCTGACCGAACCCGACGCGCTCTGCTTTTCGCAATCGATCTGATAGGGCTGTTCACCCTTGCGATACACTTGCCGCTGCCGTTCTTTCAGGAATTCGCTCATGTCTATCTCCCGCCAACGAGGCTAGGTTACATGACAAGTTCAAAACTTTCTTCGGGCGCTTCGCGGTCTTGCTTGTCCATCACAACTCCCAGAATCTGTTCCAACAGCCGCATCGCGCCGGCATATCCTACCGTTGGAAAACAGGAGTGACCAATGCGATCAAGAATAGGAAAGCCATGGCGTACAAATGGGATATTCTCGTCACGCGCAATGTACTTACCGTAGGTGTTGCCTATCAAAAGATCGACCGGCTCCTGCTTGATCCATTGATGCATCAGGTACATATCTGCCTGTTCCCCGCGGCAAACCTTCGCATTGGGTACAGCGTCGCCCAGCGCCACGCTCATCCGGTTTTCAAAGCCTGCCGCGGGCGTGCCCGTAACGATGTAGACAGGCTTCATGTCGAGACACACAAGAAATTCGGCCAGCGAAACAAGCTGATCGGGGTCACCATAAAGAGCCACGCGCCTGCCGTGCAGATACTGATGCATGTCCACCATTGCATCCAAAAGCCTGCCGCGCTCATCCGTAATAGAGTCCGGCACCTTGACGCCAGCCATGGTGCGGAGGGAATCAATAAATCGATCCGTGGCCTGGAGGCCAATAGGAAGCTCATGCAATTGATGCGGCACGTTACATTTCTCTTCGAGAGCGCTGGCGGCGCGAGAGGACGCCGTATGTCCCAGCGCGATCGTTCCGATGCTGTCGCCTGACAAGCGAATCTTCTCCACCGTGGTTCCGCCCTTGGGATAAAACTCGTGGACACCCGTCAGCGGAAGGTCGAGGACATCGGAAGTATCCGGGAACATGACCAGTTCGACGCCCATGCGCTGCGCAAGAGACTTGATCTCGCGCATATCGGAAGGCTCCACCCATCCCGGTAGTACATTGACTCGCTTTGCGTTGTTGTTTGTGGTTTCGGCAAAGTAATCCACCAGCGCTTTGGTCATGCTGCCAAAACCGACCACATGCGAGCCGGAATAACTCGGTGTGTTCGCGTGAATGACATATTTGCCGTCTGGAATCTTGCCGTCCTCCCTGGCCTTGGCGATGATTTGCACAAGGTCGTCGCCAATCGTCTCAGACAGACATGTAGTATGAACGGCAATTACATCGGGGTTATACGTGGTAAATATTGTCTGGATCGCCTGCAGCAGGTTCGCTTGTCCGCCAAAGACCGACGTACCCTCGGTAAACGAACTGCTGGCCGCCATGATCGGTTCTTTATAATGCCGCGTCAACGTGCTGCGATGGTATGCACAGCAGCCTTGCGATCCATGGCTGTGGGGAAGGCAGTTGTGGACGCCAAGCGCCGCATACATGGCGCCGATGGGCTGACAGGTCTTGGCCGGATTGATCGTGAGCGCCTTGCGCTCCAGAACCTCGCTAGAAGTGTGCCGTAAAAGCATAAGACTCTCCCTTCTCCGCGATGGAGAACATCTCAAATGGATTCGAACAGCGATAAACCAATTACTAAAGCGAAACCAGGGTACCTATCTTCTAATACGTTTGTGCGAGGTCGGCGCTCCCTGATGGCCGCGCTGGCTTGCATGCTGCTGTTTCGTGGTGCACAAACTCAGGTTTTGCTTTAGTCCGCAGCGGCAGCCCGCATTGCCTGCGGCGAAGTCTGCCACGGAGCAGGGACGAGAGACCATGCCTTTATATTCACCATGCGATCAATCTCGCGATAAAAGTTAATCGCTCCCTCGTATCCCGCATAGGGGCCTCCATAGTCATAGCTGTGCAATTGCTTGCAGGGGATTCCCATCTTCTGAACACCGAATTTCTCCTTGATGCCGGCGCAGAAGATAGAGGGTTTGTATATTTCGAGAAGCCGTTCCGTCTCGTACTCGCTGATGTCGTCAATCACCAATTCGCCGTCGCCCATCTCCGGCATCATGCCGACATAGTCCTCTAACTCAAGTTCTGGGATGGCGGCGAGTCTCGCAGTTTCCTCCGCGCTCTTGCGGAGGCGATAGCGCTTCGGGTCCGGAAGCGCCTCAATCTGTTCGATATTCCTGCTGTCAGCATCCGTTTTGATGGTTGGCAGCACATTGCGCCCTTCATAATCGTCGCGGTGACCGAACTCATAGCCGGCGGCAATGATCTTCATTCCCATTTCCTTGAACAGAACTTGGTAATGATGAGCACGCGAGCCGCCGACAAACAGCATTGCCGTCTTGCCCTCGCAGCGTGTCCGAACGTCATTCCGCACATCCTCGACGGCAGGCATCTCTTCGGCAATTACCTTCTCGATCCGCGCCTTGAGCTCGGCATCGTCAAAATACTCGCCGATCTTGCGCAAGGATTTTGAGGTACTTTCGGCGCCGATGAAATTTACCTTCAGCCAGGGAATGCCAAACTTCTTTTCCATCATTTCTGCCACGTAGTTGATAGAGCGATGGCACATGACGAGATTCAGATCCGCTGTATGAGCATTCGTCATGCTCTGGTAATCGGAGTTGCCGCTGAACGTGGCAATCTGCTTGATGCCACAGCGCCGGAACAACTCGTCGATCACAAAGCCGTCGCCGCCAATGTTGTACTCACCAAGGAGGTTGATCTTGAACTTCTCCTTATGGGAAGTATCGTCAAGCCCAATTACATTTTTGAAGAGGGCATTGTTGGCGATGTGGTGGCCTGCCGACTGACTGACCCCGCGGTAGCCTTCGCAACTAAAACCAAAAACGTTGATGCCGAGTTCTTCCTTCATCGCGCGCGCAACAGAATGGACATCATCGCCGATAAGTCCAACAGGGCAAGTCGAAAAGAGTGCGATTGCCTTGGGATGAAAGAGCTGGAAGGCCTCTCGCACCGCGGCCTTCAGTTTTTTCTCTCCTCCGAAAACGATCTGCTGTTCCTGCATGTCGGTCGTAAGACAATAGTTGATAAAGTTGGGAGAGGTTTCGGTTGGTGGACGGGTCTGATTTCTGCGCGTAAGCCAGCTATAAAAACCGCAGCCGACCGGGCCATGGGTAATGCTAAGGATGTCACGGCTGGGACCGATTACAACGCCCTTGCATCCGGCATAGGTGCATCCACGCTGCGTAATGATCCCCGGAAGCGTGCGCACATTGGCCTTGATCTCAGGAACAGAACCATCCGGAAAGTGCTGGTTGATGACGATTTGCTCGGCACGCTTCCGCCCGACTTTTGCCGGGTAAATCTTGACAAGCTCTTCCTTGATTGTGGTGATATCGTTTTTCATCGCCGCCCTCTCTCCAGTTGTATTTTTTCTGTAAGCGGTGTTCCGTCAGCTCATGGAATCAAGAAAATGCGCCGATGACGTACAAATCCCGGCCAAACGGGTTTTTACTCGAGAGCAAAAACCTGTATTTTCTGTTCCGCAAGCGACATTATCAATTCGTGCTTAGAGCGGTTCTCCCATACACATACCCTTATCTGGATTCTGGAAGGTGGCCTTTTCTTGAGGAAAAAGCCACTCGAAGAAAGAGTTCCTGGTACAGAGATGGTAGAACCGCCTTAGCCGCCGGTGACACTGGCCTAAGCAAGACTCGCTTCGTAGGTCAGCGCCTGGAAAGCCGGCTGTGGAACCGGAATCACGGCCTCTGGCTTCGCAGCAACGGCGAGGTCGTCATCTCCGGCAAGCCCGAAATCAATAAGCAGTTTTTCCAACGCAGACATTTCCAGGGGAGTTGGAATTACAAACATCTTGTTATCATTCATCGCCCTGGCCAGCTTGCGATATTCGTCCGCCTGCGGGCACACAGGCTTCCATTCGATAACCGTCTTGCGCTGAATCTCCGCGCGCTGCACATCGTTATTGCGAGGCACGAAGTGGATCACCTGCGTGCCAAGCTGACGGGCAAGTTCCTCAATCATCTCGAGTTCATTGTCGACCTTCCGGCTGTTGCAGATCAGTCCGCCCAGACGAACGCCGCCGGCCTGGGCAAACTTCACAATGCCCTTGCAGATGTTATTGGCCGCATACATTGCCATCATCTCGCCGGAGGTAACAATGTAAATCTCCTGAGCCTTGCCTTCGCGCATCGGCATAGCGAATCCACCGCAGACCACGTCGCCCAGAACGTCGTAAAACACATAGTCCAGGTTGAGCTCTTCCTTGTATGCCCCTAACTGCTCCAAGAGGTTGATCGAAGTAATAATGCCGCGGCCGGCACAGCCAACGCCCGGCTCCGGGCCACCGGATTCCGTGCAATATGTATCGCCATAGCCTCTCCACCGAATGGCTTCAAGGTCAACATCATCGCCTTCCTCGCGCAGTGTGTCGAGCACTGTTTTCTGCGCCAGCCCGCCCAGCAGCAAGCGCGTCGAATCCGCCTTCGGGTCGCAGCCCACGACCATGACCTTTTTTCCCATTTCGGCCAAAGCCGCAACGGTGTTTTGGGTTGTGGTTGACTTACCGATTCCGCCTTTTCCGTAGATAGCAATTTTTCTCATTGCGTAAGCTCCTGACACGGTCTGTCGGTGAGAATGTTCTTGAGGATGACGAATACCGCACTGCACGGCGGGCACAGTTGACCTCAGACATGATCAAGATGCCGGACGCGCTTCACACAGCGGCACACATAACTCCGCCTGTCAGCACACGTCTACTGGAAGCCGAAAGAGACAAAACCTCTCACTGCTCATTCATTTTTGATTAAGGGATTGCTCAACGGAGAGCAAGGAAACACGGCGTTGCGTGTTATAAAAGCAGCTCCGAATCTCAGCGTGCCACTCCCTACGGACTATCGTGGTCCTGAAGGATGCGAGTAGCTCCGAAATACTGGAGTGAATTGATGATGACATCAAGTCCGCATCCCTGTCAAGAGCATTTTGAATGACGAGGTCAAGTCCCGGCGCAGTTCTTCATTTCCTCATGCGCCAACTGCCAGCAGGTGCCGTTCGCTCCGATTCAAAACGCGCCGAGGGGCGGTGATGATCGATGCCCGCATCTGTCCAGCGGAGACGCTTCATTTTGATTGAGCGGGAACAGTTGATGAATTATATTTGCATTGGACGCGGACAGTAAGCTCGCATATTCTAAGTATGACTCCAGCAAATTTTACGTCAGTTCAGCACTTTGACCCGATAGAGCCAGATTGGAGAGTCTATCTTTATGCAAGATCATGTAGTCCCATCTCATTTCGCACTCTTTCATCGCACCAGCCAGATTGTCAGCTCTGACTTGCCAATCGACGCGATGCTGCAAGAACTTATTGCTCTTACGAGCGAGGTGACCGGGTGCGACGCCTGTTTGGTTTATCTTCCGGACTATGCCACAAACGAGATTGTGCTTCGCGCTTCGAAGTTGCCTCACGCGAATGAGATCGGGCAGGTGCGAATGAAAATGGGCGAGGGAATTACGGGCTGGGTCGCGGCAAACAAATCGGTGGTGGGGCTCTCGCGGAACGCCTTCACCGACAGCCGGTTCAAGAGCTTTTCCACCCTTGTCGAAGACACTTACGAAGCCTTTCTATCGGTTCCATTGGTAAATAGCGGGCAGGTGATCGGCGTTTTGAATGTTCATCACAAGGACCCTCATGAGCACACGCCGGAAGAAATTTCTCTGCTCAGCTTTCTCGGCGAACAGATGGGGGGAGCCATCGCCTATTCGCAGTTGGCGGAGGATCACTCCAGGCTTCAGGAGGAAACGCTCCTGATCAAAGAGCAACTGGAAACCCGGAAGCTGACCGAACGCGCCAAAGGAGTATTGCAGCAGCGATTCAATTTCTCTGAACGCGAAGCCTACCAGCGCTTGCGCGATGAGAGCCGCCGTCTGCGGCAGCCACTGCGCACAATCGCCGAGGCTATTCTTCTGGTGGAAGAAGTCGTTAAGGACCATCATCCCGCAGGGAACCAGGGGCCGTCCGAAGAGAATTCAGAAAAGTAAAAATGGGCGGGAGAGGCAAGCGAACCGAAGGTCCTCACCCCTCGAGCAGAAGCAGCCGCGCCGGATCCAGCCTCACCCGCCACGGTTGAGGTTGCGCGCCCAGTGAGCGCCAGATCTCTTTGGGGACATCGGCTTGTAGATGAGATGGTTCTCCGGCCCGCGGCGCGGCGTGCAATCGAAGATACAGCGTCATCTCGTGCGGCGCTTCGCTTGTGCTCACCAACCAGCAGGGAAATGTGTTTTCACCACCAGACTCCTGCTCAAAGACAATCTGATGCGAACGCAAGCCAACATGCGTCAGTCCATCGAGAACCGGCGCCGCCGTCGCAAGCTGGCAATTCCACGCATCCACGATGATTCGATTCGCGGCCGAGCGCCGCGCGCTGACAATGTTCTTGCAGCCTGTCAACCGCGCCGCAACCATAGTGCGCGGTCGTTCAAACAGATCGTGCTTTGGCCCGCAGGCAATAACACGGCCGCGATCAAGCACCAGAAGATCGCCGCAAAAACGGAATGCCTCTTCCATATCGTGCGTTACGAAGATCACGGCACCGTTATAGTCCGCCAGCGTCACGCGAAGCTGCTCCTCCATCTGCCTCCGCAGATGCGGATCCAACGCCGCGAAAGGCTCATCGAGCAGCAGCGCATCCGGCTCCGTGGCCATGCAGCGCGCAATGGCTACCCGCTGCCGCTGTCCACCAGAGATTTCTTCCGGGTAGCGGTCGGCCAGTTCCACAATGTGCATCCGCTCCAGTTGATGCTGCACCCGCGCCTGCCGTTCCTGCCCCGGCAGCGCACTCAGGCCAAAGCCCACGTTTTCGGCCACCGTCATGCGGGGAAACAGCGCGTAATTCTGAAAGACCACGCCGATCCTGCGCTGCGCAGCCGGGATGTTCTGGCCACTCGCACTGTCAAACAACACGCGATCGTTCAGAACAATGCGCCCGCGATCTGGAGCGACGATGCCGGCAATCATGCGCAGGGTCATCGACTTGCCTGCGCCGGAAGCTCCCAGCAATCCCATTGCGCCTTTGCCGGTGTTGAACTTCACCTGCATTGCGAAGGCGTCGAGCGACCGTTCCATATCAATTGAAAGGGTTCTGGCAATGTTCTGCTCCTCCGCCTGATTCGGCCACGCATTGGGCGCGGGTGCGGGCACGGATAGCTCTGGCGCGCAAAATCCGCGCGTCTTTCCTCCCAATCCAATCTTCCAGTTCAGCAGTCGAATGATTGCCAGCGACAACACGACAATCAAGCCCACCCACAGATATGCCGCGCTCATATCGCCGCCTGAGGCTGCGGAAAATATGGCCAGGGGCATGGTCTGCGTGCGGCCGGGAATATCTCCCGCCAGCATCAGCGTCGCGCCAAATTCCCCCAGTGCGCGCGCAAAAGCCAACACGGTGCCAGCCAGAACGCCAGGTGCTGCCATGGGCAGCAGCACTCTGCGGAAGACCATGCTCTCTGATGCGCCCAGCGTTCGCGCCGCATCCAGAAGACTGGGATTGACCTGATCGAATGCGCCCAGAGTGGTCCGATACATCAGCGGAAACGCCACCACCGTCGCTGCAATCACCGTTGCTGGCCACGAAAAAACAATCGTGACGCCAATCTGCTCCAGCATGTGGCCGATCAGGCTGTGGCGCCCCAACAGCACCAGAAGGATGAAACCGACCACCGTCGGCGGAAGCACCAGAGGCAACGTGAGAATTCCGTCGATCCACGAACGAAGGCTTCCGTGCGCTCTGTAAAGTAGCCGCGCTGCCAGCATGCCCAGGAAAAACGTGGCCGCAGTTGCTGCGCAGGTCGTGGCCAGCGAGATATACAGCGGCGATAGGTCTGATGGCGGTGTCATTGTGCGGATACCGTAAATCCATGCCGAACGAAGATGGCTTGGGCGGGCGGGGTGCTGAGATATTGCACAAACCCGCGTGCGGCTTGCTCACTGCGGCTTCCCTTGATCACCGCCACCGGATAGATGATCGCATCGTGTGTCCACTCTGGAGCCACGGCCACAAAACGTACCTTCCTGGATGCCTGTGCGTCCGTGGCGTAGACCAGACCCGCATCCACGTTGCCAGTCTCGACATAAGTCAGAACCTGGCGAACGTCTTTGGCAAAAACTAACTTCCTGTTGAGATTGTTCAGAAGGTTGAGAGCCGCCAGCGTCTGCCGGCCATACTGGCCTGCGGGAACGCTCGCTGGATCGCCCAAAGCAATCATGCGGACGGAATTGGATGTGAGTCCCTGAAAATCCCTGAGTCCGGAATCGGCGGGAACAATCAGCACCAGCGTGTTCCGCAAAAGATCTCGCCGCGTTCCCGCGGCGATCAGTCCTTTCGCTCCCAATTCATCCATTGGTTTGGAAGCTGCCGAAAGAAACACGTCCACCGGCGCGCCCTGATCGATCTGCGCGGCCAGGGTCCCCGAGGATCCGAAGTTATTGGCAAACTCGATCTTTGCGCGGCTTTGCTTGTATGCTGTTTCTATCTCGACAAGCGCATCCTTCAGACTGGCAGCCGCCGAAACGGTCAAAGTGGTCTGCGCGAAGCTGTGCCCCCCCCCGAACAATATCGCAAGCAGAATAAGAGCGACACTACAGCAGCGCCCCAGCCGCCCCTTTACTATTCCCAGGTCTGATCTCATGTCTTCTCCCTGTTAGAGAATTGAATCTGCAATGACCGGCCCATTGTTGGAATCCGCCGCGTTCGCCGTGAGGCTTTCAGTTGCCGCGCGGCCGTTACTCGTTTCCGGTCGCGCGGCGTTCGCTGTTCTTTAGAAAGGCAAGCGCATTGTGATAACGGTAGCATGGTTGTTGGGATGGTAATGAGAAACGGCAATCTGCTGGCCGGCTCCAAACGTCAGGCCCAGCCGCCCCGGTTTCCCATTGGCGTCGTGCGAAAGAGGAATGCGGCCGACGATCAGGCCGGGAGTCGCATAGACGGCGGTTTTGCCATCGCTCGATCCGCCCTTGTAAAAAGCGGAGTTGAACTCGACCTCAGGCCAGAAGAAACGCGCCACTCCAGCCTTGGCCACGCGGTACTGGGCCACGTTATTCCATGTAATCGTGTGTCCCAGCCCCTGTGCATTGGTCACTGGCAGTGAGCCTCCGGCGGTTGACGTAAAAGCGAACTGGCCGAGACCCTTTCCGACCGCCAGAGTGGGAGTGACAACGGCGCAGCAGCTTCCGTTGCCGTTCTTGCCAGTCGGAACCGAGGCCGCAAGAAAGGCGGTGATGATCGCGTTTCCATGCTCCTCATTGCGAGAGTAGATTCGGCCCTTGGCTAGAAAGGAAATGTCTCCAAATCCGTCTGATTCGCCATTGGAACGATTGTAAAAAGGCGGCACATTGACGATGATCTCCGTGTGTTTTTCCGGGATCAGCTCGAGGCCTTTTCCATTGCCGTAGTTCCAGACCGCGAAACCCTTGGGATTGTACTGGTGCACAAAGTCAGTGCGAAATTCCTGCTCCAGGCGCGGAGTTACCGTGACCAGCGGAGTTACCCAGTGAGGCTGTTCGGCCTGGGTCGCGCTGACTCGCGCCTGGTAGCGTTCAATGAAGCCTGCGCTCTGCCCCGCGAGCGATGCCGCGGCGCCTGACACGACAAGGCAAACAAAGAGAATAGAACTTCGGCGATGTGCCATTTTGCTCCTCCAAAGAATGCTGGTATTGGGTAGAGAAGGGGCTCCGCTGTGTTCCTGCGCTTGAAGTTTGTGCTGCCCTTCTTCCGGTTGCTCCAGGGTTAACGGTTGGGATGCGATTGAGATGTATAGTACACAATACTTTGTCGTGTTTACAATACATGTCCAAGAAATATATGCGCACGGCTCCACAACGAAGACAGTTTTCCCGCATGTTGAGACAAATCTGAGTTTTGACCGCTCCGCCCAGGCGGTGCCCTGTTGCCGCAGACACGAACGCTCCAGCTCTCGCCTTGATGATCTGCAAGCGAGAACTGGAGCGCACATACATACGCGACGCAAGGGAAACTTCATGCCTGACGGCAGCAAAGGCCGGCGGCGATGGAAGCGAACTTACGCGCCGATTAAAACATTCGAGGACTTGATGATGGCGCTGACGGCCACGCCTAGCGTCAGGTTCAGCTTCTTTACGCTGTCCCTGGTGATGGAGGCAACAATGATCGTTCCGCTCGGCAGGCGAATATCCACTTTGCTATTGACGGCTCCGTCCAGAACGCTGGCCACCTCTCCGGGAAGCACATTGCGCGCGCTGACCTTCATTGATCGACCTCTTGGACTCGGGTTGTTGGCCGGCAGATTCATGCTCAGAATCGCACAACCATAACGAAAGCAGACATCGAAAGAACTCTATTCGGGGAGGGATGGAGCTTCAAACCGATCATCCGCCACCGCGCCCGCGGCGGTCTTTCCCGTGTACCAGCCGGCGCGCGCCAAACTGAAACTGTCGAACTCAGGAACATAGGGCTTGATGTCGAGCAGAGGCGTGTTATCCAGCATGTCCACGTCGGCAATCAGCAAGCGATTCTCTTCGATGCCCAGAAGGCGAACAGCAGAAAGGCCAATGGGGTTGGGTCTGGCCGGGGAGCGCGTGGCAAAAACGCCTCGCACCTCTTTATCCAGATAAGGCCGGACAAGCAACTGCGCCGCGGAGGCGCGGTCCAGCATGTAGATCAGCCAAAGCCGCTCGAAGCCCGAAACGTCCTGCAGTCCCGGCATGAACTGCGGAAACAGCTCCACAACGCCCCGGCCTCCCTTGGCCGCCGCGCCCTGAATGGGCGTCCCCTCGGCCTGCTTGAAGGGCGTATGAATCAGGCCGATCGCCGACATGCGAATAACCGGACTGAAAGAATTGGATTCCCGCTTGTGCATTGTCTCTCCCGCTTGTGCATTGTCTCTCCTATCAGTATCATCAGTCGCGTATAGGTTACAGTAAATTCGCCAGGGGCAGGATTGCAATCGATGGATGTGCGAACGAATCTTGCAGAGTTGAGAGCCAAACGAGGTCTCGGAGCCTCGCAACTGGCCGCCGAGGCCGGCATCAGCCGCCAGACAGTTTATGCCATTGAGGCGGGCACGTATATACCCAACACAGCGGTTAGCCTGAGACTGGCGCGGGTCCTCGACACCACTGTCGAAGAGATATTCCAGATCGATCCAGTGCTGCCGGCTTCGGCAGAGACCGCCGAGGCAATTCTTTTGGAAGGCACGGAGCCGGTTTTGCCGGGGCAGCTTCTTCGCCTTTGCAAAGTGAATGGACATCTTGTTGCCATACCTCCTGAGCCCGGCGGGTGGGGGTTGCAGGCAATGGATGCCGTTCTTCTTACTCCGGTCAGGAAGGGAAAACAGAGATCCAGCGTGAAGGTGAAGATTCTTGGCAATAACTGGAATCACGCCGCCCGCATCCTGATTGCAGGTTGCGACCCAAGCGCGTCCATTCTGGCAAATGCGCTGCAGCGGCAAGGCTGCGAGCTGGTAATCGATTACGAGAACAGCACACGCTCACTTGAACTGTTGCAGGAAGGCCTGGTGCATATCGCCGGCACTCACCTGGTTGACAAGGCGACAGGCAAGGCCGGCTTGTTGCCTGTCACAAAGATGTTTCCCAAGAATTCAGTCGCGATCCTCTCGTACGCGGTGTGGCAAGAAGGATTCGTGGTCGGTCGTGGCAATCCTAAGAAGATCTTCAACATTGCGGATCTTGCGCGTAGGGGCGTGCACATCGTGAATCGAGAGCCGGGAGCAGGCTGTCGGCGATTGCTGGACGACATGTTGCGGGAGCATGACATTCCATGCAGCCAGGTGAAGGGATACGAAAACGTGATTGCCGGGCAGTTTCCCGCCGCGCGCCTTGTGCAAAGCGGCCAGGTCGATTGCTGCATCGGCACGGAAGCGGTGGCGCGTTCTCTGGGCCTGGACTTCATTCCCCTGGCGGAGAAACCTTACCACTTGGTTCTTCGCCGCGCGCAACTAGATCTTCCTCCGGTTCAGGCATTGTGTGAAACTCTGGGGCACATCTCGTTTCGCAATGAGGTGGAAATTTGCACCGGTTACAATATGCACACCTCCGGTAATCGCCTCGTCTGAAAAGAGCGGCATGTGTCTTATCCAGAAATTCGGATCTCGCATCGCGTGTGCCGGAACTGGCTGATGGAACCTCTGAACAAGTTGATGCTTTGAAGGGTACGGGATTTAGCCCGTACATGAAACCTGCAAAATCAGACGGGGCTTTAGCCTTCGAGGGAATGCTCAAGGTGGAATAGGAATTAATCAGAGATTCCCTGATATGGAGTGACCCGTCAACCTCTGCACATCGATGGGGTGGTTTTTGTTGTTGTCTTTGCTTTTGTCGCTGTTCGAGGACAGGGCCAGCAGCAGCCGGGGCAGGTAGTAGCGAC
>Ga0255356_1000125_pt1 | contig 48361 bp, 39 predicted proteins | sample HBST100metaG_FD_189944 | JGI IMG/M metagenome (GOLD analysis project Ga0255356, IMG submission 189944) | Peat soil microbial communities from Stordalen Mire, Sweden - H.B.S.T100 | ecosystem: Environmental > Terrestrial > Soil > Wetlands > Peat | place: Sweden: Norrbotten County, Stordalen Mire...
CTGTCAAAGAATGTACAATATACAAAAATAAATAGTTAACTGAAAAGTAACCTGAACTCGCCGATTTTGGCCTGTTTTTGCCATTTTTTGGCCATTTATGTCCCAAAATCGACACCAAAAATACCTCCAGCGGTCAGTCTTCGCGGTCTTCTGGCTCCGCCAGTTTGAGACGCTGGTGCGCGCGCCAGGCCATCCAGCCGTAGGTCCAGTAAGCGGCCAGGAAGATGAGCGCGGTCAGGGTGAGCATGAGAAGCAGGAAGTACCTCGTGATCCACATGCGCATGAGTGCATACCAGGAGATATTCCCCATCTGGTAGGCCCCTTTGTCGAGCGCATAGGACGCAAACCTGGAGTTTTGGAAGAGGCTGACGGAACCAGTCATGGCGCCGGACTCTGTCTGATCGAGGAAGGCGCCGGCCAAGGTATCGGCCGATGAACTCTGGCGGAGGACGATCATCACGATGGAACGATCCGGAGAAGATGGCGACTGGATTTCCTCCACCAGGGCGTCGGGGGGCGCGTGCAAGTCGGCGGGCAGTCTCTCGGCCCAGGGAGTTCGGGTGAGCTTGGACCACCAGCGCGAAGCTTCGGCCTTGGCGGCGAGGAGATTGTCGAGGACCCCGTTGGACGGTTGGACGTGGAGGCCATTTGCATCGAGAGTGGCAGGGGCCAGTGCATCCAGCGACTGGAAGGCGGGCTGATCGGCAACGGCGCCCACGATGAGATAGTCGCGTCCGCCGCTGATGACGGCGCTGGGTCCGGCGACGGTGACGCGCAGGGCCGGGTAGCCGGTTTCCGCCCCGAACTGGCTCATCAGGTGCAGGTAGAGAGCGATCTCATCGGTAGTGGGGGCGACCGGAAGGACCACCGTGGTCTCTGACAAATCGGCCCGCCGCGTGAAGGGAAAGCCTGCATTGGCGAAGAGATCGAGGTTGGGCATGCGGGTCCAGAGCGACATCCTCTCGAGATCGATCGAGGAACCGCAGAGGATGTCTCCGGACAGAAGCGCACTCTGGGTGCCGCCCAGGTTGACAGGGACAAAGTCGAAGCTGAAAAGGAGGGTGTTGCCGAAGGGGCGAAAATCCTCGACCGGAATGCGAATATGGCGCTGTCCATTGACGAAATCCGCTGCTGGGAGGAGGGGGATTTCATTGACGAGCACGCCGTTGAGCACCACGCGCAAGGCAGAACCGGCTGCCAACTGGTGCGCGTCGTAGCGATAAAGAAGATGGAGGTCGAGGAATTGCTTTTCGCCAAAATGCAGGTCGGGGGGGAGATGGAAGTAGACGGGAATGGGGCTTGAACCGTCGGAATGCAAGGCATCCGGGGTGAGGCAATTTGTGAGCGGAGAGGCCTTGGCGGCAGGCAGCCAGCGCGGTGCGTCGTCGATGGCGCGGGGCGAGGGCAGAGTGGTGTCGGGAAGCTGGGCGGTATCGCCCGACCAGGCAACGCCCAGGACCGGGGGCGGAGCAGCTTTTCCTGCGAGGGCGAGGGTTTGCGCGGCATTGAGGAGTTGGTGGTCGTCGTCGCCGGCCAGCACCAGAAGGCTTCCGAATGGGTCGGAGGGATGATTCCGGAGCGCAATGAGGGAGCCGTTTCCGGCGGGAAGTTTCAAGTCTGGCGGAAGAGTGGAGCGCTGGCTGGAGAAGAGGACGGCATTTCCCGGCGGAATCTGGCCAACGAAGACGGCAAAGCGAACCGGCCGTGAGCCGGACAGCAGTCCAAACCACGATGCGACCACGCCCGCGGACTCGAGATCCCTGGGAGTGGGCGGTTGAAGAAAGACGAAGGGAACGACGGTCTGGCTCTGGAGTTCGTTGTCGAAGATGGGCAGGGGGAGCTGGGTGAGGTCGTTTTCCAGACGAAGCCAGTCGCCGGCCACTTCCAGCGAGGAAGCGGGAAAGATGCGGCAGAGAACGTTCTGACGGGCCTGGTTCTCCGACAGCATGACCCCACTGCCGGTGAACTCGAAGGTGAGGGTGTTTGTGCGCACCAGCAAGGCGTCGGAGACGGGGATCTCCACCAAGGCCATGTTGTTCTTGAGGTCGGATGGAGGGGGCGGCGCCAGGGTGGCGATGGCCGAGCCGTTGAGGGTTACGCGGAGACTGGTCGAATGGGGATCGAGGCTGGGGTCGATGTTGTAGAGCAGCTTGAGGGTTGCCTGATGCGGCACCAGCGCGTGCGCCAGGGTGAAGCGAACCGTGAAGTAGGAATGGGGTCCGCGCATTCCAATCCCGTTCCCCTGGCCAAGATCCCTGAGGGTGAGCACCTGCAGGTTGAGGGCGGGAGCCGCCGCGGGCACGGCCTGCGCGGAGGCTGCGCCGCAAGCGCCCAGCAGGCAGGCTGCCAGCAGCCATGCCGCTGCTTGAGCCGCCTTGGCTGGCTTTTTCCGGGACTTCTCAGGAAACATGCTGCGGAGGACCTGGAGAATTCCATGGACGGACAAAACTATGACCCGTCCCAGGCTTACCAGAGGCTGATCCACCTCTTTGACCTCGCCCAGGGCGAGCCAGGCATCGGCGCGCGAGTAGAGGGCTCTGGCCAACGTCTCCTGTTCGGCGATGGTGGGAAGCAGGAAGGCGACACGCACCGACTGGTTGCTCAAGCCGACCACGGTTGCGCCGATCTCCGCGTCGCCGACAATCTCGGGAAAGGCCATCCGGAAGGATTGGCCCATGGTAAAAAGCTCGTTTTTGGGAAGGGCAATCGAAGCGCCGCCCACCGACATGTCGATCGACATGGCGTCGATTCGGCGACCGTCTGGAAAGTCGAGGCGCACCGCGATTTTTGCATTGATGCGAACCGATTCGCGCCGTTGCTTCTGTTCGAGGGCGACCGCCGCGGCAACGCCGAGAATGACGATGTTGAACAGTACCCAGACCACGTTCATGAGGACGGCGCCGGTGTGCTGGGGATCGGAAACAAAGAGCCGGTACGGGGCGACCAGGAGACCCGCGAAGTTGAGCAGAAGCATCCACTTGGTGGGGGCGGCAATCTTGCTGTCGAAGGTGGTCTGGTCGAGGGTGCTTCCCTTGTCGGTGACATTGAACTTGCCCAGTTTTGGATTGATGAGGGCCAGGAGAGTGGGCAGGAGGATATAGGGGGCGAGGACGGCCTCGTAAATTTCGTTCCAGAAGGAATGGCGGTGCCTTCCCTGGACGCGGGAGTTGGTGAGGCTGGCCAAGACGAGATGGGGAAGGGCAAAGGCGAGAATGGCGACCCAGTAGCCGGGAATGATGGTTCGGCGCAAGAGGAGGTAGACCAGCGGCGCACCGAGAAAGACCAGGCGGGGAACGGCGTACATGAAGTGCAGCATGGCGTTGAGGTAGCAGAGGCGCTGGGTAAACTTCATTCCGCGCGCGAGCAGGGGATTATCGGTGCGCATGATCTGGATCATGCCGCGCGCCCATCGGACGCGCTGTCCGACATGGGCGGCCAGGGTTTCCGTGGCCAGGCCCGCGGCTTGCGGAATGTTGATGTACGCGGTGTTGTAGCCGAGTTTTTGCATACGCAGGGAAGTGTGGGCGTCCTCGGTGACGGTTTCGACGGCGATGCCACCGACCTCGTCCAGCGCGGAGCGGCGGAGCAGGGCGCAGGAGCCGCAGAAGAAGGTCGCATTCCAGAAGTCGTTGCCGTCCTGGATGATGCCATAGAACAACTCGGCTTCATTGGGGATGGTCTTGTATTGCAGCAGGTTGCGCTCGAACGGGTCGGGTGAATAGAAATGATGGGGAGTCTGGAGCATGGCCAGATTTTGATCGACAAGCATCCAGCCCAAGGTCATCTGCAGAAAACTGCGGGTGGGCACGTGGTCGCAATCGAAGATGGCGACGAAGGGCGAGTTCATGGTGCTGAGCGCTTGATTGATGTTGCCGGCCTTGGCATGGCGATGCTCGGAGCGCGTCAGGTAGCCGACGCCGGCTTCGCGGGCGAACTCTTCAAAATCGAGGCGCGAGCCGTCGTCCAGGATGTAGACATGGAGCTTGTCGGGCGGGTAATCGATGTTGATGGCGGCCAGCGCGGTATAGCGGACCAGGGAGAGGGGCTCGTTGTAGGTAGGAATGAGCAGATCCACATGCGGCCAGGCCGATGCGTCGGTGGGCATGGGAATGGGTTTGCGGTGAAGAGGCCACGCGGTCTGCATGTAGCCGAGGATCATGATGACCGCGGTGTAGGCTTCGGCGGAGATGAGAATCAGCAGAAAGAAGGCATCCAGGTTGACCCGCTGATTGGCTTCATTGCTGAAATAGCTGATCAGCGTGGCGATGCGCCACCATCCATAGCGGAAAGTGGCAGCCAGCGAAAACATCATCAACGCCAGAGTGAGAATCCGCGAGGAGGAGAGACGGTTGGCCACCAGGCCCAGCAGAATGCTGACCGAACCCAGGATGATCTGGTTGCGCCAACTGAGATGGATGCTGATGAACTGGAAAAACAGGAATGCCGTGAGGCAGAGCACAAGCACTCGTAAGAGGCGCGAAATGGCGTCAGGCCGATCCGGATAGGTTTTCATTCAGCCCACAAAATACATGTACAGTTGACTTCAACGCGGCTCCGCTCAAGGGCTGGCGATCTCGAACCCTGCAGTCGCAGCCATATAGATTCCAGCCAGTTTCTCATGACCTGCAAGGCGCCTGGCAGGCTGCGGGTTCTCCGCGTAACGTAAACAACACGGAATGGTAACCTTACTCCCTGGCACAAGCAATAATCAAGACGGATTTGACCTTGTTTCCGCAGGGGCACATTCCTCTTCGACGCAATCTGGAGCAGGATGTTTTTCGGAGTCGGCTGGCCAGGCTGGGGGCAATTCCACCGCCTGAGGAAACACCGCACAAATCGGCAGGCCGCTTTGGGTTCCCTACGCGCGGCGATTGCCGAAAAGAGGGGCACACTGTTCCCTTGCGATCCTTTCAAGCCAATCAGCATCCGAACGGCCATCCAGTGGGAGATGGCTGTCAGCGCGCCGCAACCGAGCGTATAGAAGAGGACAGGATTGCTCCTGGTTTAGGCGTAGGGTGCTGGCATGCTCGTGGACATCGCAGAAGTACATTGCGCGCTCGATCATGACGAACTCGAACCGTGTTTTCAGCCCGTGGTGGAATTGCATACGGGCCGATTGACCGGCTTTGAAGTGTTGGCCCGCTGGCGACACCCGCAGCTTGGCCTGGTCTTGCCGGAGAACTTCATTTCGCTAGCGGAACAAAACGGTTTGATAGGACGGCTGACGCAGCAGATACTACGCAAGGCATTCGTGTCGGCTCCCGACATACCGGAGCCTCTGGTGCTGGCGGTGAATGTGTCGCCGGTCCAGTTACACGATTTGAGCCTGCCCGGCCAGATTCGGGAAGCAGCGGAGCAGGCCGGGTTCCCGCTGAAACGGTTGGCGGTTGAAATTACCGAGACTGGCCTTTTGAACAACCTTGAACGAGCGCAAAAGATTACAGGCGAGTTGAAGGCTATGGGTTGCGGGCTTTCGCTGGACGACTTTGGAACGGGATATTCGAGCCTGTGCCACCTTCAGGCGCTGCCGTTCGATGTGCTGAAGGTTGATCGCAGCTTTGTCATTTCCATGACCAATACACGCGAAAGCCGGAAGATCGTGGCGGCGATCCTTGGTCTGGGACACAGCCTGGGCATGATGACCGTGGCGGAGGGAGTGGAGACAGAGGAGCAGGCAGACATGCTTCTGCGGCTGGGCTGCGAAATGGGGCAGGGATGGTTCTACGGGCACCCTTTGAAGGCGGATCGAATAGCGGGCATGGTCGCGGCTGCGCCGCGGACTCCATCAACCGGATTGCCCGCGCAGGGGCACGGCTGGGTTGTCTCGAGACTGGAAGCGCAGCCCGCGGAGCGCTTGGCGCAACTGCAGGCGATCTATGACGGCGCTCCCGTGGGCTTGGGTTTTCTGGATTGCAATCTTCGTTACGTAAGCCTCAACCAGCGGCTTGCCGATATGGATGGCGTAGCGATGGCGGCGTATATGGGAAAAACCGTGAAAGAGGTGACTCCCAGGGCGTTTCCAAGGTTTGAGCCCTATCTCCGCCGCGCCTTGCGGGGCGAGGCGATCCCGGAGGTCGAGGTTTCCGTGCCGGCCCAAAAAGCCGGCGAAGCAGACAGGACGACGCTTTTGTCCTATCAGCCGGCTTTCGACGAGGAGGGAGAAGTGATCGGAGTTTCGCTCGCGGCGGTAGACATTACGGAGCGGAAGCGGACCGAAGATGCGCTTCGCGAGAGTGAAACGCATCTTCGATATATGGTCGAACTGAATCCTGGGATTCCATGGGTCATGGATTCAGAGGGCAACAACCTGGATGTGAGTTCCCGATGGACAGAGCACACCGGGTTGAGCAAGGAGCGGACACACAACATGGGTTGGCTAGATGCCGTGCATCCGGAGGATGTGGAACGTACATTGAAAGCCTTGCGGGAAGGGCTGCATGCCGGAAGTCCGATCGATATCGAGTACAGAGTGAGGCGTCCTGGCCAGGGGTGGCGATGGATGCGGTCGCGGGGATCGCCGCGGTTCGGGCCATCCGGTAAGATTCTTCGCTGGTATGGCAGCGTGGAGGACATCGACCAGCGAAAACACATGGAAGAAGCACTGCGCAAGAGCCATGCATAGCTGCGGGCATTCGTTCCGGTGTGGCGCCGATGGGCATTGCAATCGTAGATTTTCGGAAGAGAATGTGCGGGAGAGTATCGAACGCTTCAGCGTAAAAGAATGAGGTTTTCGGTCGGCTTCACGTCCGTTCTTCCCTCGCGAAGACCTCGTAGCCGATGAAGATGCGTTTCTCCACCGCGTCCGCGGCTGTAGTCTGAATCAGGCTTTTCATAGAAGGGAAATGGATCATGAAAATCGCTTTTCTCGGACTGGGCAAGATGGGGTCGCCCATGGCTCGGCGCCTGCTTGCCGCAGGGCACGAACTGGTGGTGTGGAACCGAACCCGCGCACGGGCGGAGGCCCTGGCGGCTCAAGGCGCGGCGATCGCGGATACGGCGGCTGACGCGGCCCGGCAGGCAGAGGTAACGCTGAGCATGCTCTTCGACGACAAGGCCAATGAAGAGGTTCTGCTGGGCCGCGCGGGCGAGGGTTCGGGCGGGGTTCTGGACGGGCTGGCTCCGGGCGCGTTGCACATTTCGCTTTCAACCATCAGTGTGGCATTGAGCGAGCGACTGACGGCCGAGCACGCCCGCCGCGGACTCGCCTTTGTGGCGGCACCAGTCTTTGGGCGTCCCAACATTGCCGAGGCAGGCCGCCTGTGGATTGTGGCCGCCGGGGCGGAGGAGGCGGTGGCTCGGGCCCATCCATTGCTTGAACCGCTCTCGCGCGGCATCTCGGTGATCGGAACTGAACCGCGCCAGGCCCACGCCCTTAAGCTCGGCGGAAACTTTCTCATCAGCGCCATGATTCACGGGCTGGGCGAGGCTTTTGTCTATGCCGAGGGACAGGGAATTGCGCCGACGGCGTTTCTTGAAACCGTGAACAGCGCGCTTTTCCAGTCGCCGTTTTATGCCGCATACGGCGATGTGATGCTGAATCCGCCGCGAGAGCCGGGCGCCACCATGGAACTTGGCGCCAAGGACCTGGGGCTGCTGCGTGCGGCCGCGGCTGCCCGCCACACTCGTCTGAGCCTGGCCGAGGAGCTGGCGGAAATTTTCAGGCAGGCACAGGAATCGGGCCTGGGGGGTGAGGATTGGGCGGTGGGCCAGTATCGGATGGCGGCGCGCCGGGGGATTTTGCAGGACTGATCGCCGGCGATGGCGGGCGGCAACGCACCAGGATTGGTTAGGATAGAGCCATGGGCATGAGTCTCAAGGGAAAAATCGTCTTGATTACCGGCGCCTCGTCGGGCATTGGCGCGGCCACAGCATTGACCTTTGCAGGCGAGGGGGCGCGGCTTCTGCTGGCGGCCCGGCGCGCCGGCAAACTGGCGCAGGTGGCCTCCAGCGCGCTGGAGCACGGAGCGCCGGCGGTACACTCTCTCAGCCTGGATGTACGCGACCATCGCGCGGTACAGCAGGCCATCGACAGCCTTCCGGCGGAGTGGGCGGAGATCGATATTCTGATCAACAACGCGGGCCTGAGCCGCGGCCTGGACAAGCTTTACATGGGCGATATTCAGGACTGGGAAGAAATGATCGATACCAACGTGAAGGGGCTGCTCTACGTGACCCGCGCGGTGGTGCCGGGCATGGTGGTGCGGGGGCGCGGGCACGTGGTGAACCTGGGCTCGACGGCCGGTGAGATGACCTACCCCAACGGCGCCGTCTACTGCGCCACGAAGGCGGCAGAACGGGCCATCAACGACGGCCTGCGCCAGGATGTTCTGGGTACGCCCATCCGGGTCACCACCGTGGACCCAGGCATGGTCGAGACGGATTTCAGCCTGGTCCGCTTTCACGGCGACCAGCAACGCGCGGCCAAGGTCTACAAAGGCGTAACGCCGCTGACGCCGGAAGACATCGCCGATGCGATCGTCTGGGCGGTGAGCCGTCCAGAGCATGTCAACGTAGCGCGGGTGCTTCTCACTCCGGTTCAGCAGGCGAACTCACTGCTCTTCCACCGCGAATCGTAGGGGCGAGCGGCCAAAATCCCGCGGGGAACGGGTGGTACTACTGGAGCGCCTCGATCTGCGATTCGATCTGGGCCAGGGCGTCCGCAAGGGCGGCGCGTCGGGCGGGGTGCCAGGTCTTTTGCGAAAGAATGCTTTCCTTTTGCAAATGCAGCGCCTGTTTCTGGCGCTCCTTGTCCGTACGGTGCTGTTCCGTCGCCCGGCGGACTTCCTCGCTCACAATTTCGTTGCCGGCGTCGACCTCCGGTTGTTGCAAGGCATTTGCCATTTGATCCTCCACGGATTTACTTTCCCAACCACGAGCCATATCTTCATTCTACTGGGGTTTTATCCGTGGCGTCCCGCGGATTGAAGATGGGCAAGCACCGGTTGAGTGGAGGAATGCCTATGCGCGTCTGGCAGATTTCATCATTTGGCGTTGATTTATTGGAGTTTGCGGAGCGTCCGACTCCCCAACCCGGGCCCGGTGAAGTGCTGGTGCGGGTGCATGCAATTTCTTTCAACTATCGCGATTTGCTGATGGTGAAAGGAGTTTACAACCCCAAACTGGCTTTACCGCGCATTCCCTGTTCGGACGGCGCGGGCCAGGTGGAAGCCGTGGGCGAAGGCGTAACCCAGTGGAAGCCCGGAGACCGCGTGGCGGGCATCTTCCTGCAGAATTGGCTGGACGGCGCGCTCACTCCGGCCAAGGCCAGGGGCGCGCTGGGCGGGGACGTCGACGGGATGCTGGCCGAATATGTGGTTCTGAAGGAATCCGGGGTGGTGGCCGTGCCTGCGTATCTCAGCTACGAGGAGGCCGCCACGCTGCCGTGTTCCGCTGTCACGGCCTGGAACGCGCTGGCCGCGGGGAATATGAAGCCTGGTTCGACGGTGCTGATCCAGGGCACGGGCGGGGTAGCGATCTTTGCCCTGCAATTTGCGCGGCTGATGGGCGCACGGGTGCTGGGCGTGTCATCGAGCTACGAGAAGCTGGAGCGGGCCTACGAACTGGGCCTGGACGCGGGACTGAACTATCGGGACCACCCCGAATGGGACCGCTGGGCGGTGGAGGTGACGGGCGAGGGCGTGGATCTGGTGGTGGAGGTGGGGGGCGTAGGCACGCTGCCGCGCTCGCTGCGCGCGATCCGGATTGGCGGCACGATCGCCCAGGTGGGCGTGCTCTCCGGTCCGTCCGAAGCTTTGCCGATCTCGACCATCCTGCACAAACAGGCGCGCATTCAGGGCATCTACGTGGGCTCGCGCAAGGACTTTCAGGAGATGAACAAGGCCATCACCCTGGTGCAACTGCGTCCTGTTGGCGAGAACTTCCCCTGGACGGAGGCGCGGGAAGCCCTGGCCCGCATGGAAGAGGGCTCGCATTTTGGCAAGCTGGTGCTGACAGTGCACTGAGAGTGAGCGGGCGCTAGAGCGGTTTCGATTCAAATGTTGCCATCTGAAGAGCGTGCGAGGTGGCATTTTCATCCACCCCATCGACAAAGACCTGTCGCTGGGGACCCCGGAGTGAAAAATGCCACTTGGCCCCGGGGATTCTGTAAAGAGCAGAATCGAAACCGCTGTTGCGGGGGCAGATGGGCGGTCGCGCTGCGATTGGCCGCCTGTACCGAAACAGGCGAAACTACCGGCTCGACGCGATGGAACCGGAGAGCAGGCGAGTGTAGATGTCGAGCGTCTCCCGGTTGAAGCAGACGAATTGCACCGTCTCGACGCCGCTGGCCTGGGCGTGTTTGGCGATGGTATCGACCGCGATACGAGCTGCGCGCTCCTGCGGGAAGCGGTAGACGCCGGTGCTGATGGCGGGAAAGGCTATCGAGCGCACCTGGTGCTCATGGGCGAGTTCCAAGCTGCGGCGGTAGCAATTTGCCAGGAGATTGTCTTCGCCGTGCTCTCCGCCCTGCCAGACCGGGCCGACGGCATGAAAGACCCACTGGGCGGGCAGCAGGAACCCCGGCGTGGCTTTGACGCCCCCTGTGGCGCAGCCGTTCAGCTTGCTGCAGGCTTCGAACAACTCCGGTCCCGCGGCGCGGTGAATCGCTCCGTCCACCCCGCCGCCGCCGAGCAGAGACGAGTTGGCCGCATTCACGATGGCGTCCACATGAAGTTGGGTAATGTCGCCCAGGATGGCGGTCAATTTTGCCATGGTCTGCGCATCCTCCTTACATCGGGGAAAAAAGCCCCGCATCCGGCAGATGATCTGCGCCGGATGCGGGGCTTACCTGCCGCAGCGCAGGTGCTTACTTGTTGGTGAGGGCTTCCACGCCGGGGAGCTTTTTGCCTTCGAGGAATTCGAGGCTGGCGCCGCCGCCAGTGGAGATGTGGGTGATCTGGTCGGCAAGGCCGGTCTTGTTGATGGCCGAAACTGAGTCCCCGCCGCCGATGATGGAAATGGCCTTCTTATTGGCTGCGACCGCCTTGGCGATGGCGTTGGTGCCCACGGCGAAGCGGGGGAACTCGAAGACGCCGGCGGGGCCGTTCCAGACGATGGTCCGGGCGGTGGCCACGGCGGCCTCAATGGCCGCGATGGACTTGGGACCGATGTCCAGGCCCTGCCAGTCGGAGGGGAAGTTCACGGAGCAATCCCAGGTCTGGGTCTTGGCGTCGGGGGTGAAGCTGTCGGCCAGGATGTTGTCGACGGGGAGAAGTAGGTTGACGCCCTTGGCCTTGGCCTTGTCGAGAGCGGCCTTGGCCATCTCGATCTTGTCCTCTTCGACGAGGCTCTTGCCGGTGGTGACGCCGAGGGCGCGCTGGAAAGTGTAGGCCATGCCGCCGACGATGACCAGGGTGTCGACCTTATCGAGCAGGTTGTCGATGACGTCGATTTTGCCGGAGATCTTGGAGCCGCCGATGATGGCCACGAAGGGCTTCTCGGGGCTTTCGAGGGCTTTGCCGAGATAGGTGATTTCCTTTTCCATCAGCAGGCCGGCAACGGCGGGGGTGAGGAAGTGGGTGATGCCCTCGGTGGAGGCGTGGGCGCGGTGGGCGCTTCCGAAGGCGTCGTTGACGTAGACGTCGGCCAGCGAGGCCAGAGCCTTGGAGAAGGCCGGGTCGTTGGCTTCTTCTTCGGGGTGATAGCGGAGGTTCTCAAGCAGCAGAACCTGGCCGGATTCGAGCTTCAGCGACAGCTCAGTGGCCACGTCGCCGATGCAGTCGGGGGAAAAGGCTACGTTAACGCTTTCGCCGAGCGCCTTGTCGAGCAGTTCGCGCAGCCGGTCAACCACCGGGCGCAGGGAGTATTTGGGATTGACTTTGCCCTTGGGGCGGCCCAGGTGGGAAGCGAGGATGACCTTGGCCTTGTGCTGGAGGGCGTACTGGATGGTGGGCAGGGTGGCCACGATGCGGGTGTCGTCGGTGATGGTCGAGCCGTCTTCCGTGAAGGGCACGTTGAAGTCGACGCGGATGAAGACCCGCTTGTTGGTCAGATCGATGTCGCGAATGGAAAGCTTAGGCATAAAAAGACTCACTCCGGGAGAGATTTGAGGCTCTCGGCCCGTCGTGAGGCGGATACAGCTCTCGCGGGCGGAGAGCGGGGGAATGGAGGAACCCGAACCCCAGGGCGGGGCGCTCGAGACGTGTGTCAGGAGCGCTCCGCGGATGGAGAGAAAGGACTAGAGGCCCTTCTTGACCAGGAAGCTGATCAAGTCGACGACGCGGTTGGAATAAGCCCACTCGTTGTCGTACCAGCTGAGCACCTTGACGCTGTTTCCGACCACCTTGGTCAGAGGAGCGTCGAGGATGGAGGAGCGCGCATCGCCCTTGTAGTCGGAGCTGACGAGGAGGTTTTCGTCGTAGCCCAGGATGCCCTTGAGCTCGCCTTCGGAGGCCTTCTTGAAGGCGGCATTCAGCGCTTCGGCGGTGATGGGCTTCTCGGCGATAAAGGTGAGATCGACGATGGAGACGTTGGGTGTGGGAACGCGGATGGCGAAGCCGTCAAGCTTGCCCGAGCTCTCGGGGATGACCAGCTTGAGGGCCTTGGCGGCGCCGGTGGAAGTGGGGATCATCGACAGGGCAGCGGCGCGGGCGCGACGCAGATCCTTGTGAGGAGCATCGAGGATGACCTGATCGCCAGTGTAGCTGTGGATGGTGGTCATGATGCCGGAGACGATGCCGCATGTTTCCAGGATGACCTTGACGACGGGGGCCAGGCAGTTGGTGGTGCAGCTGGCGTTGGAGATGATGTTGTGCTTGGCGGCATCGTACTTGTCCTGGTTGACGCCGAGCACGATGGTGATGTCTTCGTTCTTGGCGGGAGCCGAGATGATGACCTTCTTGACGGTCGTTCCCAGGTGAACCTTCGCCTTGTCTGCGTCGGTAAAGAAGCCGGTGGACTCGACCACGACCTGCGCGCCGGTTGAAGCCCAGTCCAGCTTGGAGGGATCGCGCTCGGAGAAGACCTTGATCTTCTTGCCGTCGACGGTGATGAAATCTTCGCCTGCGGTGACTTCGTTCTTCAGGTTGCCCAGAATCGAGTCGTACTTGAGCAGGTGGGCGAGCGTTGCTGGACTGGTCAAATCGTTAACCGCGACAAAATCGATCTCGGGATTGCCAAGCGCGGCGCGGAAAACATTCCGGCCAATGCGGCCGAAGCCGTTGATACCAACCTTAACTGCCATGTGTTTCTTCTCCTTCGTAGTCGGTGAGGCTGTGGATAGAGCTCGTTCGAGTTTGCTGCCTGCGGGGGCCGTGGGGCGGCCAACGGGCAACTCCACCAAACTCATGATCGTAACATTCCGGCCAGCAAGAACGAAATCGGAACGCATTTCATTCCGTTTGGCACAAAGAACCTGCCACCGGTAGTGTGCCCATTCCGGCGCACAATCGTATGTGACGGTGTGCACACCATTTGCAGCACCCGGTGGAAGTATGGTATCCCGGTAACAACATGAAGGTGTTCAAGGCAGCATGAGAAGACGTTCCCGACACACTCCCAATACTTCGGAATCCACAGGCAAGATCGGCCAGGAACTTCCCTCGAATCAACCGCGGCCGCTAGTGCCGCTTTATCCGGACGAGCTTCCGGCGCCGGCAGTGAAACAGGCTGCGGAGCCGCGAGCGGCGCAACCCCGGCCTGCCAAAGCGGAACGGCCCGCCCGGCAGGAATGGAATGAGCCGGCAGGATCGGGCCGCCTGGAAGTAGAAACGCAGCCGGAACTGGAGCACCCGGAGCCTGAAGCGGCCGAGCGCTCGCCGCTGGCCCCCAAAGGCATTGTGGTGCTGGCAATCGGCCTTCCCGGCTCAGGAAAGACGACCTGGTTCGGCCGGCGCGGCATTACCCCGCTTTCCAGCGATCTGCTGCGCAATATTCTCTTCGACGACGTGGAGGAACAGCGCTACCAGGGGCTGGTTTTCTCCACCCTTCGCTCGTTGCTGAGGGCGCGGCTGATCGCCCGCATGCCGTGGAACTACGTGGACGCCACCAACCTGTCGACGCACGAACGGCGGCAGTGGATCAAGATGGCCAAGAGCTTCGGCTACGAGGTGCAGGCGGTGTTCTTCGATGTGCCGCTGGATGTATGCCTGGAGCGCAACAGCAAGCGCGACCGCTCAGTGAGCGAGGACGTGATGCGCAAGATGGCCGAGAAGCTGAAGCCACCGGTCTTCGAAGAGGGATTTTCGAAGATCACGGTGGTGCGCGTGAAGAGCGCGAGCTAAAGAGAGAGCTCGGCCTGCTACCGCGGTTCTACAGACGCTGTAGAGCAGAATTACAGAGGAGACTTCTTTATGAGTACTCCGGCAACGCCCGCTTCTTCCGTCGAGCCCTGGCTGCGTGGGACGCACGCCGAGGTTGCGGCGGTGGGGCGGGCGGTTTTGCATGCGCTGGATTTGGCGCTGGACGACCTGAGCCTTTGGACCTCTGGGTTGAGCGATGCAGAGGTCCACGCGCGGCCTCTGGGCCTGCCTTCGCTGGCCTTCCATCTGCGGCACATTGCACGTTCGGTGGACCGGCTGCTGACGTATGCCGAGGGCGGGCAGCTTTCCCAGGAGCAGTTGGCGGTGCTCAAGGCGGAACAGGGCAGGGAAGAGACGCTGGCCGAGCTTCTGGCCGAGGTGGAGGCATCGTTCAGCAACGCGGGAGACCGGGTGCGGGTGCTGGCCACGGCGGACTTCAACCTTTTCCGCGGCGTGGGACGCAAGCAGTTCCCCACCTCGATTGGCGGGGCGCTGATTCACGTTGCCGACCACACGCAGAGGCATACGGGGCAGGTGGTGACGACGGCCAAGGTGCTGAAGGCGTTGCGAGGGTAAGGGGTAGTCAGCTTTTCCCCGGAGCGTTCAAGTCTGTGAGGCCTTCGGGCAGGGCCATTTCGACGCGTTTGGATTCCAGGTCGATGTTGCGCAAGAAGCTTTTGGCAAAGGGGACCAGGACCTCGCCCACGGCGCCACGCACCACCAGCAGGGCCACGGGACCGGCGGTTCGATCCACATCGACAATCTCGCCCACCAGCGACGCCGCGGAGGCTTCAGATGCTCCGGCGACGTCGACCAGGGCGCAGCCGATCAGGTCGCTGACATAGACCTCGTCCTCGGTGGGAAGAGCGCGCTCCGCGCGGGGAATGGCGACGATGAGGTCCGAGAGGGTCTCGGCGGCAGTGATGGAATCCACGCCGGAAAAGTGCAGGACCAAGCCACCCTTGTGAAGCCAGTGGGCGATGAGTTCGACTTCGCGGGGGGCAGGGGCGGTGCGAGAGCCGGAGGCAGCTTCGGGCAGGAGCCAAAGGCGGCGTCTCTCGGTGAATTTTTCAGGGAAATCGGTCAGAATCTCGGCGAAGACTTCGCCCTTGCGGCCTTGCGGGCGGCGAATATGCGCCAGCCAAACCCATTCTTCCGTCGCGGTCATCGCATCCTCCGGCAGCCGGATGCAGGCGCGGCGGCCATTCTAGGCTTCGTCGTCTTCTTCCAGGATGTCGAGCGTGTAGCGATGGTGCAGCTTCATGCTGACGGCGCCCAGAATGGTGCGCACGGAGCGGGCGATCCGCCCCTGCTTGCCGATTACCTTGCCCACGTCCTGCGGGGCAACGCGCAGTTTGAGGAGAGTGTTGTCATCGCGGTCCACGGACTCGACCTGAACCTCGGCCGGCTCGTCCACCAAAGCCCGCGCAATCTCGCGTACCAACTCTTCGACATTGACCATAGCGTTTTGGGTCATGCTCGTGCCCCTGACCGGATGCGTTTCAAAGTATACGACTTCAAGCCGGCGATTTGGATTGGTGCGCGCATGGTATCAGCACACACCCATCTGCGTCAGCAATGGTGTGCGCGCCGGCTGGAGCGCACACACTCAGGGGGAGGAGAGACGGAAATCAGGCGGCCGCGGGTTCTGAAACCGGGGCCGGATTCTTAGCTACCAGCTTGGCGACGATGGGCGAAAGTTGCGCGCCAACGCTTTGCCAGTAGGCAATGCGCTCGTGCTTCAACTCGACGGAGGCCGGGTTGGTGCGGGGGTTGTAGGTGCCGACGACCTCGATCGAACGGCCATTGCGGGCGCGGTCCTTCTCGATGGCCACGATGCGGTAGTAGGGCTGCTTGCGGGCGCCGAAACGCGCCAAACGAATCATCACCACGGCGATACGGTTCCTTTCGAAATCCAATGCTCTGTTGCTGTCTATGGGGATCGTCCCGGCCGGCGCCAGCATATTTCAGGCACCTTGTCGGATCAAAGATCAGGCAGGACTGCCCAACCTCGCAAGACACAACACCTAAGTATCGCCGAAAGTGACCGTTTGAGGCAAATCAGGCGATGGCGGTCGGATGGCGGGGAATAGAAACTTCAGGAGGGGCTGCACCCGAAGGGTCCAACTGGCTTCGTCGTGGGTTCCGCCTTGAATTTCTTCGAAGTGCAGATTCTCGTCCGGGCGCCAGCCATGGTCCAGGAGACGCCGGTGGAGCAACTGGGCGTCTTCGAGGGTGTGGAGTCCTTCGCGGTCGCCCACATCGAGCCACAGCCGCGGACGTTCGCAGAGCTGCGGGGCATGCTGGCTCAGGAAGCGAAGAATGCTTTTGCGGTTCCACCATACGCTGGGCGAAAGCAGGGCGAGCTTGCCAAAAAGCTGCGGATGGCGCAGACCGAGATAGAGAGAAACCAGCGCTCCCAGGGAGGAGCCGCCGAGGCCGGTGTGGGTGCGTTCCGTCCGCACCCGGTACTGGGAAGCAATCCACGGCATCAGCTCGCGGGTCAGCATCAGCCCGTACTGTTCCGCCTCGCCGCCGCCCAGTTGATCGTCCGGCTCAAAGGTGTATTCGGCGATGCGGCGGGGTCCGGCGTGGTAGATGCCGACAATCACCATGGGCTCTGTCTGGCCTGCTTCGATGGCCGCGTCGGCGTGCTCGCGCAGGCCCCAAGTGCGGCCGGGGAGGAAGGAGGTGCGGCCATCGAAGAGGTTTTGCCCGTCCTGCAGGTAGAGCACCGAGTAGGTCCGTGCCTGTTGCTGGTCGTAACCTGGCGGGAGGTAGACGATCAGATCCCGCGTATCGGGCAGATAGCGGCTGGGGAAGGCGCGATGGAGCCGCAGCCGGGGATGCGGCGAGGCTTCCTGGGCCACCAGCAATCCTTGCGGCGTCTCCGGGCAATTCTGGCGTTCCAGATCCAATCGCTGCGCTCCTGTTGGCGTCGATCGCGGGCTGGCGGCGGAAGTGCCGGAGATCGGCGGCCTGTGGCTGTTACATTAACAACAAATCGGCGATTCTCCTATTGTCTGCTGCGCTCCGGAGGGCGCGCGCCATGGTTCGCGAGTATCACAAGTGGACTTCCAGCCGTCTGAGCCGGGAGATGGAATTGCTCGTCTTCGGCCACGCGGGATTGCCGGTGGTGGTCTATCCCACCTCTGGCGGCCGCTTCTTCGAGTTTGAGGACCGCGGCATGGTCTCCGCCCTGGCGGGAAAGATCGACGCGGGGCAGCTTCAGCTCTACTGCGTGGACTCAGTGGACATGGAGAGCTGGTACAACCGGCAGATAGCTCCCCGGCGGCGGATCGCGCGCCAAATCGAGTATGAGAATTATGTGCTGCGCGAGGTGGTTCCGCTGATTCGCAGCAAGAACCCGGACCAGCGGCTGACGGCGCTGGGGTGCAGCTTCGGCGGCTACCACGCGGTGAACATCGCGCTGCGGCATCCGGACATTTTCACCGGACTGCTCTCCCTGTCTGGCGCTTTCGATCTGGCGAATTTTCTCGACGGGTACTACGACCGGGACTGCTACTACAATCTACCCACGCATTACGTGCCGCACTTGAACGACCCCTGGTTTCTGGAGCGCTTCCGGCGCAACCGCCTGATCCTGGCCACCGGCTGGGACGACCATTGCCTCAGCCAGAACCAGGAGCTCGACCGAATCTTGAGCGCCAAGGAGATTCCCCACCAACTCTACATCTGGGAGACACACAACTCCCACGACTGGCCCACCTGGGAGCGGATGGTGCGGGAGTATCTTTGTAGGGAGTAGGGAGTAGGGAGTAGGGAGTAGGGAGTAGGGAGTAGGGAGTAGGGAGTAGGGAGTAGGGAGTAGCCGACAGTGAACAGTGGGCAGTAATTTGAAGCCTCGGGAGAGGGGCATCATGAGCGAACTCAATCCTTACGAGAGATTTCTTGATGGGCGGCCGTTGAAGGCCATTCTGGGGTCCACTGCCGCTCAGATAGGGCTTTTGCTGGAGGCCATAGGGCCGCAGAAGCAGTCTGCTCCGCCCGCTCCCGGCAAATGGAGCGCGGCGGAGATCGTCTGCCACCTGGCCGATTGCGAACTGGTTTTTGCCTTCCGGCTACGTCAGACCCTGGCCGAGGATGGGCCTACGATTCAGCCCTTCGACCAGGAGAAATGGGCGGAAGCGTACCCCGGGATCACCGCCAGCAAGGCACTGGAGGTGTTTACGGCGCTGCGGGGATGGAACCTGTCGTTGATCGTCTCCACATTGCCTGGAGCAGCGGAGAGGCCGGTCACTCATCCCGAGCGGGGCACCATGACCTTCAGGAACCTGGTGGAGACAATGGCCGGCCACGACCTGAATCACCTGCGCCAGTTGCAGAGAATCGCGATGGACGCCCAGGTGAAGTGAAGCGGCAGACTCGAACGTCATCGCTTGGTTCGGAGCGATGACAACGGCACAGAGAGGTCTGCTCTATTTGTTTTTCTTGCCGGGAGCACTCTTTGCCTGTGCGTTGGCCGGCTGATCGCCATGATGGTGCCGATTGTGGTGCGCCAGGGCCTTGGCAACTTCTGCCGGGGTTAGCTTGCTCTGGGCTTCAATGTGCAGAACGTCGCTTGCAGGTGCAGTGATCGATTTGGTCGGTTCCATAAATCCTCCTTGGTTAGGGCAGGAGGCTCCATCTGTAATCCGTCGTATCAGGTCGCAGACAAGTTCCTGCCGTCCGGGCGGGAAAAAGCCCTTCAACGGCACAAACATCGTGCTGAGGCAACGGGACAAGTGGTCCGCGCCGCCTCTACCACCCGGATGGAAACAGCCTTGGTGCGACCGTCTCACACTTCAGCATAGTCCCATTCCGCAGGGAGGAACAGATTCTCTTTGCCGGAAGGCGGCTAGGCCTTGACCTTCTTGAGCAGCCAGGCCATGTTCTGGCCCAGAGTTTTCATGGTCTGAATGGCCTCGGCGTCTTTTTCCACGTCGCCTGGCTCAAGGCCGTAGCCGATGTTCCAGTAGGACGAGCCGGGGACGATCATCTCGCTGATGAGGAAGAAGTGGTTCAAGGCGTCGAAGGCGTGGATGGCTCCGGCGCGGCGCACGGCGACCACGGCGGCGCCCACCTTGCGGCGGAACATGCCTCCGTTGGCCTTCGAAACCAGGCAGGCGCGGTCCATCAGCGCCTTGATTTCGGGAGTGACGTCGGCGACATAGGTGGGGGAGCCGAGCAGGATGCCGTCGGCCTGTTCCATCTTCTCGATGTAGGCGTTGCCCATGTCATTGCGCTGGGCGCACTTGTGGTCCTTCTTCTTCGAGCATTCGCGGCAGGAGAGACAGCCGTGGATTTTGGCTCCGCTCATCTCGATGAGTTCGGTTTCAATCCCTTCCTTTTCAAGCTCCTTCAGCACATAGCGAAGCAGAATGGAGGTATTGCCGCCCTTGCGAGCGCTACCGTTGAACGCAACCACCCTGGTTGGAGTTCCATCCATCGAATTTTCCCCTTTGAAACGCCATCGTGGTCTTGCAGCGAACCGGCGCTTGCTTTCGTCCTTCATTGTGCACTTTTGGGAAGATCGATGGCGAGGGGAGACGACCTCGGTTGAGGCCTGGGAAAGCATGTTGGTGGCGGACGATTCGATTGCCCCGGTCCCTGTCTGGCGTTGTGGTATCCCACCCTTCCGCGATAAAACCGCGGAAGGATGGGGCACCCACTTCATCGCCTTGTTTGGAACCCATCCATCGTTTGGGGCCGGACCGATTGCGAGTGCGTTACGCCAGCATTGCCGCCAGGTCGGCTTCGACGGTGGTGGTGGGCATCAGGTTGTAGTTGGCGTGGAGCATCTCCAGCACGGCCGGGGAGAGGAAGGCCGGAAGCGTGGGTCCGATGCGGACGTTGCGAATGCCCATCCACAAGAGGGTGAGGAGAATGGCGACGGCCTTCTGTTCATACCAGCTCAGCACCAGCGAGAGGGGCAGATCGTTGACCCCGCAATCGAAGGCTCCGGCGAGGGCCTGGGCAATTCTGAGCGCCGAGTAGGCGTCGTTGCACTGGCCGAGGTCGAGGAGACGCGGCAGACCGCCGAGGGTGCCGAATTGCTGCTTGTTGAAGCGGTACTTGCCGCAGGCCAGGGTCAGGATCACGCAATCCTGCGGCACCTGCTCGGCCAGTTCGGTGTAGTAACTACGCCCGGAGCGCGCGCCGTCGCATCCGCCGATGAGGAAGAAATGTTTCAAAGCACCGGCCTTCACTGCGTCGATGACCGTGCCCGCCACGCCCAGCACCGCGTCATGGCCAAAGCCCACGGTAATGGATTCGTCCGGACCCTCCAGGGCAAAGCCGGGCGCATCCAGAGCCGCCGCAATGACGGGAGAGAAGTCAGTGCCAGAGATGTGCTTGACGCCCGGCCACTGTACGGGTCCGGCGGTGAAGAGGCGCGCCTTGTAACTGGCCTTGGGCTGCTGAATGCAGTTGGAGGTCATGAGGACTGCGCCGGGGAACTTGTCGAACTCGTCGGCCTGGTCGATCCATGCGCCGCCGTAGTTGCCGGCCAAGTGCTGGAAGGCTTTGAGCTTGGGATAGCCGTGCGCGGGGAGCATCTCGCCGTGGGTGTAGATGTTGATGCCCAGGCCCTCGGTTTGGAGGAGTAACTGATGGAGGTCGTGCAGGTCGTGGCCGGAGACGAGGATGGCCTTTCCCTGGAGGGGATGGAGGCGGACTTGCGCCGGAGTCGGCGCGCCAAAGGTCTCAGTGTGCGCGCTGTCGAGCTGTTCCAAAACTTGGTAATTCAGCTCGCCCACCTTCATGGCCAGACCGAGCAGTTCTTCCTGGGTGTGCGGCTCGGTGAGGGCGGCCAAGGTTTCGTGCAGCATGGCGTAGGCCATGGGAGCACTCGACCCCAGGGCCATGGCGTGATAGGCATAGGCGGCGACGCCCTTGAGGCCGTAAACCACCAGCTCTTCCAGATTTTTGATCTCTTTGCCTTCGAGGAGGAAAGCGGCGGGAATCAACTGTTCGCGCCCCTGAGCCAACAGAGCCTCGCGGTCCGCGGCAGGCTGCCAGGCGGCAGGGCCGGCCAGCGGCTGAACCGCTACGCCAGCTTTGGTTGCAGCGTCAGTGTAGAGAGTCCGCGCCAAGTCCCGGAGCTCGGCGGCGCGGTAAACGAGCGCAGCCACCTGGTCTTCGTCGAAGTTCACATTGGTGAGAGTGGCAAAGATCGCCTCGATGGCGAAGGCATCAACCTCCGGGTCTGCCGCGCCCAATTGACGGGCGCGATGCGCATACTGGCTGATGCCCTTGACGGCATGGATCAGCAGATCCTGAAGCGTTGCGGTGTTCTCGTTCTTGCCGCAGACTCCGATGGTCTGGCAGCCCTGGCCTTGCGATGTTTGTTCACACTGGTAGCAAAACATGGCGAATCCCCTCCGGGGTGATGCATTTGGAATGAAGTCAGAATAGGCCTCGTCCCAAACCCCGCACAGCGACCAAAGTCACTGGGAGGGAATTTCGCCGGTTCCGTGACGCTTCAGGCGATCACTTGCCCGTTCATCGCGTACAAAATGGCCCGCGCGGTCAAGTCCTCGTCGGCATGCGAGGAGATCATCAGATCGTAGAGGTGCATGTTGCACCAGTTTTTGCCGAAATACTGCTGCAGGTACTTGGCCCGTTCACCATCAACGGTGCGAAGGCGCTGCTCGATGTCGGCACCTTTTTCCAGCCGGTCGCGGAGGCGCACCAGGCGCTCTTTGAGGGGGGCGTAGACGAAGACGTGGAAGACGTCGGGCTTGTGCTGCAGAACGCACTGCGAGCCGCGTCCCACGATGACCGCGTTGCCGTCGGAGTAGGCCTTCTCGATGATTTTCTGCGAGATTTTCACCATCTCTTCGGCATCGAAGACGGAGTTTTCACCCAGTTCAAGGCCCGCGGCCAGGGCGGCCGAGCGCATGGCCTGCTGGTTGATGCGGCGCAGCCACGAGTCAACGTGCTCGTCGTACTTGCGCACAACGTTCTTGTCCACGTGCGCCTGATAGGCGATGGCGTCGATAATGTCGCGGTCCAATAACTTCCAGCCAAGCCAATTGGCGATGGTCTGGGCGATTCGTCCACCACCGCTGCCGAACTCCCTGTTCACTGTCAATACGCGGTATCCCACGTTCCCCTCCGCACCACTGAAATTCTTTACATTACTACTGTCCCACAGTCCGTTCCAACTCGGCGCGCGCAAGGGCGCGTTCCATCTCGGCCTGAAAGAGCCCGGCCTGGGCCTCGGCGAGTTGCCCGTCAGACTCTTTGAGCGCCGAGGCGTTGACCGTTTTTGCTTCCAACTGGTTGGCGGTGATGCGCCGCATCTCCTGGCGCGCCTCAACGCTCTCCCGCGCGGCTTCCAGGCCGGACTCGGTGCGCCGCAATTTGCGCGTTTCCTTTTCGATTTCCACGCGCACGCGGTTTTCCGCTTGGTGCAGATTTTCTTCGGCTTCGGCCACCTGCGCCTTGCGCTCATGGACCTGACCGCTGCGCTTGCCGAACTCGGCCAGCGTCCAGCTCATTTTGAGGCCAAACAGGCCGTTGTTTTCAGTGAGCAGCGGCACACCATCCTGGTGAACGTATTGCGCAAAGGCTCCGATCTCCGGAATGTATTCGGCGTGGGCCGCGCTCAGGACAGCCTTGGCTTTGGCCAGTAGTTGGCGGGCAGAGGCGACTTCCGGATTACGTTTGAGCGCTTCGATCTCCAGGTCGCCCGAGATCAGGTCAGTGGTTTCTGGCTCGGGAGCGACGAGTTGAACCTCGGTTTCGAGGGGCAGGCCGGCCAGGTCGTTGAACTCGACCTTCATGTCCTGAATGGCGTCCTCGAGCGAGCCAAGGCCGTGGCGCGCGTCGGCGATCTGGGCTTTGCCTTCCAACACCTTCAACTCGAGCACAGCTCCGGCCTCGACGCCGTTGCGCGCCTCGGCCAGGCGCTCTTCTCCGGCCTCGATGCGCAAATCCGCAGCCTGTTTCCGCTTTTCGGCAGAGAGCAGGCCGTAGTAGAGCTGTTTCATTTTGAGCGCGACTTCGTTTTCCGCTCTCTGGGCGTCGCTTTGCGCCATACCGGCATCGGCCTTGGCTACATTGACTCCGGCGTGAATTTTGTAGAACTGGGTCAGGGGCTCGGCCGCCGTGGTGGTACTGAGCAGGAAATTGTGATGGCCCAGCGGAAGAGATACATTGGCGCCGGGAATGGGGCCGGGGATGGGGTAGACACCGAGCGAACCCATGGGGAATTCAAGGTGCTCGATTTCACGCAGGTGAGCGCCACTGCTGTCGTTGCTGAGCACGGGAAAGTAGTTGGCGCGCGCCTCGGAGACGCGGGCCTGCATCTCTTTCGCTTTGAGATGTGCCATCTTGACGGTGGAGTTCTGCCTGATGGCCAGGCGAACGGCTTCGTCGAGTGTGATGGTCCGGATTTGGGCGCGGGCAGCGGAGGCGGAGACAAGCAGCACGAGCAAGGCAGCCACGGCGGGAAGTGTGGCCGGAACCGCGTGCTTGCGGTGCACCACCACGAACAGAACCGGGATGGCGACGAGGGTAAAGAACATGGAGCCGAGCAAGCCGAAGGCAATGACGCTGGCCAAGGGAGACCAGAGACTCGAGCCCGAAAGAATCATGGGAATGACGCCGACCGCGGCGGCTGCCGAGGTGAGGAAGATGGGACGCAAGCGGCGCTCGCCAGCTTCGAGCGCGGCCTGCTCCAGTTCCACGCCGTTGCGCATGCGGTCGTAGATGTAATCGATGAGGATGATGGAGTTGCGGACCACCAGTCCGCCCACGCTCACGATGCCGATGAAGGCGGTGAAGCCGAAGGTGTTGTGGGTGAGCAGAAGGCCCAGGGCCGCGCCCGGCAGAGCCAGCGGAAAGGCCGCCATGACGATGAGCGGATCGGCGAAGGAACGGAACTGGAAGAGCAGGATCAGGAAGATCAGCACCAGGCTCATGAGGAGGGCGCGCTCCATCTCCCCAAAGGTCTCCTGCTGGTTCTCGTATTCGCCGCCATACTCGATGTGATAACCCACCGGCAGGTCGAGGTGGTCCAGCTGCTTGCGCGCGTCGCCGAGGATTTCGCTGGCCAGGCGGCCACCGTCAGGAAAGGCGCGGACGGTGAGGGTGCGCACGCCGTTTCTGCGCACTATCCTGCCCGGCTGCCACTCCGGGGTGAGCGACGCGACTGCCTGAACCGGAACTTTGGCCCCGGTCAAGGGCGACATCACATAAGTATCAGAAACGTTCTGGAAGTTCTGGCGGTTTGCGGGATCGAGGCGCAGGACGACATCGACGTCGCGGTCGCCCTCCCAGAACGTGGTGAGCGGCGCGCCTTCAAAGCCGGCGGCCAATTGCTGCGCGATGGAGGCGTTGGTGAGGCCCATGCGGTTGGCCACTTCTTCGCGGACATTCACGCCCATCTGCAAGGCGTCTTCGTGCCAATCGGTGTGAATGTAGATGGCGCCGGGGGTGTGGCGGAAGATGTCCTCGATCTGCCCGCCGAGAGTTTTCAGCGTTGCAGCGTCGTCGCCGACGATGCGCACTTCGACCGGAGCTTCCATGACCTGTCCCTGCTGCAATTCCTTGACGAAGACCTTGGCCTCGGGCGCGACGTCGGCAAGGCGATTGCGCAGTGCTTCGACCAGTTGGGGCGTTCCCTTTACCTTTTTCGTGTTTACGAGGATTTGCGCATAGTTGCCTGCGGGCGCCTGCGGGTTGACGTTGTAGTAGAAGCGGGGCGCGCTTTCGCCGAGGAAGCTGGCATAGTCCTTGACCAGCGGCTCCTGCTTGAGAACCGCTTCAATGCGGCGCACGGCTGCGTCGGTGGCTTCTATTTTTGCGCCTTCCGGCAGCCACACGTCCATGACGAACTGGTCGCGCTCGGCGAGGGGAAAGAGCAACTGTGGGACCAACTTGAGAATGCCGACGCCGAGCACAAAGGCAACCACGCTCGATACAAGAACCAGACGCTTGCGCTGCATGGCCCAAACGATGATCTGGTTGTATTTGCGCTGCATGCGATCGAGGGGAGTGAGCTTGCGCGGCTGGCCAGTGTCTTTGAGAGCGTGATCCTTCAAGCCCTGGCGGATGAAGAAACGCGCCATGAGCGGGGTGAGGAGCATGGCGACAAGGTAGGAAGTGCCGAGCGCGAGAGCCACAGCAATGGGAAGGGCGCGAATGAACTCGCCCACCGCACCGGAGAGCAGCAGGAGCGGGGCAAAGGCCGCGATGATGGCGAGCGTCGCGGTGAGCACTGGAACGGCCATCTCCGTGGCGCAGCGCTCCGCGGCCTCGTCGATAGGCACCTTGCGGTCGAGCAGTTCGACGTAGTTGTCGACGATCACGATGGCGTTGTCCACGACCATGCCAAGTACGACAATCAGCGCCGAAATCGAGACCTGATGCAGCTCAATGCCGCAGGCGTCCAACATGCCGAAGGTCATGGAAACGGAGACCGGAATGGCAATGGCGGAGACCAGAGCTACACGCAGAGGAAGCAGCAGCAATGTGACCAGAATGACGGCCACGATGGCGATGCCGAACTCGCCAAAGAAATCTCCGATGCGCTCGGAAACCACGCGCGGCTGGTCGGCCACCAGGTCCAGTTTCACGTCTGGGGGAAGGGAACTCTCGATGCCTTTGAGCGTGGTGCGGAGCGTGTTGCCGAACTCGACGATGTTATTGCCTTCGTGCATTTCGACGGCCAGCAGGACGGTCTGATCGCCGTCGATGCGCGCGAATTCCGTGGGGTCCTTGTAGACGCGCTCGACGGTGGCGAGGTCGCCGATGTATACGGGCTGGCCGGTGGGCGAAAGATCGACCATCACATGGCGAATCTGATCTTCGGTCTGAAACTGGCCGCCGGATTCGATGGGCACTTTGCTCTGCTCGGCCGGTACGCGTCCCGCGTACTGCACCGTGTTGCGGCCTTGCAGGGCCTGCATCACTTTCAGCGGATTCAGGGAATACTGCGCCAGGCGCTCGCTGGAAGCGCTGATGTCGATCTCTTCCTTTTGATCGCCGATGCGCTTGATCTTGGAGACGGCGGGGAGGGCGCGTAGTCCAGCTTCGACCGTCTGCGCATAGTCTTTCAACTCGCGGTAGCCGTAATGGCCACCATGGATAGCAATCAGCACTGCGACAGTGTCGCCGAAGTCGGAATCGACAATAGGACCGCGCACGCCCGCGGGCAGGCCGGTGGCTTTCAGTTGCGCCATATCCAGGCGCAGCTTGGACCAGAACTCGTCGGAATCCTTGATGGACTTGTTCAGTTCGACATTGACGATCACCATGCCGTTTCGAGTGGTGGAGAAGGTCTTTTCGCGGCGGACTTCAGAGAAGCGGAAGAGGTGCTCTTCGATTTTGCGCGTGACCTGGTCTTCCACCTCTGCGGCGGTGGCGCCCGGATAGATGGCGGCGACAATGCCGGTGTGGATGGTGATCTTGGGGTCTTCGCGGCGCGGCATGGTGAAGAGCGAATAGAGGCCCACGGCGAAGAGCATGACCGCCAGCGTCAAGGTGACCTGCGGGTACTTGAGGGCTGCTCGAACCGGGTTCACAGACCGCCTCCCACCAGTTTTGCGGGAGAGCCTTCGCGCACATTCTGCTGGCCGGCGATTACGACCTGTTCGTTGTCTGTGAGGCCGGAGCGGATCTCGACTTCGTTGCCGACCGGCACTCCCGGTTCAACTCTTCGCGCATAGACCCGCTGGCGCGTTGGCTCATAGACATAAACCTGGGTGACGCCGCGAGGGTCGCGCACTATGGCATCGCCGGGGACGGTGATCACATTCACCATGGCCGAGCCGAAGATGCGGGTTTCGCTGACCATGCCGGCGCGGAGCAAGCGCTGGGGATTGGGGACCGCAATCTTGACCGCGTAGGTGCGCGAAGCGGGATCGGACGAGACGCCGACTGCTTCGACCTTGCCTTCGAACTGCCGGCCGTCGAGGGAGGGAATGGTGACGGTGGCACGAGCACCTTCGCGCACCTTGGCGATTTCGGATTCGGGAATGGCGGCGCGGACCTTGACTGGATTCAGGTCCAGCACACCGATGACCGGCGCTCCGGAGGCAACCGTGTCGCCTACATCGATGCGCCGCATGCCGACAAAGCCGGAGATGGGCGCTACCAGCTTGCAGTCAGCCAGTTTTTTCTGGGCCTCGTGCATCTGCGCCAGGGCGGCGTGATACTGACCGGTGGCGGCTTGCTTGTCCTCGACTCGCGTGCCCTGGCGCGCCATGTCGTAGCGCTGCTGGGCCGCCTGGTAACCGGCCTCGATCTGCTTGAAGTCGTTGGCCGCAAGGCTCTTGTGGTCGTAGAGAAACTTCATGCGCTGGTACTGGTCAAGCCAGCGTTCGTAGTCGATGCGTGCCTGTTCCAGCTCCTGCGTCCGCGGACCCTGCTGCGCCTTGTGGTCGGCAGCTAGCGCTGCATCTGCCTGCGCCCTGGCCCCGTCGTAGGCGTTGCGGTAATCGGTCGCATCGAGTTCCGCCAGCACCTGGCCCCTGGTCACGGGCTGGCCCTCGTCCACATCAACCTTGGCGACGCGCCCGGCGATCTGGAAGGCCGCAAGGGCCGTGACGTTGGCTTCCACCACTCCGCTGGCCGCCACGGAAACCGGCTCCTTGATCTGCTGGGGCGCGCGCACGCGCACGGCAACCGGCTGGTCGGCCGCCACCTGCGGCTTGGGTCCGCAGCCGGTGAGCGCCAGGATGACCAGCAACATTGCGGAAGAGAATGCGAGGGCGGTGGAGGACTGGTTTCTGCCAAGGATGGAAGGAAGGGAGGAAGAAGACGTTTTTGCGAACATGATGTACCGTTCTTTCTTGACAACAAAAGAATGACACGTCATTCTTTGAATAACAAGAGGTCTTGAATAAAAAATGGTTTACCGCAAAACACTCGCGACGGAAGCTCGCAAGGCGGAGCGCCGGAGGGCAATTCTGGCTACCGCAACCCGGTTTTTTGGCAGCTACGGGTATCACGCGACCACGGTGCCGATGATTGTGGCCGAATCGGGCAGCTCCACGGGCAGTTTCTACGCGCACTTCAGCAACAAGGAAGACGTATTTGCGGCAGTGCTGGAGGCGATCGACGGCAAGGTCGAGGAGCTGATTCATCAAGCCAGGGACTCGCAAGCCGATCCGTTGTTGGGAATCAGCTGCGCAGTCGAGGAGCTTTTTCTTTTCCTGGCTACCAATCCCAAGGACGCGCGCATTCTCATTGTCGAGTCTTCGGGCCTGGGTCCGCGACTGGAGCAGATTCGCCGCGCCATACTTCGGCGTCAAGGCGAAGAGGTTCGGCGGTTGCTGGAAATGGCGGCAGTTGGGATCGAGGTCGCCGATCTGGCGATTGCCGCCCACTGCCTGGTGGGCGCGGTCTACGAGGCTTTGACCAGTTGGCTGGAGGAGAGCCCCGAGGAGCGCATGTCGGCCGCGGAAGTGGCGCGCGCGGTGGCGCACTACAACATCCGCGCATTGCGACGCTAGTACTGAGGCCGCCGGGAAAGGGTTTCTCGCTCTGACGCCGCCAGGACAGCCGGCCGGGAAGCCAACGCTACCCCGTCCATTCCATCCTCAGGCGGGGCGACCTGCCGTACACTGGTGTTGAAATCAGCCGTGGAATGCGGTTTTCCGCGTTACCGCGCTGAGGAGACGGAGGATGCGCATGAAGAAGATCGGCGTTCTGTTCGGGATGGAGAACAGTTTTCCCAGCGCACTGGTGGAGCAGATCAACGCGCGCAATGTGGAGGGCGTGACTGCGGAGTTTGTCCAGACCGGCGCGGTTGAACTTGACAAACCTCCGGCCTACGCGGTGATTGTGGACCGCATTTCCCACGAAATCCCTTTCTATCGAGCCTTTCTGAAACATGCCGCCAGTTACGGCACGGTGGTCATCAACAACCCCTTCTGGGGCTCGGCCGACGACAAGTTCTTCAACTACACGCTGGCCCGGAAACTGGGCGTGGCGGTGCCGCCCACGGTGATCCTGCCGCACAAGCAGCACCCCGCAGGCACGACCGACCGCTCCCTTCGCAATCTCGAGTTTCCCCTCGATTGGGATGCGGTGTTTGCCTATGTTGGCGAGGAGGGATTTCTGAAGCCCATCGACGGCAGAGGTTGGCGGGACGTCTATCACGTCCACAATCGCGAGGAGTTTTTCAGGGCTTACGACCAATCCGGCGAACTGTGCATGATGTACCAGAAGGCAGTGGACTTCACGGAGTATTTTCGCTGCTACGTGGTGGGCCAGAAGAAGGTTCGGATCATGCCCTACGACCCGCGCAGGCCCCATGCCGAGCGCTATCTTCAGGAGCCTGCGGGGTCCAAGAAAAGGCTGCTTCAACGCGTCCAACGGGACGCCTTGAAACTTTGCCGGACGCTCGGCTACGACTTCAACACGGTCGAGTTTGCGGTGGAGAAGGGCATTCCCTACGCCATTGACTTCATGAATCCCGTTCCCGACGCGGGACTCGAATCGGTGGGCCAGGCGAACTTCGACTGGATCGTCAACGAAGTGGCAGAGTTGGCCATCGCCAAGGCCAAAGGTGCGCCGCAGACGCCCCAACTCCGCTGGGCAGGCTTTCTGGGCGCGGAAGCCATACCCGCCAAGAAGGCCAGGAGAAGGCGCGCGGCGCACAAGAAAGCGAAAGCCGCCCCTCTCAAGCCAAAGAAGCAGGAATCCTTGCCGGCTGCACCGCAGGCGGAGAAGTAGCGCACCTCTTCGTGGCGAGGCAGTTGCCATGATCTTTCGTCCCTACCGCCCGGAGGATTTCGAGGCGCTCTACAGGATCGAGATTCTCTGTTTCCAGCCTCCGCTTCGCTTTGGCCGCCTCTATATGCGCGGTCTTGTGCGGCGGTGGAATGCCGCGACATGGATTGCCGAAGAAGATGGGCGGGTGGCGGGCTTCGCCATTGTCGAGTGGACGGAAGAAGAGGTTGGACTGGCGGCCTACATACAGACCATCGAGGTGGCTCCGGAGGAGCGCTCCCGCGGGGTTGGCCGCGCGTTGCTGGCCCGCGTGGAGGACTCCGCGCTGCAAGTGGGAGCAGAGCTGATCTGGCTGCACGTGGATGAGCAAAACTCGGTTGCACAGCGGCTCTATGAGGCGCAGGGATATTCCGCCAGCGACAGGGTGGAGGATTATTATGCGCAGGGGCGGGCGGCGCTGGTTTGCAGCAAGAGCCTGGCGCCAGGAAGCGGGAGAAGGAGGGAAGGCGGGGAAACGCGGTAGGGAGGCGCCTGGCTTGAGGCGCGGCAGCCCTGTCGCGCCATGGAATCGCACTGCTGTTTGGCCTACAATTCGGGCCAAAAAACCAATCCGCGTAAAATGGAGACATCCCCATGTCCATAAGCAATCCAAATCTCCCCAAATCGTGGTTGGCGTTACGCACGTATTCGCTGGAAATGTTTCTCCACGACCTGCTGGCTGGAATTACAGTCGGACTGGTCGCGCTGCCCCTGGCCATGGCCTTCGGCATCGCCTCGGGCGTGACCCCGCAGGCCGGAATTTACACGGCTGTGGTGGCCGGCTTCATCATTTCCGCCCTCGGCGGCTCGCGCACCCAGATTGGCGGGCCTACCGGCGCATTCGTGGTGATTGTGGCCGGCATTGTGCTGCGCTTCGGCATGCCGGGCCTAGCCATGGTCACGGTGATGGCAGGCCTTCTGCTGGTGATCATGGGCCTGACCGGCCTGGGCGCGGCGGTCCGCTTCATTCCGCGCATGGTGGTCATCGGCTTCACCAACGGCATCGCCATACTGATCGCTTCCACACAGTTCAAGGACTTCTTCGGGCTGAAGACGGGCCCGGTTCCCAGCGAGTTTCTGCCGCGCATCAGGCTGCTCATCGAGCATTCCGGAAGCCTGAACTGGTCTGCGTTGGGATTGGGCCTGGGCACGCTGGCGATTCTGCTGATTCTGCCGCGCTTTACCAAGCTGGTTCCGGCCTCCATCGTGGCTCTGCTGGTGGCGACCGGTGTGTGTGTGGTCTTCCGCCTGCCCGTTGAGACCATCGGCAGCAAGTTCGGCGGAATTCCGCGCGGGCTGCCGCCGTTTGCGATTCCAGACTTTCATGCCGAGCACATTCTGCCGCTGATTCCCTCGGCCTTCACGGTGGCGGTGCTGGCGGCTCTGGAGAGCATGTTGTCGGCGGTGGTGGCGGACGGGATGACCGGCGACCGGCACAATCCCAACGTGGAACTGGTGGCGCAGGGCATCGCCAACATCACCTCGCCGCTATTTGGCGGCATTCCCGCCACCGGGGCCATCGCTCGGACCGCAACCAACATCCGCGCCGGCGCGCGGTCGCCGATCTCCGGCATTGTTCATGCGTTCACGCTGCTGCTGATTCTGCTGGTGGCCGCGCCGCTGGCGAGTTACATTCCGCTGGCCACGCTGGCCGCGGTGCTCTTTGTGGTCGCCTACAACATGGGCGAATGGAACGAGATCGGCACCATCCTGCAGATGGATTTCACCGCCATCTCGGTCTGGGTGGTCACCTTTGGACTGACTGTTTTTGCGGATCTGACGGTGGCCGTGGGCGTGGGCATTACGCTGGCCGCGCTGCTCTACATTCACCGCGTGGCCGATACCACCACCGTATCTCCGGTGACCGACGAGTACATTCGCGACGGCTTGCCCCATGTGCTGCAAGGGCGGATTGTGCCGGAGTACGCGACCGTGTTGCGCATCCACGGGCCGTTCCTGTGGGGCACGACGGAGAAGCTGGTGGAGGCGACGGTGAACCTGGAAGCTTTTGAGCCGGTGGTGATTCTGCGACTGCGCAACATGAGCGCCATCGACGCCACGGGGATTCACACCATTGAGGCCTTTGCCAAGCGGCTGAGCGAGTCGGGCCGCACGCTGCTGATCTGCGGGGCCATGGAACAGCCTTCCAAGCTACTCAGTGGCAGCCGCTTCCTGGACCTGGTGGGCCGCGAGAACATTCTGCCCAACATCAAGGAAGCGCTGGACCGGGCGAAAGAAGTCCATGAGGCGGATGTGAGGCAGCGGGCAAGCTGAAACCGCCTTTGCGCGAGAGAACTCAAGGAAATGGGGGAAGTAGTCGGATTTTCGACCGCAAGGTGGCCAGCTTGCATCTAACCCGGGATGATCAAGAGCGCAAGATTCAGCAGGACCAAGAGAAGGACGATTCTGCGGATCGCAACTGTCCTGTTCTGCCTTTTTGCGGCAGGAGGGTACGCGCACGCGTCCGCCGCACTGCTGATGGAAGAGCCCTATGGTGAGTTCGGGGCACTGAATCCAACTGGCCACGCTGCTATCTACTTGAATCACGTTTGCGCGGAGTCGCCCACCGTTCTTCGCCTCTGCCACGACGGCGAGTTTGGGGTCGTCATCAGCCGTTACCATAAAATCGACGGCTACGATTGGATCGCCATCCCGCTGGTCGGGTATCTCTATGCTGTCGATGCGGTCAGTGAGATTCCCGGCCCCGTGGACAAGGAAAAGGTTGCGGCATTGCGCGATGCCTATCGCAGGGCGCATCTGCTTGAGCTGGTCCCTGACAACAGCACCGGCGGACCGCCCAAAGGGGAGTGGACCCAGTTGGTCGGATCCTCTTTCGACCGGACCATCCACGGCTTCCAAGTAGACAGCTCCCGCGAGCAGGACCAACACTTCATCGACCTGTTGAACGACCGCAAAAACAAGGGACACTTCAATCTGCTCTTCCACAACTGCGCCGACTTCTCCCGCGTGGTACTGGATATCTACATGCCGCACGCGATCCACCGCAACTTCTTTGCGGACGCGGGCCTGATGACCCCCAAGCAAGACGCACGGTCGTTGGTGAAATATGGCCAGAAATACCCCGAGGTCCACATGACCGCGTTCGTCATTCACCAGGTTCCCGGCACGGTGCCCAGAAGTCATGCCGTGGACGATATCGCCGAGTCACTTGTCAAGAAGAAGCGGTACCTGCTTCCTTTGACCATGCTGGCTCCCGAAGTGACCGGTGGGGTGGTCGTCGCCTATCTGGTCGACGGCCGCCTGAAGCTGCCGAAAGGCACACCGGTCTTCGAGATCGGTGACGAAGAAACCATCGGAGCGCCAGCACCGGTGGTTGAGCCGCCGCGGGAGCGACTCCTGCTAAAGCCGGACCCGGCAACCACGGCTTCTTCTGCAGCGACACCTCAGCCATGACGGCCACGCGCTTCGAGCTTGGACTCGATGCGCCTGCACTTACACGCGCAGAAATGCCTCCGGCTTGCGGTCTGCCGCTTTCGGTCCGCATGTGCCGGGGATGAAAAAATCGCCGGCTGCGAGGCCGCACTCGTCGATCAGGCTCAATCCGTAGGCGCAACGCCCCAGATCGCCTGGACCGGTATTGTTGGAACCAAAAGTGAACTTGCAACCGTTGGCTTTTGCGCGACGCACAAACTCCGGGCTGGGCAAACGATAGAGATCGTTCAGCTCAATCGCGACGCCGTTGCGAGCCGCTGCGCCGATCACCTTTGCCATTCGCGCGCCGGTCCAAAGACGGTCGTAGTCGTGCGCAATAACTGCGGGCAGAAACGTAGGGTTCACGAAAATATCGATAGGCTCGTGCTCAAGAAGATCGACGGTGCGGGCAACCAGCGTCTCCATGAAGCCTTCAACGTCTGCGATGGAACCAACCTCTTCGGGAATCCAGAGGCGCATGCGCAGGCCGTGTTCGTCCGTCCAGGTCATAGCATCGGTGAAGATGTAGTCGAAGCGAGCCGCTGTCCGACGAGAGAACATGCCGGTCCACTCCCGCCCTTCCGCCTGCATGCCGGCAAAGACAGGCTGTCCCTTCAGGCCGTCGAAGAATGCAAGCGCAGCCGCGTCGTCCTCAACGGGGAAGCCCTTTCCGCAATTCACTGCAATGCCGTATTGCATGCCGTCGCGGCGTGACCGGTCGAGAGCCTGATCGAGGGTGAGACCTCCCTTCAGATGGACGTGAAGGTCGATCAGGGGGATGCCGGCCAAGCGGTGGCGGGCCATGAGGCGCGAAATCTCGTCGCTGCCTGACTCGTACTTCTGTGAACCTAGCTCTGCCGGCATCTCAATCCCCTCCACACGATTACTTTCCGTCGGCCAGTGTGCTCTTGATGAAGGCGGCAACGCGGTCGTGGAGCTGTTTGAGGCTCTCGTCGCGGACATAGACCATGTGGCCGGACTCGTACCAGTCGTACTCGATGTTTTTGGCCAGAGACTGCGGGATGGGCAGGTGCTTCTCTTCGTAGACTGCGGCGAAGAAGGGCGTGGCCAGGTCGTAGTAGCCGCCGTTCACCATGATCTTGAGGCGGGGATTGGTCTTCATGGCCTGGGCCAGGTCGTTGGCCACGTTGAGGCTGATGGGGTTGTCGTGGTGCACGTAGTCCCAATGGGCGCCGCCGAAGAGCGCGGAGGGCAGATAGGTCTGGCCCTCGCCGTACTTGAGATCCTTGCGGACGTAGTTATTGAAGAGCGAGACATAGGCCGAGGAGATAGCCGAGCTTTGCGGGTCGTACTCGGCTTCTTCGCTCAAGGGGTCGAGGTGGGGGCCGGAATAGCGCGTGTCTAGGCGGCCGGTGGTCAGGTCCTGGTCGTCCTGGAGGGTCTTGGTGAATTCGCCGCCGCTGACGCGGAGGTTTGCCTTGAGCAGGTAAGAGACCGGCAGGCCGATATACTCATGCAGCTTCTCGGCGACCTGCTGCTTCTCCGCCGGGGTGATGTCGGTGCCGAGAGCCAAGGCGTGGGCGTAGGGGCCCATGGCGAAGTCTTCAACGTCCTTGAGGAAGGGCTCGAGGGCGGCCGGCTGCTGGGGCAGCTTCTTGTGGTACCAGGCGGTGGCCGCATAGGTGGGCAGGGCTAGGACGTAGGGCAGGTCCACGCCGGGATTGCCGCTGGGAAAGTCGATGTCGGTGGTGAAGTTGAATATCTGCGAAAGCAGGATCACGCCGTTGAGGTCGATGTCCTTGCGGTTCTCAAGGATGTTGGCCAGGACGGCCGAGCGGGTGGTGCCGTAGCTCTCGCCAAAGATGTATTTCGGTGAGTTCCAGCGGTTGTACTTGGTGATGAAGCGGGCGATGAAGCGGGCGAAGGCGTTGGCATCCTCATCCACGCCCCAGAAGGCCTTTTCGGGGTCCTTGCCGGAGAGACGACCGAAGCCGGTGCCGGGCATGTCGATGAAGACCAGGTCGCTGGAGTCGAGTAGGGAGTAGGCGTTGTCGACCATGCGATAGGGCGCGGCGGGCAGGTGCTGGTCGCCGTCGGTAACCACGTGCTTGGGGCCGAGCGAACCCATGTGCAGCCAGACGGAGGAGCTGCCCGGACCGCCGTTGAAGAGGAAGGTGATGGGGCGGTCTTCGGCCTTGGCGTCCTTCTTGAAATAGGCCACGTAGAACATGCGGGCTACGGGCGCCGCGTCCTTGGGCTCCTTGGGCTCGGAGAGGGCCAGTTGGCTGCCCGGCTCGGGTTTTCCATCCAGGCCGAGTTGCGCATCCTGCGCGTCGGTGGCGCCCACGGTCAGAGTGCCGGCGATGGCGGTGTAGGCAATGTGCTGTCCGCCGGCATCGAGGGTGCCCTGGGTGGTGACTTCGGTGGGGAGAGGCTTCTCTGGGGCTTTGTCGGGCGTCTTTTCAACGGACTTGTCCGCGGCGGTCTTGGCGGCGGGCGTGTCGTCCATGGCGCGGGCGGAAGAGGGCACGAGGAACAGGGCCGCCACAAGAGCGGCGGCAAACAGACGGATGGAAAGACGCATGCGCAGGTCTCCGGGAAGGGAATGGGGTGAAGGGTCAGTATAAAGCCGGAGGAGTGGCTGATGCGGGTTCGGCTGCGGGATACCGCGCGGATTGACGGCTTACCCGCCGTTTCCCCGTCAGCGGAATGGGTGCACCCAGGCTCAGGGGTTGGGAAAAGGTGGGCCAACCGACCAGGTTTGTGCTCTCCCAGGTGCCCAAAAGCGAGGCACCTGGGGCACCCAGTTTTAGTGGATTAACTTATATCCCGGGACCTGGGCTATTCGCCAGGTCGTTGATTCCCGGTCTATCGTTTTTTTCGATCTTTCGATAGAGGAGATAGCAATATCCGGCATCAGTGGGAAAGCGGTAAGCGCCTGGTGCGTCGAGAATGTGCGCAGCAACCGCAGTCATTTCCCACCCCGTGTGTTCGTCCGCATCCAGGAAGACTGATGTTAGTTGTTCATAGCCATTTGCATTCCCGAATTCTCGAACCTTATCCATTTCGAGCTTGGATCTAGCATCCCAGTTTTCGTTTGCCCAGCTCCATTGCCACGACTCGCCCTCGGTTGATCCCACGACCGTCACATCGATCCCGACGGTTGGAAGAATCGGATCCGAAAACGTCAGCCTGACTGCGTCCTCATCCCAGTCCCATCGTTCGTGGTGGCCGTAGCGTTCTTTGAATCGCTCATTCTTGTCGATCAACTCGTGGACAAGTGGATGCAGGAATGTTTGGAAGCAATCGTCGCAATCGGTCATCAATTAGCTCCTACTTTTGCCACTTGTCGTAGGGCTGCTTGTCGGTGATCTTTGGCCGGGTCTCGGCCTGGAGTTCTTTGGAGACTTGCTCGACTTCGCGGAAGACGCGCATCAGGTTTCCGCCGAGAATCTTGCGGCAATCTTCGGTCGAGTAGCCGCGGGCCATGAGGGCGGCGGTGATCTTGGGCAGGTCGGCGGCGGAGTCGATGCCTTCGGGAAGCTGGCCGCCGATACCGTCGAAGTCCGAACCCAGGCCCACGTGGTCAATGCCAGCTACCTTGGCGATGTGGTCGATGTGGTCGATGAGAACCGAGAGCGGCGGGCGCGGAATGCGGTCGGCGAACTGGCGGCGCACCTTTTCGATGTCGGAGGGGGTGACCTCTTTGCCTTCGGCTTTGGCCTTGTCCTTGAGCGCCTGGACGGCCTTGTCGGCTTCGGGCTGCTGAGCCTTTTGCGCGTCGTGCCAGGGCTGGGAGAGGAAGCCGGAGAAGAAGTTGACCTGGACGACACCGCCCTTGGAGTTGGGTCCGCCGTAGTTGGCGATGGCGCGGAGCATGTCGTCGCTCATGTTGCGGGGGGCGTCGCAGAGGGCGCGGGCCGCGGAGTGGGAGGCGATGACCGGGGCGCGGCTGATGTTGAGGGTGCGGTAGAAGGTGCGGTCGGAGACGTGCGATACATCGACCATCATGCCCAAGCGATTCATCTCGTAGACCACGTCCTTGCCGAACTCGGAGAGGCCCTGCTCGGTGTGGGGGACGGTCTTGTCGTCAATGTCGCCGGAGGAGTCGGCCCAGCCGTTGGAGTTGGACCAGGTGAGGGTCATGTAGCGGACGCCGAGGGCGTAGTACTGGCGCAGGAGGGGGATGGAGTCCTCAATGGAGTGGCCGCCCTCGATGCCCATGAGCGCGGCCAGCTTGTGCTGGCGGTGGGTTGCCTCGATGCCGGCGGGGGTGGTGACGAACTCGATTTGGCCGGGATGTTTGGCGGCCTGCTGCTTGACCGCGTCAATGAGTTCCAGAGTCCGGTGGGCGTACTGGCCCTTGTACTGCACGGGCTCGACCCAGATGGAGAAGAACTCGGCGCCGAGGTTGCCCTTGCGGGCGGATTCGAGATTGAGATTGCCGCCGCCGAGGGGGTCGGCGAGGTCGAAATGCTCATCGACAAAGCGCTGTGGGGTGTCGGCGTGGGTGTCGATGACCAGTGCGGATCGATGAACCGCTTCCGCGGTTTGGCGTTTTGGAGTCATTTTTGGATTAGAAGAGGCTTGGGTTTGGGCCCAGAGCAGGGCCGGAAGAGCAAGAAGCAAAAAGGCGACAGGGACACGGGTCGACATAGGCTTGGGATGAGTTTATACGAAGCGATTGGGGAGGAAGGAAGAAGTGCAAATTGGAGCGTTAGCTGGGGCGGGGGATTTCGAGGGCTCCGGTGAGGCTGGAGATCTGCTCGACGTTGTGGCTGCGGCACCAGGACTCGAGGCCGTGGGCGAGGCGCTCGGTGGCGCAGGGGTCAGCGTAGCTGGCGGTGCCTACCTGGATGGCGGTGGCGCCGGCAAGGAGGAACTCGACCGCGTCTTCCGGGGTGACGATGCCGCCCATGCCGAGGATGGGGATGGTGACGGCGCGGGCGGTTTCATAGACCATGCGCAGGGCGATGGGCTTGATGGCCGGGCCGGAGAGGCCGCCGGTGATGTTGGTGAGGCTGGGGCGGCGGGTTTCCACGTCAATGGACATGGCCATGAAGGTGTTGACCAGGCTGACGGCATCCGCTCCTGCGCCGGCGGCGATCTGGGCCATGTGGGAGATGGAGGTGACGTTGGGGGAAAGCTTGACGATGAGGGGGCGGGTGGAGGCGGATTTGGCGCGACCGACGAGGTATTCGAGCGAGCCAGGGTCGGCGCCAAAGGCCATGCCGCCGGCGTGAACGTTGGGGCAGGAGACGTTGAGCTCGTAGGCGGCGATGCCTTCAGCCTGGTTGAGGCGCTCGATGACCGCAACGTATTCGTTCACGGTGTAGCCGAAGACGTTGACGATGACCTTGCAGAGAGGGTAGCGGGCCATGGGAGCGAGCTTCTGCTTGAGGTACTCGTCGACACCCATGTTCTGGAGGCCGATGGCGTTGAGCATGCCGGCCGCGGTCTGGACGATGCGCGGGGCGGCATGGCCGGCGATGGGCTCCAAGGAGATGCCCTTGGTGACAAAGCCGCCGATGCGATCGAGGGAGACGATCTCTTCAAATTCGATGCCGTAGCCAAAGGTGCCGCTGGCCGCGATGACGGGGTTGGTGAACTCCAGCCCTGCCAATTTCACTTTCATGTCGGGTTTCACGCGCGGCAATCTTCCTTTTCGGTGGTGTCGATTAGCGATTGGTGGAAGGCGTGGGCTTGATGGCCTCGGTCAGGACGCGGCCGACCGCCGCGGAGGGCTGATTGATGCCGGCAAGCGAGGCAAAAGTGGCCGCCAGATCCACCGGGGCTACACGCTCATGATACTCGCCGGGCACAAAGGGCGCACCGTAGAAGGCCAAAGGGACATGGCGGTCGTAGGACCAGGGGCTGAAGTGGTTGGTGCCGGCAAAGGCGCTGTGTCCTTCCATCTGATAGGCGCCGAGAACCAGCATAACGTACCAGTTGCCGTGCTCGACGTAGCTGTGGGCCAGTTGGCGTCCCCACTCGGAGGGCGGCAGTTCGCCATGCGCGAGTTGGAGGCGGGTATAGACGCCGGCCACCTGGGGCGCGGGAGGAAGGCGATGCTGGAGGGGAAGGGGAGCGTCGGGTTGCGGAGCGAGACTGGCTACCGTGCCGGGCAGGAGCGCGGCCACTGCGTCTTCGGCGGCCTTTTCGTCGATGCGGGCCTTCTCAAAGGCGCGGCGGTCGAGGACGAGGTAGGGCAGATCGGGGCCCGGCATGAGGTATTGCACCTGCTGGCCGGCGGAGTAGCGCTGGTTCAACGCGGCATTGAGTTTTGCATAGACCGCGTGCATATCGACGGTGGCGGAGTCGATGCCGAGCTTGGCGGCTTCGCCCGGAATGGGAGCGATGCCGTGATCGGCTGAGAGAGCGAGCCAGACGTTCTTGAGGCCAACGGTCTGATCGAGCCAGGTGAAGAAGCCGTCCAGATCGCGGTCCAGGCCGAGAATCATCCGCTCTTCGGAATCCGAGTCGGGTCCGAAGCGGTGGCCCTGAATGTCGTTGGGAGAGAGAGAGACGACGAGCAAATCGGTGACACCGCTCTGGCCTAGCTTTTCGCCGGAGATGAGGGCGCGGGCGAAGTCAAGCTCATAGCGGTTGGCGGCGGGTGAGGGGCCCACCAGTTCGTAGAATGGCGTGGTTCCTTTGGCATGTGCTTCGCGGGCAGCCTCGGCGATGCGGCCGCTGGCATTGAAGGCGCGGGCCCACTCGGGCAGATGCTCCATATAGTAGGTCGAAGTGGTGAACTGGCCACTGGAGGGGTCGATCCAGAAAGCGGCGTTGGCGGCCTGACCGGAGGTGAGAATGGCAGCGCGATCCTTGAGTGAAACGCCGTAGACGCGGGCGCGGCCCTGGGTGGCGAGGCGAAGTTCATCGCCCAGGGTGGTGGCGCGGAGGTTGCGCGGCGAGGCGCCAATGAGAAATTTGGCCGCCGAGTCGGGAGCGCCATGCTGATTGGCGGGGATGGAAGCAGGCGGCAGATCGACCAACTGGTAGCGCTCGTCTTCGACGGAGCTGACTTTGTGGTCGTAGGAGCGGGAGGCGTCCCACCACTCGTTGGATTCGATGCCGTGGCCGTCGGAGTAGGCACCGGTGCCGAGGGTGGCGTGGCCGGGGGCGGTCTTGGTGTTGGCATAGTCGTAATAGCAATCGGTAAACCAGGCGCCCTCTTCGGTGAAGAGGCGGAAGCCGCGGCCCTTGAATTCGGCGCGGTCGCGATTGAGATAGTCGCCGCGGAACTGATCGATGACCACGAGGATGATCAGCTTGGGCTTGCCGACGTAGGCCTGGGCTGGCGAGGTGGCCGGCAGCAGGGCAGCAAGAAGCGCAACGACGAGAGAGAGGAGAAGGGAATTCAGAAAGCGCGCGGACGATCGCATAACTGGATGATAACAACGAGGAGCGAGGAGCGAAGTGAATGCAGTGTGATTCATCGGGGTCTGATTGGTTGGGAAAGACATCGTTTTTTCGGCTGCACCTGGGCAGGTTGGAGCGGACAAGGGAACCAGGGGTATTGCTTTCCCACATTTCAGAATCGAAAGGCGGTGCACTCAAATCGGGGTTGGAATTGCTCCTCAGGAGCCTTCCCCTTGACATTCGACAAGAGGCGGCGGCATAGTTGTTGTCGAATATCGAGGGGAAGGGAATGCCGACTTCAACGGATTTGTTGCAGGGAACAGTGGACGTGCTCATATTGCAGACTCTGGCGGCCGGGCCGATGCACGGCTGGGCCGTGGCGCAGCGCATCCAGCTGGTGTCCAAGGATGTGTTGCAGATTGGGCAGGGATCGCTTTATCCGGCGCTGCACCGGCTGGAATACAAGGGGTGGATCCAGTCGGATTGGGGCAACTCGGAGAATAACCGGCGGGCGAAGTTCTATGAGTTGACGGAGACGGGCAGGAAGCAGTTGGAGACGGAGTTGGAGACCTGGACGCGGCTGTCGGAGGCGATCGGGCTGGTGCTGGGGCGGATTCCGGAGGCTACGGCATGAAAGACACGCTGAAGAGGCTGCGATTTCTTCTGCGCCAGACGCTGATGCGGCGCAGGAGGCAAAGCGAACTGGACGAAGAGCTGCAATTTCACGTGGAGCAGACGATTGAGGCGAAGCTGGCCGCGGGAATGTCGGCGGAAGAGGCGCGCAGGCTGGCGCTGATTGAATTTGGCGGGATGGAGCGGACGCGGGAAGAGTGTCATGAGCAGCGTCCGGGGTGGTGGATGGGGACAGTGGCGCAGGATGTGCGCTATGCGCTGCGGGGCTTCCGGCGCAACCCGGTGTTTACCGTGGCGGTGATTGCCACGCTGGCGCTGGGCATCGGCGCGACGACAGCAGTTTTCAGCGTGGTGGACCGGATACTGTTCCGCAGTCTGCCTTATGCGGAGGACGACCGGATCGTTTCGGTTGGTTTGGTGCATTCACTGGAGACGCAGGAGTTCATGGTGGGCGGCTTCTTCTTTGATTGGCGCGACAATCAAAAGCCGTTTGGGGCCATGGCTTCGCAGGGAACCATGCCGCATGCCTGCGATTTGGTCGAGAACAATCCGGCGCAACTTGACTGCCTCAACTTCGACGCGGGGTTTCTGCCTCTGCTGGGAATTTCGCCGGTGTTGGGGCGCAACTTTTTGCCGGAGGAAGACCGGCCGAATGGACCGCGCGTGGTGCTGATTTCCTACGGATTGTGGCAGGGACATTACAACCTGGATCCAGCCATCATTGGTCGCCTAATCGATGTGGACGGCAATCCCGCCCGCGTGGTTGGCGTGCTTCCCAAGGATTTTCAGTTTCCTACTTTGCAGTCAGCCGACGTGATCTTCCCATTTGCGCTGGACCGGGCTGCTCAGGCGACCGCGAATGGAGGTTTCGGCACTCCGATGCGAGTGTTTGCGCGGCTCAAGCCGGGGGTGAGCATCACTCAGGCAAAGGAAGAGATGGAGCCACTGTTCGCGCACACGCTGGATACGGTCGTTCCGCCGGTCCTTCGCAAAGACATGCATCTAGGCATTCGTTCGCTGCGTGACCGTGAAACGCAGGACATGCAACTGACCGCCTGGATATTGCTTGGTTCGGTGTTGGCTGTACTGCTGATTGCCTGCGCGAATGTGGCTAGTCTGATGATGGCGCGAAGCGAGGCTCGGGAACGCGAACTGGCAGTGCGGTCTGCGCTTGGCGCCTCTCGGGCACGTCTCATTCGGCAAACACTCACTGAGGCCACATTGCTCTCGCTTGCCGGGGCGGTGGTGGGATTGGCGCTTGCAGAGGGATTGCTGAGGGTTTTTCTCGATCTCGCTCCCACCGGGATTCCATTTCTTCAGAGGGCCGGCCTGGATTTACGTATCGCGTGCTTCACGGTGTTTTTGTCGTTGGTTTGCGGTGTGCTCTTCGGCCTCCTGCCCGCACTGCAAACGCCGCGAGTGGTTGCCCTGGCGGCACGCGCCGCGAAGTCCCGCAAACGCACGGTACTGCGTCGAAGCTTGGTGGTGGGGCAGATTGCGGTGAGCATGGTTCTGCTCTCGGGTTCGGCGCTTCTTCTGAAGAGCTTTCAAAACATCGAGGGACAGCGCTTGGGAATGCAAACGGGCGGAGTCTTCACGGTGCAAATTCCTTTGCCGTCGTTCCGCTATAACACCGGCCAGAAGCAAATGGATTTTTACCTTCAGGCGGAAGCGGCGCTTCGGCGCCTTCCTGGGATACGCGCGGTGGCAATCAGCGACTCTGTGCCTCCTGGCGGGTGGCAAGGAGACTATCGCTATTCCGACCTGGCGGTCTCGGGGAAACCCCATCCGGCTCCAGGAACGGGCGGCCAGGTGGACACGCGCAGCGTCACACCGGATTACTTCAAGGCGTTGAACATTCCCGTTGTGAGAGGCCGGAACTTTCGAGAGGAGGATCGGCATTCAGGTGAATCCCTGGTAATCATCAGCAGGCTTTTGGCTGATTTAATGTTTCCCGGCGAAGATCCAATCGGCAAGCGAATACAAGCAGCTCGCGACCCGCGTTGGCATACGGTTGAAGGTGTGGCCGAGAACGTGAAAAATGGAGGACTTGTTGAGCCGGACAATCCGGAGATGTATTTTCTCAGGAGCAACGTTGCCGATTATTGGGGAGAGCGGGCGCCGCTGATGATTGTCGATTCGGTTCTTTCGCCTAAGGCAACAGTTCCGTGGGTGCGGTCGCAGATTGCACAGCTTGATCCCACGGTTCCGGTAACGGTTCAGACCCTGAACGAGCAAGTCAGCAAACTCGCGGACCGGCCGCGGTTCGAGACGGCGCTATTGGGATTTTTCGCTTTCTGCGGGTTGTTGATGGCAGTGATCGGGCTGTATGGGGTGATTGCGTTTGTGGCGGCGCAACGGACGCAGGAGATTGGCGTGCGCATGGCGTTGGGAGCCACGCGGATGGACATTCTGCGGCTGATTGCCGGGGAAGGGCTGCGACTGATCGTGTTGGGCGGGACTCTGGGACTGGGAGCGGCGCTGGGGACGGCGCGGCTGCTGAAGAGCCTGCTTTACAACGTGGGGCCGCACGATCCGGGAACTTATGCGGCAGCTACGCTGCTGTTGGCGCTGGTGGCGCTGGCGGCAACGCTGATTCCGGCGCGTGCGGCGATGAAGGTGGAGCCGGTGGAGGCGCTTCGGTACGAGTAGTACTACAGTTGCACTTCGCCAGAAAGCTTGAAGAGGACAAGGGCCCGGGCCTGAACAGGCTGCGGAAAAAGGCCGCTTTTCAGATAAGAGCAGTGAAAACATCCCTCCGGGGCTGAAGCCCGCATTGATTTTACGGCATTTATGGCACGGCTAAAGCCGTGCCCTTTCAAAGCAACGAGTTTTTCCGCAGCCTGTGAAGGCCCCCTCTGTTTCACGGCTGTTTCAGGGGCCTGAAGGCCCTGCTCCCTCCGTAAATGTCGATCTTCAATTGTAGTATTAGAGCAATTCTCCAGTTGGTGTAGCGAAAAGCGTGGACCGGGAGGTCCACGCTACAGCCGACCGGGAGGTCGGCGTTACTCGTTCCTGCGGCGATCAGCAAAATGGTCGGCGTTACTGGTTCCTGCGGCGATCAGCAAAATGGGCGGCCAGATTCGGCCGCCCGTTTTTGTTGTTTGACCGGTGAAAGCTCAGGCAGTGACGGGCTCGGCGGATTTTAACTTGACCGGAGTGAGCCAGCCGAAGCGGTCGGGCTTGAGGCCGTTGGCGATGCCGAAGAATTCGTCGGCGATCTTTTTGGTGATTTCGCCGGGTTTGCCATCGGCGATGAGGATGCGGTCGATGGAGCGGATGGGCGAGACCTCGGCGGCGGTGCCTGAGAAGAAGACCTCGTCGGCGATGTAGAGCAACTCGCGGGGCAGAGCCTGCTCGCTGACGGTCAGCCCCATGTGGCGGGCGATGGTGAGCACCGAGTCGCGGGTGATGCCGGAGAGGGTGGAGTTGGCCAGCGGCGGAGTGTAGAGGACGCCGTTGCGGACGATGAAGATGTTTTCGCCGGAACCCTCGCTGACCAGGCCGTTGACGTCGAGGCCGATGCCCTCCTGGTAGCCGTTGGTCTCGGCTTCCATGTGGATGAGCTGGGAGTTCATGTAGTTGGCGCCGGCCTTAGCCAGGGCGGGCATGGTGTTGGGGGCCAGGCGATTCCAGCTGGAGATGCAGACGTCCGCGCCGCCGCTGCCGGCAATGTACTTACCCCAGGGGAAGTTGGCGATGTAGACCTCGATGGGCGAGCCCTTGGGGCTGACGCCGATTTCGCCATAGCCGCGCAGGATGATGGGCCGGATGTAGGAGGAGGGAACGCCATTGGCTTCGACGACATCGACCGCCGCGGCGCAGAGTTCCTCCAGGGTATAGGGCACATCCATACGATAAATCTTGGCCGAATCGAGCAGCCGCTGCATGTGCTCGGGGAGGCGGAAGATGGCGGAGCCCTGGGGTTGGGTGTAGCAGCGGATGCCCTCGAAGACGCTGGAGCCGTAGTGGACCACATGGCTCATGACATGGAGGGTGGCGTCCTCCCAGGGAATGAGTTTGCCGTTATGCCAGATTTTGGGGGTGGTTTGGATGGGCATGGGGGGTATGAGGCTCCTTGAATTTGCCGGTTCGCTTACCCATCAGGGTAACGCCATCCGGTTGCCCCTGTCACGGACGGGGCGGATGGGCTCCCGTGCCGACACCTGGAGGTCCGAAGGAAAAGCGGCGGAAAGGCACGGTCATCGACCCGTCCCAGGGCAGATTCCGATATTGAGAAACTGCCAGGCGGCGGGTCTGCTAGGATTTCCTCTCGAAACAAAAGTGCGGAATGAAAGCACACAGAAGAGGGGATGAGGATGGAGCCAACATTGGGACTTTCGAAGACTGAATTGAGCCGCAGGGAATTTGTACGTCTGGCGTTGATGAGTTCAGCGCTTCTGATGGGGACGGGGACCCTGCTGGAGGGCGAAGAGACGCAACCGGGGGTTGCTTCTCATGCGGCATTCCGGTCGCTGGCTCCAGGGGCAGTGCGGCCCGAGGGCTGGCTGCGCAGTTATCTGGAGAAGCAGGCGGCGCAACTGGGGTCGCAGTTGCCGGACATTTCGTGGCCGTTTACCCGGCAGTACTGGGCCGAGGAGCAGGAAGGCGAATCCTGGTGGCCGTGGGAGCAGAACGCGTACTGGATCGACGGTGCGACGCGGCTGGCGCTGGTGCTGGGAGACGACAAACTGCTGGCGAAGGCGGGCCGGCGGATCCAGTACACGCTCGCTCATGCCGACGACGACGGCTACCTGGGGCCGGAATTCTTCAAGGATCCCACAGGGGACTTTCATCGCTGGCCGCAGATGCTGCTTTTCCGGGGCATGAACGCACTGTCAGACGGGCAGGGAAAACTCGAGGGAGTGAGCAGCGAGCAGATCGTCGAGGCCATGCGGAAGCACTATCTCGGAGATCATGCTTCGTATGGGACTCCACAAAGGAATGTGACCAACATCGAAGATATTCTGTGGTGTTATGAACGGACCGGGGACGCGCGGCTGCTGACTCTGGCCGAGGATGCGTGGCGGGGGTTCATGAAAGTCGCCGCCGATCCGGACCACGGAGACCTTTCCGAACTGCGCGTCTATGCCAACACGCCGATCAATGCGCACGGCGTGACTTATGCGGAAACTGTCAAGCAGCCAGCCATTCTTTATATGTACACGGGCAAGGAAGAGTATCTCAAGTTTGCCCTGGCAGGCCAGCGCCGCATCTTCGACCACCACATGCTGATCGACGGCATTCCGTCCACTTCCGAGTGGTTCCGGACAGTGACTTCGCTGGATTCGCATGAAACCTGCGACATTGCCGACCACACCTGGTCGTGGGGCACCATGCTGCAGGCGACGGGCGACGGAGTGTGGGCGGACCGCGTGGAGCGCGCCTGCTTCAACGCAGCGCCGGGCGCGATCCGGAACGATTGGAAATCGCTGCAATACTTCTCCTGCCCCAACCAGTTCCTGGCCACGCTGGACTCGGACCACAACGTGATGGAGCATGGCGGGCGGATGATGGCGTACCAGCCGAATCCGGGGCAGAGGACCGCATGCTGCGGCGCTAACGTGCACCGCATCTTCCCCAACTATGCGATTCGCATGTGGATGAAGAGCAAGGATGGCGGACTGGCCGCGGTGTTTTACGGCGCATCGAAGGTAAGCGCCACGGTGGGCGCCAACAACGAGAAGGTGGAGATCGAGCAAATCACGAACTATCCCTTCGACGAGCAGATCCAGTTCAAGATCAACTCCAGCCGGGCCGTGAGCTTCCCGCTTTCGCTGCGGATTCCGGGTTGGTGCACGGCGCCGAAGCTGGCGCTCAACGGCGCCACGATTCCGATGCCTGCGGCAGAGAAGGGGTTTGTGGCGCTAAGCCGCAGCTTCAAGCCCGGCGATGTGATCACGTTGACTCTTCCCATGAAGCTCAAAGTGAGCGAATGGCCGGAGAACGGAATGGGAATCGAACGCGGGCCGATCGTCTATGCTTTGCCGATCAAGGAGATCTGGACCTCAAAGGTGGAGCGCAAGTACACGACGCCGGAGTTCCCCAGCCTGGAAGCGCAGCCTGCCAGCGCGTGGAATTACGGACTCGCGCTGGACAAGGCAAAGATGGAGAGCGCAATCGAGGTGAAGAAGCGGACGGTTACGGCCGAGGAAGCGCTCGATCCTTGGGGGATTCCGCCCATCAGCCTGACGGCGCCGGCGAGAAAGATCGAGGATTGGGAACTCGAGGTCAACCCGGACAACAAGGCGCAGAAATTCACTCCTTGTTTACCTGAAGTTAGTACGAGCAAGGTCAGTGAAACCGTGGAGAAGATCACCCTGCAACCGTATGGCTCGACGCAGTTGCGGGTTACGATTTTCCCGGTGGTTAAGAGTTAGAGCGCACCGGACCAAGTTGGAGATTCCGCAGACCGACGATTGGTCTGCGGAATCTCCAATCCCAAAGCAAGGCCAAGCCGATGAGCTTGGCTCGTTCCGGAGCGAAAAAATGGGCTATTTTGGTGTCGATTTTGGGTCATTATCAGCCAAAAATGGCCCAAAAACGCCTAAAAAAGGGCAAAAATCGGCCAGTTACCGTTACTTGTCAGTTAACTATGTAATTTTGTATGGTGTTCATTAAATAAGACTTACATCTATTTTATCGTAGAAAAAGCGGTGAAAAAACATAGGGGGGTGGGGTAAAAAGCGATTTTGGCGGTTTTTTTGCTCAAAATCGACCTCCAAAAAGGCCTTTCCAGGACTACATCTGTATTTCCTTCGAGTTCAGGAAGAACAGCAACGGCCCGGGCCTAAAGGCCCAACAGACCCGCGTTCTTTCAGGGGGCTGAACAGGCTGCGGAAAAACTCCGGCTTTTGAGTAAAAACCGCGAGAAAGGCCCCTCCGCGGCTTCTATGAGACGGCCGGGATTGTCAAGTCGTTTTTGCTTTTGTTTTTTTCATTCATGGCGTTTTGGTTTTTGCCTTTGTTGTTGCCGTTGCTTTTTGCTTTTCTCGTCAGATTCATCT
>Ga0255356_1000127_pt1 | contig 48276 bp, 41 predicted proteins | sample HBST100metaG_FD_189944 | JGI IMG/M metagenome (GOLD analysis project Ga0255356, IMG submission 189944) | Peat soil microbial communities from Stordalen Mire, Sweden - H.B.S.T100 | ecosystem: Environmental > Terrestrial > Soil > Wetlands > Peat | place: Sweden: Norrbotten County, Stordalen Mire...
CCCGTGGGAATACGACCGCGCTCTGTACAAAAAGCGCAACGAAGTCGAACGGCTGTTTAGGAGGCTCAAAGGCTTCCGCAGAATCTTCTCCAGATTCGAAAAGCTCGATGTTGTCTTCCTCGCCTTCCTTCACTTCGCCTTGATCGTCGAAGCACTGAGATTAGTGTGAACACGCCCTAATAAATCGCACTGTCCGGTTGCGTGCTTTCGATCTTTCCTTTCTCCACCGACACGAAATACGAAGTGCCGCCACTTCCTTGCCAACGAACTAGATGAAAATGCGCTCCTGCGGGCGCGCTGTACACGCTAATTTTCTGGAACGTCAGCGGCTGATTATTCCGGCAGACCTCTGGTTTGCGTGTGGGCTGAAGAAAATAGGCACCTCTTCCGCTCCCCACCACCGTCGCCGTGCCGTCAGATTCGACAAGAACCGCAGATTTTTCGTCAATGGCAACTCCCCGCGGGAAATCCGACCAGCCATCCTGCATGATGCGGGCCAAAAACCCCAGCGTGCGACCCATTCGGTCGCGCTTGGCAAAATGCGAATCGGTGAGCAAGTTTTCGAGATGCGGAATTTTCAGGAAATCACGAACCAGCGCGACGCGATCGAAATACGGATTCTGTAGAACATCGGCCGATTCCAGGTCTTTATCCTCTGGCTTGTCTCCCAAAGCCCCATAAACAAATTCACCCTCGACGGCGAGCCCGGCACTGGTTCCGCCGATCGGCTTGCCCGACGCGACATGGGCGTTGATCGCGTCTTCGACCGGGGTCCCCTTCCAACCCCGGATGTAGTTGCCTTGATCGCCGCCCGAAATAAAGATCGCTTCCGCCTTCTTTATGATCTCTGCTACGGCCGGATCCTCCGCCGCAGCGCGGTCAGGAAGGATCAGCGTGGCCACCGAATTAAGCTTGCACAATCCATTGATGTATGAGTTGTAGTCGTCGTCTCCATGCGCACGCAGCACCAGGAGATCTCCCCCATCCGCTTTCCTGCACAGCCAACGAAATGCCTCGTCCAGGTCCGCCCCCCCGCCCATCATCGCCGTGCCGTCTATGGGATGGGTCTGGACATCTTCCTTATTGCCAGCGCGAAAGTATTGCCAGGAAGCTGCGTTCGCGACGCCAACTGAAATTCCGAGCGCAACAACAAGAAGAACAGCGATACGTGAAATCTTCATTTTGAATCGGTCTCCATTTGGGCATTGCGACAAGCAAATTATACACACGTAATGTAATCCATCGCAGGCCATCGCTGATATTTACAAGAGGAGTTGGGCAGTGGAGCTATTCTTTCGCTGGATCAAGCAGCATCTATGGATTAAAGCCTTTTACGGGACCAGCGAGAACGCGGTGAAAACGCAGATATGGATCGCAGTCTCGGTCTATGTCCTGGTGGCGATCGTGCGCAAACGCCTCGGCATTGAGGCCAGCCTCTAACAACTTCTACAGATTTTCAGTGTTACCCTTTTCTAGAAAACCCTCATTCTACAGGCACTTCAGAGATTCGACTCCCAGAATGAGTTACAGACCCCTTCCAACCAACTGATCTTGTTCGACTTTTAAACGGACAACCGTGTGACCTCACTTTTTCGTTATCTGGCATCAATGGAGACTTTTCATGAGAACGATATTCAGAGACTTCTTCTCACCATGATGGTGAGCTTTCTAGGCTTGTTCTCAGCCTCAGCGCAGCAGCAACGGCCCATCGTTCTTGCCGCGGACACGGTGATTGACGGCAGCGGTGGAGTTCTGCACCACACGGTCATAGGTCCGGAACAGGTTGTTCCGTTCCACCACGGCTTCCATCAGCCGCAGTGCCTCCGGTTTCGGCAACCCAACAGTCGCCGTGCGCGACTCAGCGCCAGAACCGGTCCATGGCAGGTTCCGCCCACCACCCTCCGCACTTGCGTGCGCTTCTGCTTCTCCGTCTCGCATCGAGGTCTGCTCTCCTACTCCCGTACTTCACGTTTGGCCCTTCATCCCGCTCGCACGGAACTACTATGGCCGCTGCTGACTTCTGGCGATTCATCCCCGCGCCTCGCGATGCAGGTAGCCCAGAGGCAAACCGCCAGACCTTCCCGGGTATGACGCACCCACCTTCACGCTTATGCCTGTCGGATATACGTCATGGCGATCCGTGCAAGTATTGGGCTTTGCAGAAATTGGCCTGCTTATCCCGCCGTGCCGCCTCGATCCGGAACGCCTGTCAGTTTTGTTTGCGGATGATCTCATGCGCCTAGGGTCTAGCCCCCCACAGCGTGGTGTCTAAGAGTTCCTGCCGCTAGTTGGCGCAGCCTGATCTCGCATTTGCTCAATTAGCTTCTGCCTGCACCTAATGTTTCCGCCTTCAAGAATGCAACAGATTGTCCGACCATCGCATGCGAAGAAGCCACCCGCCACCCAACACTCGCAGTTGTTTTACCTTCCCACCAGCCGCAGATTTGAGGTACTGCTCCTATCTCTTAGTTCCGCAAACGCACCCGGTTCGAGCAAGGCAACATCCAGTTCGGTGTCCCCATAATGCAGGGAGCGTTGGTGAACCTCGATAAGCTCTCTGAGCAATGTTGGTTCTTCTGGAGCGATTTCAACCGGCTCATGCATCCGATAACCTCTCTTACCCATCAGGAACCCAAGATAAGACTTCCGTCTCTCATCAATCATTCCCAGTTCTGACGCCCTGTATAGGAGGGCAGACATTGCAACCCTCCAGTATGGCTTCAGGGCGGCTAGTCTTGGGATGTCAACACTTTTCAGATACGGACGAATTTCTCTTTCAGGCATGAGGAATTCCGCAGCGAAGCCATCCGCCTCGCGTTCCATCTTCTCGGTCGGCATCCTGTGCATCATAATGTGACCGATTTCATGGCTGAGGGTGAATCTCATCCTGTCAGTTGGGATCGCTGCATTCACCAAGAAGATGGGAGGATATCCCGGGAGCCATTGACTCAGAGCATCAACCTTGTTTGTTCCAAAATCGCACTTGATGACTATTCCACCAGCGTCTTCGACCACTCTGATGAGGTTTTGAACTGGCCCCGTTGGTAACTGCCACAATGCGCGCACGGATTGCGCAACTTCTTTTGGGCCGCCCTTGAATTCATCGACATCAAGACGCTCAAACGACTGTCCCGTGCGGCTTTCAACAGACTTCATCAGTTGCTTGACCTGAATCCGCTTCACATTGACCTTAGCAAGAAGATGAGCGAGTTTGGCGTCTGTGGCGCTCTTTCTCTTGCGATGGTAGACACACCCTGAGCCAAAGGCCCGAATAGACTCGTCCAGAAAGAAGAAACCGGCGTTGTATTCCAAGCGACGAGCCATCTTTTCGATCTGAGCATCGGATGGCGTCTTTATCCCATTCTCAAATTTTGAAACTTCGGCTTGAGAAATTCCTATGTCTTCTGCAAACACGGATTGCGTCAAGCCACGCGACTCACGAGCGAGTGCGAGCATCTCACGGTTGAATCCCGGCACGCCTATCCTCTCTTCTTAACTGCATCTGCGGGCAGTTCTGCCTTTGTCCGTTTGGCAACGAAGCGTGGCTCAGTGGCTGGCTGGCCCACAGAATCAACCGGCGGCATCGTGACCATCTCCGCAGGAACTCCAGTGAGTTCGATGTCCCAAAGTACCCTCTCGTTCAACTGGCAGACAATGGCCTTGCGCACAATGTTCTGTTGCAGGTCATCCAATTGATAACCCGCATGGACGAGCGTCCCATCGACCATGCCGGGGAGTTACAACTGTGCGAGGAAACGGATTTGAGTGACCGTTTTGATATTGCTGCACCGGCCATCCTTCCTCATCTTCTTGAAGCGGATTGAGATGTCTTCGCCGATATATATCATCAGGCTGCCGGGGCGACGGACGACCTTGACGCCCTCCAGTCCTTGGAACATCTCAAGTGCACGATTTACGATTTCCGCATAGACAATCGCCGCTCTTGGTCGCCCATCAAGAACGTGTGCCTTGTGCAAGTAGTATGTCTTCCACGCAGACCAACCGTCGTCAATGCACTGGTTGAGAATTTCCAGGTATGGCTGCAGAGTGCCTGTGCTTGCTGTTCTGAGAGTAGCGAGGCCGCAGGGGAGGCTAAGGTCGGTATAAGCATGGAATCATGCGTATCATAGATTGTAAAATCGCGCATAAAATATTCCGCTTTTTATTTCGGCGTATACCTAACCCCTTCTTCGGCCTAGATTGCCCCGGTGCATCGCAGAAAACCTATACCCGCGTTCGCCCACCCGTGGTTGGCTCGTCTTACACGTTTTTCGCCGTATTTAGGCAGCCCACGAGCCGGTGAAACAAAAAACAGCCAGCCGGGGGCATTTTCAGGGTTTGCAGCCTGTGACCTAACTAAAACCTAACTAAACGACTAGAGCCACCCGAAGGCGGCTCATTTTAAACAACTTAGGATCATATGGTGCCGAAGAAGGGACTCGGAACCATAACTAGGTTAAGTTATTTATTTATAGCGTATTGTGAAGATTGCCCCTCGTTTTGTACAATGTTTGTACATCAATTTGAGGGAAGCAATGACAAATCCGAAAGTCTCTCTGCACTATTGCTGTAAGACCCCGGAGGGCTGGAAGCGGTATCCGGCCGCAATGGGTCGAAACGGAAAGATCCGACCTCGCTTCGCCCAGGTAGGCAAGGCTCAGATTCAATACTCACAAGGGCACTACGAGCTCCGCCACATGCAAGACGGCAAAATGATCTGGCGGAATGTCGGCGAGGACGCCGCTATTGCGCAGGCTCAACGAGACAACACGGCGAAGCGCCTCGTCGCGAAGGCTGCTGCATCTGATGCAGGGCTGAAGATCGAGGAGACTCAGGATCGGACGCGGCTTGCAGATAAGGCCAAGGCCTTCCGCGACCGCCAAGAGGCTCGGGGAAAGACCGAGAGCGTCATCACGTTCGACAACGTAATTGACGAGTTCCGCTCCGTCGCCAATGTCACCTTTTTGGACGAACTGACAGAGGACATTATCCTGCGCTGGTACGCCGCGCTTCGGAAGCGTGGCAACTCAGACCGCACGATCAACAACAAACACATATCCATCTTTGGCTTTCTCCGCTGGGCCGGGGTCGATACGAAGAAGCTGGCGTCAAGGGCACCTAAATACACCGAAAAGAGTGTTGAGGTCTACAGCGCGGACGAACTCAAGGTGTTCTTCGCATCGCTCACCGATTCTTACCATCGGATAGTCTTCGAGACGCTGCTTAAAACCGGGATGCGGATGCAGGAGGCGATGTTCCTTGAATGGCACGACATCGACTTTGCACGCGGCACTGTAGCGGTCTCGGAGAAAGAAGACCTCGGCTTCGTAATTAAAGACAGAGCAGGCAGGACGCTCCCAATACCAGCCGATCTCGTCGAACATCTCCAAACTTGGAAGGAAGAACATGGCGGACGGCTGGTGCTCGGTACCAGCAATGACACGCCGAACTGGAAGTGGCTGCCCTTGCTCAAGCGTCTCGTGCGCAAAGCTGGTTTGAACTGCAAGCATTGCCAAGGATGCCGAGAGCAGGATGAATGCGAGCGCTGGTTTCTGCACAAATTCCGCGCGACGTACACGACCTTCCTGCTCCGCTCTGGTCTCGACCCCCGGACTGTCATGAAGTACACCGGACATGCCGACTTGGCAACGATAATGCGGTACCTTGCCCCTGCTGAGCTTTCAGAGACGCAAGAGAAAATCAACTCCATCGCTTGGAGTGACTGAGTCCAGACACACGAAGAGCCAGGGATTGCTCCCCGGCCCTTTGTCTCTCCATCCAGTTGTATGTTCGCCGTCTATTCGCCTATGCTCATTTCATGCCCCGCCAACCTGACCACGCGCCTTCGCTCCAAAGGCCTCCCGATGGGGCTTTCGTCCTCCCCTACAGCAACCGGTATCGGCCTAGAAGGGCTCCACACGACACTGAAGGGTACGGGAGCGGCCAGGGGCGGCTTGATCGCCGGTGTTCTGGGGTTCAGGACGGCCTGAGGTACCGGTTGAGTCCCTTAGCAGTTGCCTGATTCGATACGTTTACGTGGGCATTCGTTCGGGTCAGCGTCGAGCTCGGAAAACTTGCGAGAAGGCGACTTTTCGTTACTGATCGGAACGTTGGGCGGGTTTAGGTGGTTCGGCAGCTACCAGAAGGACATTGAAAATGTCCAACTGGTGCTTGATAGCTAATCGCTCATCCCATTCAGTTTGAAGAACCAAGCCATGAAAAGCCGCGATAAGGAGGTGCGCCATAGCATCGGCATCGATACGTCTTTCGATTTCTCCCCGACGCTGCCCTTCGGTGAGAAGGTCTCGTAGAAGTTTGTACGGCTTTGCAAAGGTATCCCTTGCCACTTTCTGCAACTTCGTGTCGTGCTGCGCCTCCGCCCATAGTTGGACTGTCATACAACGCATCAAGCTCTGGACTCAGAGTCCGCAGCGCCGCATCCGGTATCTTGTGAACCGCTCGCAACGGATGATCTTGAGGCACCCGCTGCTCCAAGGAAACATAGCCGAACACCTCGTCCTGAATACGCTCGTCTCATGCATGTCGGTTCGACATATGAGCCTCCACGCCAGTCGCGGAAGCTCAAGCCTTCTCCAATAAACTCCTAACACTTCATCTGGTTAAAAATACTGGGGCCAATTATGGGCGTGAGCAATTCATTGGAAACGCTCAATCTGTTCCCACAGTGCATTGATTTCTCTTGCGGCATATCGATCAAAGGTTTGGGTAGGATGCCGCACAGCCTCACTACGAATTATGCCGCGTCGTACCAACCCCCGTTTCATTGTTGATACGCCTAGCGCCGGTTGAAGTTCATAGCGGAGAAGCGGCAAACAGATGTTATACAACCGTCGAGCTTCGGCGATATCACCACCTTTGTAAAAATTCCAGATTTGGACAAAGCGGTCGCATAAATCGGATCCTGGCATAGAGCCGACTGATCCGCGATCGAGTTCCTCAAGCAGAAATTGTCCGTTCAACCCCCCCAGAGCGTAACCTAAACCATTCACCTGCTCAATGAAGCGGGAAATCTTCGGAGCGGTGGGTGGTGCCTCAATTTTGACATAGCTGATATTATCCATAACTTTGCAGAGTGCAGCGAGCCAGGGCGCACCCATAGTCACACCGGTCAAGGCCGGTGCATCCTGAATCATGATTGGAACGCTCACTGCTTGAGAAATTGACTCATAGTAGAAACGTGCCTCCTCTATATCTGGTTTTAGATAGTAAGGGGGGACAACCATGACCACATTCGCACCACCTTCTTGTGCGCTTAAGCTCTGCTGAACCGCCAACCGCGTACCGGTTGCGCCGGTACTCACGACGATGGGAATCTTTCCTCCGACTACTTTGCGAGTGAGTGACAGGACAGCCTCTCTATCTTCCTGAGACAAGGTATAGCCCTCACCTGCCGTTCCAAACAATGCAATGCCGTGCGCACCGCTTTCGAGGATAAAATTCAGTAACCGCTCTTGGCTGTACAAGTCCAATTCACCGGACTCCAAGAATGTCGTATTCAATATCGGAATGATGCCTTGCAAATGAACCATTTAGAGTCTCCTTTAGGTGACTGTTGCACGTGCGATGATGTAGGGCGTCAAAAGCTCTTCTGCCACTTGAGCGCCAAGTCCTGGCAGAGTGGGCAACTCGAAGCACTTTGGGCCTAGCCGAAGAGGACATACCATTGACATTTGCGCGATGGAAAGTATCTGGGGGTTTATCTCCGCGCGAATTAAAGATGGGGCCATAGCGGCAACGTGAATGGCGGCTGCCAGTTGCGGGCCGAGGCTGATGCTCGTGTGCGGAGCGAACCCGAGCTTATTTTCTGCAGCCCAGTTGGCTACTTGGCACGATCCGCTGATGCCACATCGCCCTAAATCGGGTTGCAAGATATCAGCTGCTCCGGCTTCAATGATGCGGCAGAACTGATAACTGCTGCGATAACTTTCGCCGATGGCTATCGGTAGCGATGTCGAGCGGCACAAGCGGGCATGGGCATCTATCTCCTCTGGCATGAAAGGCGCCTCGAGCCAGCCCACGCGCTCAGCTAACAATAAATCCGAGTAACGATTTGCGTTGGTCTCATCCATCCTCCAGAGTGCATCGACATACAGATCTGTTTTCTCAGGTAATCGATCGCGTAGAGAGTGGACGAGTCGGAGGCATTCATCGAAGTCCCCGGTCCAAAATACCTTAAATGCAGTAGTGCCTTCACTGGCTCGTTCCACCGCAAATCGAAGCTGTTCTTCATGCGTTATGCCGGGTAAGCCGGAGATATAGAGAGGAATGTGAGTGCGTGCTCTTCCTCCAAGCAATTCGTACACGGGCTTGTCTGCAACCTGCCCCGCAATGTCCCATAATGCAATGTTAATGGAAGCCAGCGCATCGAGATAAAAGCCAGTGGAATGGCCGCGGACACGCATTGCATTGTAGAGGTTGCGATTCACGCCATCGGGATCGGTGGCATTTTGGCCGATAAGAAGTGGTCCGGCAAGATATTGAAGTATGCTGTGGCAGACTTCAGGCGCAATTGGCGCTTGTGCCTCACCCCAACCCACCAATCCACCGGCAGTGACCTTTACCAGCAAGCACTCGATATCTTGAGAGTACACTGTTGCATAATTAGTTGCTTGCTGATAGCGGTGGTTTCCATATGTGAGAGGCGCCGGAGATCCAGCGCCGCCGACCGCCGCACCAAAATTCCTAGGAATTCTGAGGGCAATGGAAGTAATGGAATCAACTTCAAGAGTCTGAGCGGCGAATGTGTCGGGATAATTCATACGAGAACCCGATTTCTTCGGATGTCATCGACCAATGCGTGGGCAGCGCCTTCTATGTGGCTACGAAGTACTTTAACGAGTGCAGGTCCGTCGCGGCGTTCGAGCGCGTAGAGGATAAGATGATGTGCGCGTGCTTCCTGCTCTAATCTGCCTCGCCATGCGTGGCTCGAATAATGAATGCGAGCCATGGTGATATATACATTCAGACTATTGTAGAGGTCGATGAGTTTGTGATTTCCTGACAGCTCTACCAAACGTCGGTGAAAGGAAAGGTTGATGTCCTCATGTGAAATCCGGTCGTGGTCATTTTCGATGGGCTGATCCATCTTTGCAACGATTTCTCTCAGATCCTGAATATCTTCAGTAGTCGCCCGCACTGCCGCAGTATTAGCTGCCAGGCTTTCTAGAGCGCAACGAACTTCAAGAACCTCGGCCAAATCATCCACAGACAACTGTGAAACGAACGTTCCGCTGCGCGCATTGACCGATACGAGCCCCTCTTGGGCAAGCCGGTTGATTGCGTCTTTAACGGGAGTGGCGCTTACATCAAGTTTCGCGGCCAACTGGCGCACGCGCAACCGCTCGCCAGGCCGAAAGGTTCCATCAAGGATGCTTTGGCGCAGCATCTGGTAGACAACGTCGCCGATTCGTTCTTTAGGCACTTTTACGAGTTCCAAACGGTTGCCCTCCTATAGAGAAACAGTACATCACGAAGAGGGCAAATGCAATAAAAAATTTTATACTTGACATTTTAAATTTTTCAGGAGTAGGGTTGTGAACGTCTGAAAAACCCGGGTGTATTTGCACCTTGTTTTCAGAGCCAGATGCGGAGTTGCAGTAACCACCTTGGGGAACTTAAGCAATCCCATGGCAAATCGAACTAGGTAATCTGTCGTTGTGAGTTTATCGAGAGGAGAAATCAAGTGGCGCAAAAGAAGGGAAGTTGGGCGAGACTGATAACGCTGGTGAGCATCAGTATAGTATTGGCATTATTGATGTTCTCGGGTCGCCTATTAGCACAATCAGCGGATACCGCGACCATTCTGGGCACGGTTTTCGACACGAGTGGGGCAGTTGTGCCCAATGCTGCAGTGATTGTGGAGAATACGGCAACAGGCCTGACTCGTTCCACGACATCTGGAGGAGGAGGCGACTATATCCTCCCAAGTCTGCCGACTGGAAATTATGTTGTAAAGATTTCCTCTGCTGGTTTCCAAACTTTTGAACAGGACAGAGTTCTCCTACACACGAATTCTTCCGTACGAGTTGATGGACGGCTGACGGTCGGCACAACCACTCAAAGCGTTGTGGTAACTAGTGCCCCCCCGCTCCTGAATACGTCCGAGAACACCTTGCAAACAGTCATCGAACAGGAGCGCGTCTCCGCATTGCCGCTCAACGGTAGAAACCCGCTGCAATTAACGTTGCTGGTACCCGGCGTGAACCAGAACTCAGGAGTCGACTCTTCAGTCGGATCAACCCGTCCCGAGGAACAGTACATATCCGTCAATGGGGGGCGCGGAGATACAACCGTCTACAAGTTGGACGGTGGGGACAACAACGACCTCTATACAAATGTTGCGAATGTTTACCCAAACCCCGACGCCTTGCAGGAGTTTACGTTCCAGACAAATAACTATTCTGCCGAATATGGCTGGCGCACTGGCGGAGTTGTCAATGCAACCACGCGATCAGGAGCCAATCAATTTCACGGCACGACTTTCGAGTACCTGCGAAATGCCGCAGTAAATGCGACCAATTTCTTTACTCCCGGGGTCTCTGACGGGCTCAAACGCAACCAGTTCGGCGGCAGCCTAGGCGGCCCGATATTTAAAAACAAGACCTTCTTCTTCGCAAACTATCAAGGGACAACGCTTCGGCAAGCACTGGCAGCTTCTCCCCAAATTGTACCCACAGCGGCTGAAATATCAGGCGACTTTTCGGCGATTTCTCAGCAGTTGATTGACCCACTCACAGGCGTGAAATTCTCCGGCAATCAAATTCCAGCCGCCCGCTTCGATTCTGTTGCAGTCAAACTGCTGAAATATCTTCCCGTGTCTAAGAATGCAAACGGCTCGGTTCCCATCTCTACTCTCAACAACGACAACGATTATCAAGTCACGGGGAGGATCGATCACCAGGCAACTTCCACCGATCGCTTAACGGCACGCTATCTTTATGATCGGCTGACACATCCGAATCCGATAAACCCAGCCAATCTTTTGAGCGCTGTCCAGTATGAGAGTTTCTTTAGCCACAATGGAATGATAGCTGAGACTCATGTGTTTTCAGCCTCCTTGCTTATGACAACTAGCATCACTTTCAACCGTCTGGTCTCGACCTTTAATTATGGGTACCCGACAACCTTCGCTGACCTCGGGGCATCAATTGTAAATCTGTCATCAAATAAGGACATATATTTGATAGTAGGAAGTTACTTCACAATTCCAAAAGTAGCAGCTTCCGACCAAATACGAAATCTTTATGACACCCAATCATCGGCCATCTATTCGCGTGGACGTCACGAACTCAAGTTCGGTGGTGAATTGATTAGACAGCAATTTACTCTGCCGAACGTTCCTTACAATTCAAATGGAGAATTCGTATTCAACAATCAGCGCTCAGGTAACAACCTCGTCGACTTTCTCCTTGGAGCTCCGGCGTCTTTCACCCAGTCCTCTCCGCAAACGGAAGCAATGAGGGCCTGGTTACCAGCATTCTATGCAAATGATAACTTTCGCCTAACCCATTCTGTGTCTTTAAACCTAGGCCTGCGTTACCAACCATTCTTGCCTTGGATAGACCAACATAACAACCAGACGGCAGTCTTTCGTCCTGGTGCCCAGTCCGTTTTGTATCCAAATATGCCACCCGATATACTGCTAGGCGGTGATCCTGGAATCACGAAGTTTGGCTATAATAGAAATCTGGCCCAATTCGAGCCGCGAGTTGGATTAGCCTGGCATCTGTACCGCCAGATGACGCTTCGCGGTGGGTTCGGCCTATTCCATGATTTTCCTCCTTCGGTTCTTAATAACCACATCAGTCTGGCGGCGCCGTATGCGGTAGCGATAACGATACAGCAGCCCAGCAGCATTGTTAACCCTTTTACCACGTCACAACCTGATCCGTTCCCGACTACGCTACCCCCGCCAAGCACATATTCGTTTCCGCGGCCACTTGCACCGGTGGTGTACGACCCCAACTTCACAAATGCCCAGGTACTCCAGTACAATGCATCAGTTGAGCAAGAACTCGGTAAGAGTTGGATGCTAACGGTTGCCTACCGAGGCGGAGAGGGGAGTCGCCTCTTAGCCAATGAGGAGGCAAACCCGGCCACATTTATACCTGGTACGTCCAGCTTGTCTAACGTTAACCAGCGCCGTCCGTATTATCCTAACTACGGTGCAGTAGCCCAAATCCAATCTAGCGGGATATCACATTACAACGGACTATCCGGGGAGATTCAAAAGCGTTTCGATAAGTATTATTCGCTCCTCTCGAGCTACACTTGGGCACATTCCTCTGATCTAAACTCAGCTGAACTAGCAGGTGGGGTTGGCGAGTTCTACACTAATCCAGCAAACAAAAACTATGACTGGGCAAACTCCGACTTCGATGTCCGTAATCGATTTGTTGCGTCGATCGTGGCGACAAGCTCGCCATTGGCCGGTCACAATTTTATCTATCGTGACGTGGCAGGCAACTGGGAGGCCGACTTGATCGGCAGTGTGCAATCTGGAACGCCGCTCACAGTTCTTGATGGCGTGAATCAATCACTCAATGGAGTGCAGGGACCGGAAGATCGCCCGAATACAATTGGGGATCCCCGGCTGAGTAGCAAGCGGAACGACCTGGAAAAAGCCGCAGAGTATTTCGACACTTCAGCGTTCCAATTGAATGCTCTCGGAAGTTACGGAAATACACCCCGAAACAGTTTAAAAGCGCCAGGATACTTCGACATTGACGTGGCTTTAGTGAAGACGTTTCCCATCTACGGATCATTCAGTGGGCAATTCCGGGCTGAAACATTTAATTTACTCAACGAGGTAAACTTCGCAGCGCAGAATGCCTCGTCGATTGTGCCTGCAAATGAGGAAATGAACTCGCCGCTGTTTGGCCGTCTAACTGTCGCGAATCCTCCACGCATATTCCAATTTGCTCTGAGGATCAATTTCTAATTGAGGAAAGATGTTGAAAGTGCATATTCTGAAACAAATGCGGCCTATACCGGTGATTGTCATTGGTACACTGCTGGTGGCAGGAACCATCGTCAATTACATCTCGCGGCAGGCATTCTCGATTGTGGCGCCTGCCGCACAGGCCGCTCTACCCATATCAATCGCCCAAACGGCGAAACTGTTCCAGGCTTTTCTGCTTTTTTACACGTTTACTCCGTTGTTGTGGGGGTATCTCATAGATCGCAAGGGTATTCGGTGGGTCTATGGCGGTGTCGTGCTGGTCTGGAGTTTTCTTCAACTGGGTTATGTTTTCGCTCATTCCTTTCATGAATTCCTTCTGCTGCAGATACTCCTTGGTGCGACCGAGTCGGCAAATTTCGTCGCTTGCAGTAAGGCCACCGCGGTATGGTGCCTTCCTCGGCAGCGTGCACGTTTAAGCGGATTCATTCAGGCCGCCTCAGTCATCGGTGCCGTGCTAACGCCGCCGCTTTGTGCCTTGGCCATCAAACTCGGCGGATGGCGCCACATCTTTGTCTGGAATGCAGTGGTTGCTTTTCTGTGGGTGGTGGTGTGGCTTGCGATCTATCGGGACCCTGACAGAAATCTGAAGACGATAGTAGTTCCTGGGGCCCTGCATACAGAACAGCCCATCTCCGTGGTGCAGCACCCCAAGGAGCTTGTGACAGTCCTTGTTGTGGTCCGGTGGCTGTCAGATCCAGTATGGTGGTTCTATCTGCTGTGGCTTCCAACGTACCTTGTGCAAAAGAAAGTCGCAACCGCCGCGAATGTGGGTGAATCATTATGGATACCCTATGTAGGCGCTGCACTGGGTGCTATGTTAGCTGGCGTCGCTTCAGACAAGCTTATTCGCGCAAGCGGGCGCACAGTTTCCTCGCGGCTTAAGATTATGTTCTGCTCAGTTGTGATCATGCCTGTAGGAATACTGGTTCTGCGCGCAGAAACGCTGTGGGGCGTTCTAGCTGTTCTATGTGCGGTGCTTGCCGGGCACATGGCCTGGAAAACTAACCTTACCGCTCTTACTGCCGACTGCTTCCCTGGGCGTATTGTCGGCCGCGTCGAAAGCCTGTTTTCAGTAGGGAGTGGACTGGGAGGCATGATGTTCTTTGTATATGTTGGCGCTATTGTAGAAAAGTTTTCCTACACGCCAATTTTTGTAATACTCGCTGTTGTACATCCATGTGCCTTCTTTTTACTGTGGTTGACACTAAGACACGTGGACCCGCCTCAATGTTCGCTGGCGCCGCCGTCTATGAGTAATAGGTACGCCGAAAGGGGGCCAGCAATGTGAAATGAGCGGACGCTATTTATGGCGAAAAAACGGCCGTGTCGTCGGGACCAAGTGGCTCGCCTGTAGCGAAGGGTGTCCGTGGCGAAGATAAAGTTGCAGACGCAAGCACTTTGAGTAATGTGCAAGGCCACTGAATGCACAGATGTGACGAGCTCTGAGTTTTGAATCGAAGTCGGAATATTGATACGGAAAACCGATGTAGCCAAAAGATTGAATCAGTTTTTCAAAGGAAACAACAAATGATCAAAGATGCAACTGGACCAAGCACCTGTCTTTGCCTAAATATGGGCACGAAAGATACTCATGTGTGGCTTGTGCATGAGCATAAGGTGATCGCGCGCGCAACAGGTCACTTTGGAGTGCACAACACAGCGCGTCCGGGAAGCCGTCCCGGAAGCGTTGTCCAGATTCATATAGAGTTGCGCAGGTTGCTAGAACGTGTGTCAGCCCAAGCTGCAAGCAGCGTTCCGCCCCCCGAGGTAATCTTGGGTGCAGGCATGATTACCTCATCGCTTGGCCTCGAAGAGGTGCCTTATGTTGCAGCACCAGCGGGCCGGAGAGAGCTTTCAGTTCACGTCAGAGAAATTTGTCGACCCGATATTAGTGACTTGCGAATCCTGCTAGTTCCAGGCATTAAAACTGGCTTGGATGCAGAAAACGAGACACAGGTCGCTCGCATGGATATAATGCGCGGCGAAGAGACGGTTTGTGTGGGCTTGCTGTCTATGGGCAAACTTGCAGCAGAAGAAACACTGTTGAACCTTGGCTCCCACTGGAAGGCAATACGAATCGATGCAGATGGTCGACTTGTGTCGAGTGTTACGACTCTCTCCGGTGAGTTGATCCACGCAGTGCAGTCCCAGACAATTCTTGCGAGCGCGCTGCCGCAAGGGAGGCTGGAGAATCCGGATCTAGACTGGGTTGATGCTGGCATGAACGAACAGCGGAAATCTGGTATTGCGAGGGCACTATTTTGTGTCCGGTTACTACAACAGCAAGGACGAAGTACAGAAGGACAACGTTTGGCTTATCTGGCTGGAGCATGCATCGCTTCTGACCTCGACCCATGGTTGAAAGCTGGCGCTTTCCAAGGAAGAGTACTGATTACGGGCACTGGAGGGCTTACACAGGCATGGCGCTGGGCGCTAGAAAAGCAGTCGGTCGACGTAACCATCTGTCCCGCAGAAGGCATCGAGTCGGCGCTCCTAACTGGGTTGCAGGAAATATGCTTTTCTGTCGCATCTTGCGCTAAGACATAAGTTGCGGGCAAGGTATTTGTTTGCCAGCGGTCAAAGTCAAACCAGGACATGACAATAGCGTGCGGGAAAGTTCGGAGCTTATAAGTTAGATTGGGTTCGACGCTGCCGATTCAAATCACATATGGATTGTTGGTGCCAATCTGTTCTATGAATTGAAGAGGAGAGGAAGTGTATTCTGCGGAAAAACTTCAGACTTGACTCCGATAGTCGGTCTGTACTAAGTCTTGGTATGGCGGCTTCGAAACTTTTTAAATCTGGGCAAGCTTCTTATTCCTTTTGGGGAGGTAACGAATGACTCTGAATACGCGTTTATCAAACAAAAGCCCAATGTATGGTGTGTTTGCGAAGACGAATGACCCATTCTTCGTCGAGATCCTAGGCAAGGCAGGGTTCGACTTTGTGATTCTTGATTCTGAGCACGGACCAAATTCGCCCCGGGATATGTACCCTCTTGTATTGGCGTCGTGGGCTAGCGGGCTTCTGCCAGTCGTGCGAGTGGGCACGCTGTCCGAAACGGATATTGCTCGCGCGTTGGACCTTGGAATAGCGGGCGTTCAGGTTCCACAACTCAGTACGGCTGCACAAGCACGACAGGCTGTGCAGTGGTCGAGATTTGCGCCCAAAGGTTCGAGAGGGGTGTGCAGATTTGTGAGAGCTGCCGATTTCTCACTACGAACCCGGGATGAATATTTTAGGGACGCGAACGAAACCGCGGTTATCGGTATGGTGGAAGGTGTTGCAGGCATCAGGAATCTGGACGAGATTTTGGAAGTTGACGGCGTCGATGTTCTATTTATCGGACCGTACGACCTTTCTCAGTCGCTAGGTGTGATAGGCGACGTGGAGAACCCGCTGGTTCTGAGGGAAATCGAAGTTATCGTCGCGAAGTGCAAGGCTCGAAATCGAACGGTTGGCACTTTTGTGGACAACATTGCTATGGCAAAGCGGTATAAAGAGTTGGGTGTAAAGTATCTTGCCTACTCTGTGGATGTTGGTATATTTGCCGACGCTTGCCGAAAAATCAACGACGAGCTTCGGGCTCTCTAGCCGCTTTGAGAAACAGCGTGCCCTCTCGACGCGCGTGGTGCAGTTTCATTGAAAGCTCAATACGCAACTATGAAAACAATTCTCATTCCCGATTCTTCCCGCCGCTGGGATTGCCTGAGCCTGGGCGAAGTCATGCTCCGCCTCGATCCGGGCGAGAGCCGCATCCACACCACGCGGCACTTCCAGGTATGGGAAGGCGGAGGCGAATACAACGTGGCTCGCGGTCTGCGCCGCTGCTTCGGCTTGCGCACCGCGATTGCCACCGCCCTAGCTGACAACCCAGTCGGCCGCCTGATCGAAGACCTCATCCTGCAAGGCGGCGTCGATCCATCACCGCTCCGGTGGGTTCCATTCGACGGCGTTGGCCGCCAAGTGCGCAACGGCCTCAACTTCACTGAGCGTGGCTTTGGCGTGCGCGCGGCAGTCGGCTGCTCCGACCGCGGTCACACCGCCATCAGCCAGCTCAAGTCGGGCGACTTCGATTGGGAAGCCATCTTCTCGGCTCCCAACGGGGCGCGATGGTTCCACACCGGCGGCATCTTCGCCGCGCTCTCCGCCTCCACGGCCGAGGTGGCTGCCGAAGCCATGGACGCTGCACGCCGCCATGCGACGCTCGTTTCCTATGACCTCAACTATCGCGAATCCCTCTGGAAGAGCATCGGCGGCAAGGCCAAAGCCCAGGAAGTGAACCGCGAGCTGGTCCGCAAGGTCGATCTGCTGCTGGGCAACGAAGAAGACTTCTCCGCCATGCTCGGCGTCAAGATCAAAGGCGTGAGCGAGGACTTCTCGGAATTACCTATTGCAGGCTACGAAGAGATGCTCTGCGAAGTGGCAGCCAGCTATCCGAATCTGAAGCTGATTGCCAGCACCCTGCGCACCGCCCAAACCGCCAGCCGCAACTCCTGGGGTGCAATCGCTCTCTATGAAGACCGGATTGTCCACGTCCCCCAGCGCGAGATCGATATCTGCGACCGCGTCGGCGGTGGCGACAGCTTTGCTTCCGGCCTCATCTACGGCCTGCTCGCCGGCAAGCCCATTGACTGGGCCGTACGCTGCGGCGTGGCCCACGGCGCGCTCGCCATGACCACCCCCGGTGACACCAGCATGGTCACTCTTGCAGAAGTCGAACGCATCATCAAGGGCGGCTCCGCGCGTATCGCCCGCTAACCCTGCATGGTATGAAAGGGAAAAGAATGTCCGAAACCATAGCGCAAACCCTTGAACGTATCGGTCTGATTCCCGTCCTGCGCGCGCACAACGCCGCGCAGGCCCGCGCCGTAGTCCAGGCCATGATCGCCGGCGGCGTCACGGTCGTTGAAGTCACCATGACCGTTCCCGGCGCTTTGGATGTGCTGAAAGAACTCAAGCAGGAGTACGGCGCGGATCTCCTGCTCGGCTCCGGCACCATCACCACCGCCGAACAAGCCAAAGCCACCATCGAGGCCGGCGCGGAGTTTGTTGTCAGTCCCAGTCTGCATCCGGAAGTTATTGCCATGACCAAGAGCATGAAGAAGCTTTCCATCCCCGGCGCGCTCACTCCCACCGAGGCCATCACGGCCTCGAACGCTGGCGCTGACTATGTGAAAATCTTCCCCTGTTCAGCCGTGGGCGGCGCGAGCTATCTGAAGGCTTTGCTGGCGCCCTTTCCGCAGCTCAAGCTGATCCCCACCGGCGGAGTTACCCAGCAAACCGCCGCGAGTCTTCTCCGCGCCGGCGCCCGCGCACTCGGCGTTGGCAGCGACCTAGTCAACCTTGCCGCCATCGACGCCGGAACCCCGGAAGTTATCACTGAATCTGCCCGCGCCTATTTGAAACTTGTGGCCCAAGTCCGCGAGGAACTGCGCCTGGCAAAGTAGAATGCGATGAAGTTTGTTTCATTCTCAGGTGCCGGTTCACAACTGGCCGACACGAACGCCACATCTTCTCTTAAACCTGCAAGCTCCAGCTGTTTTTCGCGTTACCACCTTTAGCGCCTCTTTCCAGCGCTCCGGAATCTCCGGGAAGATGTCGTAGTGCGACACGCCGCGCAGGTCCCGGTCTCCCAATCCATAATCGGCGGACCAGCGGCGGCTGGCGCAGATATAGCGCATGTCCAGGTCAAACATCGCCAATGCCGCGGGCGCATGCTCGACGAAGATCTGGAGCTGCTCCATGCTCCGCTTCAGAGCCTCCTCGGTGTGCATACGCACGCTGATGTCGTTAAAAACAATGGCAACCTGCCTAAGCTCCGGCTTGCCGACGCGATAGGCGCTAACCTCGTAGTAGCAGTTCAATGCTTTGGCTTCGTTGAGGAAATGCGCCGGCTCGCCAGTGAGTGCGATCTTCCCATAGATCTCGAACCAATGCTCCTCATGAGTCGGAGCAAGCTCACGCATCCGTTTCCCCACGGCATCGTGCATCCCGGTCTGCTTTTCAAATGCGGCGTTGATTTCGAGGAAGCGATAGTCGGCAGGCTTGCCGGCGGAGTCGAAGATCATCTCGATGATGCAGAAGCCGTCGTTCATCGAGTTAAACAGGCCGTGATAGAGCGTCTCGCTCTTGCGCAGCGCTTCTTCTGCTCTCTTTTGCTCGGTGATGTCACGGCCCACCACCACCGACCCGATGATTGCGCCCTCATGGTCTCGGACAGGACCAAAGCTGTAGCTCCCGATCCATGTCTCGCCCGTATCCTTGCGGCGCAGGTGGTATTCCTCGTTGGCGGCGGTTTCTCCCCGCAGCGCCCTCGGAACCGCCCACATCTCCAGCGGAGCCAATTGCCCATCGGCCATCGACACTTCAAGGAATTCCGGATATTCGGCCAGCGTCTTGGCGCATGTGCTCTTGTTTGCAAACTTGTGAAACGTGGCAAAGGCATCATTGAATTGGATGAATTGGCCCTTGGCGTCGGATATGAACACGGCGTCGGTCATGCTGGCCAATGCCACATCCAGTTTTTCGTTGCTCACCCACAAGGCCTGCTCCACTTTATAAGCCGCAATAGACAGCAGGCTGCGCCGGTAACCCTCGGCCAGCAGACAGATCAGAACGCCCATCGTGGCAAACAAAACCAGGGCAATGACATCCGAGAAGTCCGCGATGGCAAAACCGAATGGAGGCAGAATAAGGTAGTCCGCTGCCAGCACGGCCAGGGCGGTGGCCAGCAATCCGGGCCAGAGGCCGGCCAGAAAGGCAACCAACAAGATTGCTGGATAGAAGGTGGCGAACGGCGGCATGGCCAAGCCGAGGCCCTGCACTAGGGCGTACCGCAGCAAAAACGACGCGGCAACTACAACGACCGCCGTCGCGTAGCGAGCGAACGGTCGATCAAGCACGGCTTTGAAAATGTCCCGCATAGGCATGGTAGCGAGAAGATTGGGCCTAAATTCGGTTGGCTTAACGTATCACTCCAGTAAACAGCCACCTGTGACGCCGGTCACAACGCGCTGAGGCCAGCCAGTATGGACAGCTTTGGCCGCAGAACAGAAACCAATTCAGAGTCGGTCCCAGGAAACGTTAGGCATTGTACATAAATAAGTACTTCAAATGAAGTTTCCTCTGTGATAGCGTTTGTGCGTGGCTGGGTCTACTGACGAGATTCGACGTCGTTATGAAGCTGTGCTCCCAGTTTTGACGAACGGGGGTGTCGTCGGTTTGCCGCCGCCGAGGCCCGCGGCTACGGTTTTGGCGGAGTGAGTGTTGTGGAGCGCGTGCCCGGCAAGTATGTGTTCGTACGGATCTGTCCGGTTGGTCGCCAATTCGTCAGTTACTACTTAAGCAATATCCTGCTATGGACTGTGAAACCGACCGACCGACCGGCGTCGGATGAAATACCCCTCTCGTGACACCATGAAGCCGAATGTTGGTGTCAGCGCCGCCGTTGTTGTCACCGGCGAAACTGGTGCAGTATGTAAAAGGGAAGTTAAGCCGTCAGTTGCAGCAGGATTATTCTCATCTGCGCAAGAGATACTGGGGCCAGCACATGTGGGCATGGGGCTACTTTTGCGCGACGGTGGGCGTAGTGGATGAGAAACGATCATGGAGTACATCGAGAACCAGAAGTGGGACGAGGACGCGGAGAGCTTCAAGATAACGGAGCCCACCAAGCCTTAAGCCGACTTGAGCCGGGAGCCCTTCAGGCGTCTTCCAGTCGCAATACAAGCTGCCGGCTTCAGCCGATAGTGGTTCAGACGAATAGAATGCTATAAAGTCGCATTCGTTCTATGCCGAATCAGTAAGCTCGCCGATCTGAATGTTTGTCCTATAGATATGGTCCGGGGCATCTGCTTCGTCTGCCAAACGCATCTCACGAACTCTCTCTTGATCTGTTCGAGTTTGCCGCCGGCTTGATGGTGCAAGTGATCGCAACTTCGCTGTAGGTCATGGGGGGGGGCCAACGTTGGTAAGCCACAACTCCCGGCCGCTTGCTTCACAATCGACCAGATTACCTTTCGAGTAAAGCCGTCGCCCCAGACCCGACCGGCCCTATTAATCGAACGGAACACCGTCTCGGAGGTGATTCTTGCCGGGGATTGTCCACGCGTCGACTGCAGCTTTGACCCACTCCGGCACGGGAACGGTCCGAATGTGTCGTCGCTCCTCCTTAAAGATATATGTGCCTATTTCACCTCGACTTCCGCTCCATAACCGCTATCCACGAAAGTCAATCCGACGCTCTGTAGCTCACGGTCTATATGTGCCGGAATCTTCTTCGCATTAACAAAGATCTCGCCTTTTTTGGGCGTCCAGCCGTAGATCTCAGCGCGGATTTCTTTCCACCAGGCAGGATACGAGCCTTCATGCGGACTAATCTTCAGGCGCAATCCATCAATCGATTTCTCGCAACTGAATTTCATCCGCAGAAACACTCCGCGCTGGTAGGCGTAGGTCTTGCCGTCATCCTGGTAAAGATCACCTGAACACCGATCTCCCACGTATACACGGAGAGTAAGCGGGCCCTGGGGAGTTTCGTCTGTGCTTTGAACAACGGGGGCGATGGGCAAGATGGAGCCAGCGCGAACAAAGACCGGAAGTTGGGCCAGCTCAGGCGAGATGCGGATGGACAACGCCTGCTGCTGGTCTGGAACCGTAGTTGGATTTGGATCGGCCGGCGAACCCGTTGCAGCAATCCTCATGCCTGTCCAATAGTTGAACCAATCGGAGGAAGGAAACTCGACTGAGTAGGCGTCAGGTTCGTCAGGATAGGGTGAAGGAGCAATGAGCAAGTCCGCGCCGAGCAGGAACTCGCTTGCGGCTGCGAAATCAATGTCGATCGGGTGGCGATCGGGCGCTGCATCAGGAAATTCCAGGAACAAAGGCCGCACTATGGGAAGTCCGGTTCGTGATGTCTCGTCTGCGAGCGTGTAGAGATAGGGCATGAGCTGATAACGAGTCTCAATAAAGCGGCGGCGGATTGCTTCCTGCTGCGGACCTCCGACCCATGGCTCCTGATCGCCGGTTCCTTTTTCGGTGTGGTCGCGATCAATGGGCTGGAACGCGGCTACTTCGAGCCACTTTGTCAATAACTCCGGTGTCGGCGTTCCGGCGAAGCCACCCACATCAGCTCCACTGAAAGCAAACCCGCTCAGTCCAAGATTTTCAAGCATGGGCGTGGCGAGACGAAGATGATTCCAACTGCTGCTGTTGTCTCCGGTCCATGTGGCCGCATACCGTTGCCCGCCCGCGTATGTCGCTCTGGTGAGCACAAAAGGACGGTTTCCAGGATCGAGTGCCCGGAGGCCCTCGTAGGTGGCGCGCGAGTTCTCCATGCCATAAACGTTGTGAATTTCCGCGTGGGTTGCTGTGCGTGGTACAAACCCTGGCTCATCGATGCGATGCAATACGTTTTCTGGCATGGTCTTGGTGGCCGTATCAAAAACGGACGGCTCATTCATATCGTTCCAGATGCCGTCGACCCCAGCACGACTCAAATCGCTGAAAAGCGTGCCCCACCAGGCACGGGTTTGCCGACGAGTGAAGTCCGGAAAGACGCTGGGGCCTGGCCAAACGATACCCGTGTAGGCCGAGCCGTCTGGATTCTTCACAAAGTGGTCGCCTTCCGTGCCGCTGTCAAAAGGGAAATAGTTATGTGCGGGAAGATTGGCGATATGCAGATCGGCGATTGCTACCACGTGGAAGTTCTCTGCTTTGAGTTGCGCTATCATGCGAGGAAGGTCAGGGAAAGCGGCGTGATCGACCGTGAAAGGGCGATTCTTCTCCTGATAATCGATATCGAGATAAATGGCATCGGCAGGAATCGCGTCAGCTCTGAGGCGATGCGCGACTTCCAGAACGCGATCCTGAGACATATAGCTATAACGTGACTGGTGGAAACCAAGAGTCCAGAGGGGCGGGAGCGGTGGCGTTCCGGTGAGCCATGCATAGGTCTCGACAACCTGCTTGGGCGAGGGGCCATAAAACAGGTAGTAATCCACTGGACCAGCGACTGCTCCGAAGGAGTAGATCCCTGCCGACTCTTTACCGAAATCGAAGCTGGTGCGCCAGGTATTGTCCAGCAAGATGCCGAGAGTCCGTCCGGCACGGTAAGTCATAAAGTATGGAATGCTCTTGTAAAGGGGGTCGGTAGATTCCTGAAACCGGTAGGCATCGGTATTCCAAAGGGTGAATGCTTCGTTGCGCCTATCGAGCGGTCCAGTCTTATCACCGAGCCCGAAATAGTGCTCGTCCAACGGCATCGATTTATAAATGCGAAATGCGTCGCCCTCAAACTGAACCGGACGCGCATCCTGCTGCAAGATTTTGCCGGCCAGATCGCGAACCGTAAGTTCGAGAGACTTCTTGTCCAACTCAACGATCAACGCGCGTGTGCGGAAACCGAAGTGATCTCCACTGGTTTCGGCCAAGACGGGAACAGAACTATGACGCGCGCCTGGAAGCACAGCCCAGGATGCATCCTCAGGCAGCCCGCCGCTACGCGCAATGCGGATGCGCAATACGTCTTCGCGCAGAGCTACGATTGTCTCGTGCAAATCGCCATCCAGCACTTCGATTCCATTGGGCAGCGGAGACGCAACCGCACTGTGGTCGGGAGACTGCGGACCAGCCGGATTCAGGCTTGGTTGCGCCTGTACCATTGACGATGTTCCACAAAAAAGGATGATGAAAGGTAATAAAGAAAACAAGCGGGACAATCGCATGATGACTCCTGGATGAATGTTCTCTTGGGACTTGTCCGTAGAGAAAAGCAGGGAGATTCAGGGTCGCTTAGGCAGTTCGATGCCATTTGCAGGCTGTTCGGTCCTTGCGACCCTTGAAAAGGAGACGAAATTCCCTCTTACAGCGAAAGCCGCCGCCGATCTCCGGCTGCGAGCGTTCGTCGAAGAAGCAAGAACCGCGGCGGTATTGCAGCCGCCGCGGTTCTTGATCGAGTGTTATAGCTGTTCTCCAATTGCTGTACACCGAAGCCACTGCGGCCGAGTGGCTTTTTCCCCAAGAAAAAGCCACCTTGAACGGTCTCAAAAGGGCTACATCTATTGGAGAACAGCTCTAGAAGGTGAACTTGGCCGAAACCTCCATCAAGCGCCGGTTGAGTTTCAGAGGAGCAGAGCCAAAGCCTTCGGTAGCATTGTAGGTTGCGGTCGCCGGCGATCCGGTTGCCGATGTGTCGCTCAACTGTAGAATCGTCTGCGACGCATAACCCGTACCGAAGCTGTGCAGCGGATGGTTAAGGAAGTTGAATCCTGCTATCCGAAGGCGCATGTTGCGATTGTTGCCCATGCTGAAACCCTTTTCCAGCGTGAGGTCGGAGTTGAAGAACGCCGGGCCATGAGCGTACGGCTCGATGTACTGGCCATTCGTTCCAATCGCAGGCAATGCGAAGCAGGTGGGGTTGAGATACTGATGCGACTCCAGATTTCCACGCGGGTTGCACGTGAGCACCGGTTGCAGATTGACATCTGGCGTGCCAAGGATCGACTGTGACTCGACGGGATACGCATTCGCGCCCTGCCCGATGTTGCCCTGCAGATAGTAGCCAGGCGAAGCGCTGACGCCGGTCTGCATATTCGGTCCGCTCTGGATATTGGTGATGCCCGAGATGAGCCAATGGTTGATGAAACCGCCTAGCCGGGGCTCACCCGTAAGCTTGCCCGTCTGGTACGAGTAGCTCAGGTTGAGTACCTGGGTACGGTCGAAGTTCAGCGGACCATAGTTGTTTGCGAGGTGGAATGGGTCAATGCCGGCCGTCCAATTGAAGTCAGCGGAGGAACCTAGAATGCCGAGCGCTTTGGAGAAAGAGTAGTTGACGTTGAAGTTCAGCGGACCAGCGTGTTTAATCGCCTCGAGTTGGAAGCCATTGTAGTTGGCGTAGGTATTGTGCTCCGGCTCCAGGATCTGGCTGTAATTGGGAAATGGCCGCGCCTTCTGGACAGCCTTGTCGCCGGTGTAGTTGTAAATGTTGTCGAGGCTTGCAGCCTGAACCGGTGTGCAACCCGCCGGGTCGCACGCGTTGTAGCCAGCAGCAGCATTGATCTTCGCCGCCGCCGTCGCCGTGAACAGTGTCCCGACCGGGATCGCATTTATGTTGTCCAGCACTACTGCCTGGGTCGTGCCGTTGTCCATCAGCGAGTTGCTGTTATTGCCGACATAAGATGCCTGAAGGATCCAGTTGCCAGGCATTTGCCGCGCAATGCTAAGGCTGTAGTTGTTGGTCACCGGCTCTTTGTTGTCGGTGGGGTCAAGTCCATAGATGGTTGCTGGTGAAATGTAGGTCTCAGTGCTGCCCAACCCGGTATTGCCATAGGTGTTCGGATTGAGATGAAGTGTGTTGACGCCTTCCAGCGTGTTATCGCCGAAGCCCTGCAGGTCGGTGTAACGCACGTTTTCCGCTTCAGCAAACTCGCTGGTTACGTCGACGACCGAATCATGGAAGCGGTAGATGCCGAAACCGCCGCGAACCACCGTCTTGCCATCCTTCAGGACATCCCACGCGAAACCAACGCGCGGTTCAAAGTAAAGCGGCGGCGTACTGACACCGGAGTTTGGAACAGAGGGGGTGTTCGCGTGCCATGTAACGCCAGGCAGAGGATTTGTCGTGGCGTTGTACGTTGAGCTGTACAAGGCAGAGTTCCAAATCGCAGCGCCGACCCCGTGCGCATCCTGCCACGCACCGAGCTTGGACACGCGGAAGCCGAGGGTTAACACCAGGTTCGAAGTGGCACGCCACGTGTCCTGACCATAGAAATCTATGTTCCAGAAGTACAGGTTCGTGTACGGATTGAAATTCTGCTGGTGCCAATCCTGGATCTGCCCTTCGAAGAAGTTCGCTAGAGCGTTGCCGCTGTTGAAGTGCGCGTTGCCGTACGCTGGCGAGCCATCAGGATATGTCCCGTTGTAATCCGCAAAATAACTGCCGGCCGAACCGTAATAGTAATCCTGAATGGCGCCGTGAGTCTGCGGATTGGTCGCCGTCTGGTTGTTGGTCGTGCGCTGGCTGAAGATGCCGGCCTTGACCGTGTTCTTGCCCCAGACCTTGGTGATGTTGTCGCCAAAGTTGGGCTGGAGCTTCTTCAACTGCAACGGATTGAGGGAGTAGTCGGGCCACAGGCCGAGCGGTAAGCCGCCATACGTCGTGTAAGTGCCCAGTTGCGGATACTGCGTGTCCTTATTGTCAAACGCGCCGTTGTAGGGATAATCGATCGCGGTTTTTTGCAGCGCGGCGAGTTCGCGCGCGTCAAACGACTCAGTAAAGGAGGTAATAGTTGCGTAGAGTTCGTTGGTCAGGGTGGGCGCAAAGACGGTGACGTAGTTCGCCGCCGCACTATGTACCCAGGTATCGTTGTCGACACCGTATCCGGGCGTGTTCACAGCGCCCATGACACTAGAGGCCGTGGTCGAGTAGTACGGCACCTGCGGCTGGCCCTGCTTGCCTTTTTCAAAGCTGTAGCGCGCAAAGAACAGGTTCTTCGGGCTGATGTTGTAATCCACGCGCCCGGCAAACTGGCTCACGTTGTTGTTTATCAGGTCGAGATTGTCATAGTTGAAACCGTCGGTGCCCGTTTGTGTTCGAGTAGGAAGCGGCAAAGTACCATTGACCAGCGCCATCGCGCCCGGATTCAGAAACGCAGCGATGTTGCCATCTCCCAGTGTCGAGCCGTCGTCGCCAACGGTCGGCGGTGTGTTGAACGTGCCGTAGTTGCCGTTGGTGAGCATCGGTCCGAGGTAGGCCGCAAGCGCTGACGAGCTGAAGTCGCCCTTGCGCATCGCAGGCGTCGGCACCAGCGCATGGATGATTGCGCTGCCGGAGCTGCCATAGGCGTATACATTGCGCTGCGCGTCATACTCCGCGCCAGCGAAGAATGTTACTTTTTTAAAGTGGGGGACAGGGCCGCTAACTGTCCCGCCTGGATACACAAAGCGATCATCAGGCCGAGCGATCCCGTTGTACTTCGCCAGCCAGTCATTGGAATTGAGCTGGTAGGTGCGGGCGTAGGTATAGAGAGAACCGTGATAGCGGTCTGTGCCGGACTTGGTAACGCCGGTGATGACCACGGGCCCATTGGACTGATCGGCACCGAAGTTGGACGTCTGCACCTGCACTTCACTTACAAATGAGTCATTGATGTTCTGGAGGTTTGCTCCGAAGTTGCCGGCGTCGGTCAGGTTTGCTCCGTCCAGCTTCAGTGTGATGCCAGCCACCGGGGCGCCGTTCGAGGCATAGGGCGTCGGCTGACCAACCTGGACCTGCGTAAAATCTGGCGCGGCGTTAGTGGATCCCAAGTTGCGAATTGCGAATCCGGGCAGAGTTCGTTGCAACTCTGTGGCGTCGCGACCGACAACCGAAAGCCGATCAAGATCAGCTGCGCCGATTGTCGCATTCAGTTGGCCGCTGTCGAGCGGAAGAGCTGCCTCCTCCGCGCCTACCGTAATCGATTCACTTGCCGCGCCAACTTTAAGAAGCAGATCGGGAAGCGTAAGGCTGTCTCCTGGATTCAAATGAATCTCCGAGCGAACCAGTTGCTTGAACCCTTTCTGTTGCACGGTCAGCTTGTAGTCGCCGCTGAGGGTGGCCTCGAAAGTGAAGGCGCCGGAGCCGTTGCTGTGCGATGTACGTTGTGCTCCACTCGCCACATTCTGGAGCGTCACCATCGCGCCCGAAACGATCGCGCCGGTCTGATCCTGCACGACGCCACTGAGCGAGGCGCTGCCCACCTGTGCTCGCACCGTGGAGCTTGAAATGAGTAGCAGGATGAGGACGAGGAAGGAGGATGCGCACACCCATGAGAGCGGATGCGCCTGGCTTGCTGTGATTCTTCTTGTTGTGGTTCTCACGAAAGCCTCCGGTTCAATCCCTCTTGCGCCGCCGAAATTGGCCATTCTGCCGAACGGCGAGATCGGGAAATGTGTAAATTGTCTTGCAGGTGCCTTATAGTTCGGCGAAAAATGCCGTGTTAAGGTCCTTACGGAAAGAGTGAAAGGGACTTTTCCTGTAAATTCTACGCTAACCCGTTTTATTCTGATTATTTACAGGCCTTTCTGGGACAGCGATGCTTTACCTGTAAAGGCTGTATAATTCGGGTGGAAGTGGGGGGATGCAGCATGGTGGATGGAACAGTTGAAGACCATGCAGGGCCAAACACCATCCAGGCAGGCGTAATCCATGCCCAACTGGAGCGGATGCTGGACAGTCCTCATTTCCGCCTCAGCCACCGCTTTCCGTCGTTTCTACGTTTTGTCGTGGAGCAGACCCTGGCCGGGCAGGCCGACCCGTTAAAAGAGCGAACGATTGGGAGTGAGGTCTTCGGCAAGGATCCGGACTATGATACCGCTTTGGACCCCATCGTCCGGGTCACCGCAGCGGAGATCCGCAAACGGATCGCCCAGTACTACCAGGAGCCCGGCCACAAGAATGAACTGCAGATCTCGCTGCCTTCCGGCTCCTATGTACCGCAGTTTCAGTGGCCGCACAGTAGCCTGGAAGCTCCTCTGTTCACTGGGCCGGCCCAACCCATTTTGCCCGCGGCTGAGCATCAGGCAATCGAAGAAGTCCACGGGGGACATCAGCACGAGCCAATCTCGAAGAATCCGTGGCTGGTCGTTGGCGGACTGGCGCTCCTGACGATTCTGGCGACTATTGGATGTCTCTACATGCGTGCCCGGCAATCAGCGCTCGATCGTTTCTGGGCGCCGGTGCTCGGATCGGGCGAACCTGTTGAGGTTTGCTTCCCACTGAATCACTTTAACGGAATCATGCTCCGCGATGCAGCCGATCCTGCCCAGCAAACGCAGCTCAAAGAGGACGCGAGCGTTTTGGTAGTCGATGATCTGCAGCCGCTGGTCAGCATCACGGGATTGCTTGCGATGCACCACCAGCCCTATCTCCTGGCCGGTGGGGATACCGTCACACTAACGGATTTACGGCGGGGCCCGGCCATCTTCATAGGAGCGTACGACAACGAATGGACGCTTCGCATGACGCGCGGCCTCCGCTACAGGTTCGGCAACGATGCCAACATGATGCACTTCTGGATTGAGGATACCCAGTCTCCTTCGCATATGCGCTGGGGGATCGACCGCGGCTTGCAGCAAGCCACCAACAACTACCGCGACTACGCAATCGTGGCGCGCTTTTTGGATGCGAACACCGGCAAGCTGGCTGTCGTAATGGCGGGCATCGCTCGCGGTGGAACCGTTGCCGCCGGTGAGTTCCTGACCGTACCGCACAATATAGAACTGATCAAGCCGCGAGCGCCCAAGAACTGGGATGGCCAGAATATGGAGTTTGTGCTGAGCACCGAGATCATTGATGGTCGCTCTTCGCCTCCCAAGGTCGAAGCCGCTTACTTCTGGTAGGTTGAACTAATTGTACTGTCTGCCCGTGGTGGAGTTGTTCCGATGAATCCATCCCGTTGCTGTCATTCACGCTGGATTGCGCCTTTCCTACTGGCTCTTTGCGGTGCTGTGTGTTTTTCTGCATGCGCACAAACGGTCGTCTTCGCGCACTATATGCTTGCCAATCAAGACTACCTGCCCCGCGACTCCAGCAGCGAGCGCAGTATAGCTTTCTATCAGCGCGAGATACGTCAGGCGCAGGCTATCGGTATCGACGGTTTCGCCTTGAACGCCGGGGGCTGGCTCAAAGAGCCTCGCTACATCCGGCGAGCGTCGGAGATCTTCGAGGCCGCGTACCGCCTGCACAGTCATTTCAAGCTCATCTTTTCAGCGGATATGTGCTGCTCGAATGATGCGGCTGACGTGGAGGACATGATGCGCCGGTTCGCCAACAATGACCGCTACTCCGCGCTCTACTACAAGCAGAACGGAAGGTTCGTTCTAACCTCCTTCGCTGGAGAAAAACTGGGCCCCGCCTTCTGGCAGCAGTTGCGCCACGATCTCGAGGAAGGCTCTCACCCGTCCGAACACGATGCGCCTGGCGCGCTGCATTATGCGAGCGGAGTGCCGTCCAGCGCGCCGCTTCCGATCTATCTCGTGCCCGCATTCTTCTGGGGAGGTGAACTTCCGCAACCAAACGATATCGAGGCGGGTCTCACCGAGAGCCTGCATATCATCGATGGCGCGTTCTATTGGGGAATTGCCGGAGTTCCCGGACTTGGCCACACTCCAGATCAGATTCCATCCTCCGAAGCGTATGCCAGTGTCCTGCACCGCGCTGGCAAGCTCTATATGGCGCCCATCTGTTTTCAGTTCTGGGGCGCAAATGCTGGCCGATACTACGAATACAGTGGTTTTTCCGGAATGCGCGGCCTATGGATGGACGCAATCGAAGTGACTCATCCCGAGTGGGTGGAAATTATTACCTGGAACGACTTTATAGAAGGAACCTATCTTAGCCCGATCGATGACCCGGCCAAATACAAGCGGGCAAACGATCTTGCGAGCAGCCCAGCGCCTCCATCAACACTGCATTTCTTCCATTCCCACCGTGGAGCCACAGAACTTCTCGCCTTCTTCATCCACTGGTACAAGACGGGAGTGCAGCCCGCAATCAGTAACGACTCAGTGTATTGGGCGTATCGAACCCAGTCAGAGCAGGAGAGCAAAAGCGATGCCGGAACAATGAAACTCTATGGGCCAGTGGAAAATGTGGTTTATCTCACAGCCAACCTGACAGCACCGGCAGTGCTACATGTGTCTTTCGGGAGAACGTCCAGGTCCGTTCCCTTGTTTGCAGGCTCGACCGATGTAAAAGTCCCGGTGATTGCCGGCCATATCCCGCGCTTTCTATTGACGCGCGGGACTTCGCGCCTTGCCTATGCAAGTGGAAAAGATCCGATTTCCACGCGTGCGCCTTATCCTAACTACTACTATTCGACCGGATCCATGCATGACTGACCCTCCAATGATTTACGCCCGGTCTCACCGAACGCGCCAACCATACAGCTTTCCTTCATCAGCCTTGGGGTAGCACACGCCGGATTCCAACTTCCAGCTTGGCTGATCGCAAGCGGTCAGATGTTCCAGATCGCCAGCTTTCCAAAGTTCGTATGCCCGCAAACCATCCACGGAGAGCGCCCACGACGCCGCAAGATGCCCCTCGACGCCAGCGTTGAAGCCGCGAGCGCGCCCGTGATCGAACTCGAGCCAATACCCAAGAACAAACATGACGGCGAACACAAACATTCCAGCCGTGGACGCAATGGCACTCCGCTTCACCAGTTCGCGGCGGCCTTTCTTGGCCACCGCGGACTCTGCCGCGCCGACTACGGCGTCAGTCAACGACGCCTGCAAACAAATCCTGGAAGACTCAGCTTAAGCCGCGGCAACCGGCTGAATTTTTTCCAGGATGTCCTGCACGGTTACGTTGATCTTTCCCGGAACTGCCTCGTACAGATCACTGTACCGGCCGAGCACGATCATCAAAGCTCACACGGCATCGGTCGGCTCAATGCCGAAGTTGTGTCCGCCGACACATGGCCGGCAAACACCGTCCGCGTATTTACATCTTCATACCCTCAGGCATCGCTTCGGATATCGAAGTGATTGTGATTGTGTTGTCCTTGAGATTCCCCTCGACATGGACGCGCTTGCCTGCAAACGGAGCAATGGTTTGTGGCTTTCCTGCGAGTGTATAGACCTCATTGCTAGCCACAAGAGCGTAGCTGCTCCCGCTCTTGATGCACTCTTGAACGCACTGAGCGTCAGTCCTTCCCGGCATCATATGCTTCTTACCGCACATGGAATCTGAGACGACTCCATCAATGGCTTGGGAGGCTGCATGAAGCTGCTGGATTGCAGAAATCATGACGGCCGACATTACCGCGAGAGCAAGGATTGAAGTCATTTTCATTGTTTTTCCTTTGGCGAAGTGTGAATAATTGAACCGCGAATACGAGCCTCGATCCGGCGAAAAGCCACTGGAAGTGCTGCCTCGTCGGTGATCCGCACCGAGTCCTGGCTGTTCTTCTGGGCGCGCAGGGTGAACTCGCGTCCCTCGATCGCTTTAAGCTCGCGGCTCATGAGGTAGTAGAGGACCATGTTCTTCGTTCGCTCCACCTTGCCGGCCGCGGCGCGTGCTCGGTCGCTGAGACGGGCAGCTTCGCTGCGGCAAAACTGCTCACGCGCCTCCATCCGGCACAGGAAACGCCCGATCCGGTCCACCTTTTCACCGTGGGCCGAACAGAATTGCTGGAAACGGGCGACGATCTCCTCGGCAGGTTCACCGCCCTGTGCAGTTTGCTCCTCAATCTCATCGAGAAGGCCATCCAGTTCTGCGTCGATCTCAAAAAGTGAATTCGTTTCAGCAATCGTTGCCATGATCTTCTCCTTCATTGAAGCTGTGGTCAACCAGCAGCATCACGCGGCAATTCGCTCCTGTACGACAACGGCTCTGGCCGCCTGGTAGGCAAGTGCATCGGCACGTGATTGGATCGGATGACCGTTGTGTCCTCTGATCCATCGCCAACGAATCGTTCGTGGTGCGCTGAGTGCGAGGAGTTCGCGCCACAGTTCCTGGTGCTGCAACTCAAAGCCACGGCTGTTGCGCCAGCCAAACCGCTGCCATCGAAAGACCAGGAACCGCATTCCGTTGATCAGCAACTCCGAGTCAGAGTGCAATTCAATTCGTCCACCGGTTGGCGTTAGGCGCAGTGCCTCGACTGCGGCGCGCAGTTCCATTTCAGAGACGGTTGACCACGGGACCGATCCGGCGATCTCTTGCCGCTTTGTCCTGTGGAGCACGATAGCTGCCCAGCCGGCAGGACCGGGGTTGCCGATGGCCGAGCCATCGGTGAAGATGAAGAATTGTTTGTTCATGGGGATGCTCCGTCGCGCGTCAGTTCCAATTGTTCGAGCATTGGCTACGCAGCGTGCATGGGCACAACACTGCCAAAGGGTGCATGATGGCCACCGGTCGAGGCCCAGAGCACGGGATAAGCTGGAGCTTTGTCGGGAAATGTCCCGTAGAGGTCGGTCAGAAAAACCAGCGTCTGCGGCTGAATGCCATGTTCATCAAGCCAGTCGAAGCACGGACCGAAGTCAGTCCCGCCGCCGCCGACGGGATTGAGATGGACTTGCTCTCCGGCTTGATAGGTTTCAACTTTGTGTACCTCTGTGTCGAAGTACAGGACGTGAACGCACTGTGGCCGCTGCCCTTCGAGGATTGAGCAAACCTCAGCTTCAAAGAGTCGCAACAGACGGGCATTCACCGAGCCGGAGCAATCGACAGCGATGGCAATCTCGCCGACGCCGTCGCGCACGACTCCTGGCAGGTAGAGACCGTTCCAGATGTGACGCCTGTTCGGCCGCATCCAACTCGAATCGGCCGGAATGGTGTCGGACCAGAGCCTGCGCAGTAGTTCACGCCAATCGACGGCGGCCTCTGCCGCTCCTTCGAGAGTTCGAACAATACCCGCTGGAGCCTTGCCGGCTTGCTTTGAGAGAGTGACAGCCTGGTTGACAGCAACGCTCCACTCTCGCGCCTGCTCCTCAACACTGGGTGTTTCTTCGCCCGGCAGAGGAGCATCAAGCACTTGACCAATGCCGCCTTCCGTGACTGGCGCAGTTGGTTCATCCGTGCTGCGTTGCTTTTCTGACGTTTCGCCTGCACCAGTTCCGGCACCGTCGTTTGAACTGTTCTGGCCACCAGATTGTGGCTGTGCTTCTGCTTCGCGCAGGTTGTAAATCTGCTCTGCACTCATGTCACGGAAGCGGTGATCGACAAGAACGCCATCCGGCAGACTGAGGCCGGCATCGAGCAGTAGAGGGTTGATAGCGAAATCGCACGCCTCATTCCACCTACTGGGATCGCGCTTGGAACGGCGCATATGGTGCTGCAAAGCAGGGTGCATGACCTCGTGGGCCAACACCCCTGCCAGCGTGGCCGAGTTCAGCGTATCGACGAACTCTGGGTTGTAGTAGAGCGACACGCCATCAGTGGCCATCGTTGGAATCGACCGGCTCTCGCGCCCCTTCAGGCGAAACAGGAGCGAGCCAAAGAACGGATGGTCCAACAGAAGCGTGGTACGCGCTTTCTGAATGCGAACGAATGCGGGTGTCTCGTTTCTCATGCTGCCGCGGGCACCTCCATGTACGCTGACATACGAGCCAGGATCTCATCTACGGTTGGTGCATCAGGGATTTCCTCCGATACGCCAGCTTCACGATCACGTAGGACGCTATCAATCTCGGCGACGATCTCCGCGGCATCCGTTGCAGTTGCCATGCGCAGCAGATCGCGTTTCTTGAGATCCTGGGCAGTCAAGCCGCACAACCGCTGCTTAATCTGCTCTGCGAAGCGATTCAGGTCAGGGTCACCATTGACATTCAGGCGCGGTAGCAACTCCACCAGGTCGAAGACGTTTGTGACCAGCGTGGCGTGGAAGTGCGACTCCGGTTCATTCAGGCGGTCCACCATGTGCGAGACAACCTCCCTGAGCCGCTTCCACAAATCTTCGGTGCCGCGCGTCAGTGATTCGCGAACATTGGCGTCGATCTCGCGGGCTACGCGCGCCTGCTCTTCAGCCGACATCTGCACTCGGAAGTCGTTGCCGGTTGGGATCGGCAGTACCTCCAGCTTGACGCCGAACTTCTTGCGCAGCTTTTCGGCCGCCGGGTAATCTTCCTCTCGAAACAGGCCGTTCAACTCCGGTCGAACTTGCTCAATGTACTGTGGATAGACCTGAAGGAAGCTCTCCACTCCCTGCTCGAAGCTGGCCTCGAACTCGCGCATCCGAGTCGTCAGATCGAAGTAGAGGTTTGAGGGCAGCAGGCGGAATCCCTCATCAGACCACGGCAACGTGATCTTGTAGAAGTATTGCCGCACCTGCCCCGCGAGCGTACGCAGTTCATCGAGCTTGTCGGCGCCGTGAAGCAACTGCTTGTTGTATCGGCCAGCGCCCAGGTGCGCTCCGTTCTGGTTGGCAACGTCGCGGCTGACCTTGCGGTCGTGTTTGACAGCCGTCCAGATGCTGATGTGGATGGCGGCGAGCATTGCGCGCTCGGTAATCATTGAATGGCCTCCGAATGTTGCACTCCGAAGCGAACGAACTCCGGTGTGTGGGTGATGGCGGTGTCTCGCGCCGCCGCATCGCGCATCGCCATGACGCGCATCTCGGTCGGCATACGGTCGAGGTACTTGAGTCCCCTGGCTACTGAGTTGTCTGTCATGGCTCGCCCCAGCGCCGTGGCGATTGCGATCTGCGCCGAGGTCTCTTGTGGCAGAGTCGCCGTCTCTGGGTTGAGCAGGATCTCGTCAATCGATGGCAACTGACGAAATAGTCGAAGGAATGCGATTAGCTCCGCGGCAGCGGCAGGTCCCACCGTGCCGTCAAGCAACTGCGCTTCGAATTCGCTCGCACCGGAAAGGAAAGTGGTCTTCTGCCGGCGAGCTATCCCGCGCAGAACTTTCGAGGCCATCTCCCACGAGCGGGGAGTGGGCCAGGCATTGGCATCCGAGGTGGCATCGGCGGTGTGCAGAAGGTCCGGCTTGAAGCGTAGGAATGCGATGATCTCAGGACGAACTCCGGCGCCGACTGCCCACTTGCACCAGTCGTTGAGATCGGCTTCCAGTTCGAGATGAACAAACCGGTTGCGCAACGGCCGCGGCATCGAGAAATGCACACCCCGCTCGGAGGCCGGATTGCCGGCGGCGATGACCACCCAACCATCAGGCAGCACATACTCACCCAGCTTCCGGTCGAGTACCAATTGATAGCAGCCGGCCTGTGTCATCTGTGGCGCCGAGGTTAGTTCATCGAGAAACAGGATGCCTTTACCGGTGGTGGGAAGAAACTTGGGAGGCACCCATTCGGTCTGGTCTGCCTTGATCCGCGGCAGACCCCGCAGATCGACCGGATCGAGTTGTACAGCGCGAACGTCTATGAACTCAAAGTCAAGATCGTCCGCGACCTGAGCGACGATTTGCGATTTGCCGACGCCACATGCGCCCCAGATATGCAGAGGCACACGTTCACCGATCAGCGCATGAAGCGCCTCGTAAAGCTTGGATGGTTTCATTTGGATTTACCTCAGGCGAAATACTGGTTAGGGTGTGAAAAATGGCAGATCGGCCGTCTATTCGGGAATGCGATGGAGTGCCGTGCGGGCTGCTTTGGGGCGGAACAGCGTCGGCGATATAAACGGATTCCTGAATGAATTCACCAAGGAATCAGCAAATCGAGGCGCTTGAGGCCGCGCTCAAGGCGGCCTGTGCGAACGAGAGCCGGTGGATAGAAATTTCTGCCGAGTTCTCTGCTGATGCTGAACAGATGGAGCAGTGGTCCAGCACTGCGAGACTCAGGCGGCTCGAAGTCGAGCGGATTGAGGCGCTTCTTGCCGGTGCAGTGGAGCCTTGTGGCCTGGCGCAACCGGTGTGCGGTGAGACGGTTGAAGCAAAAAACAGAATGGGAGAGACGGCATGAACGAAGCGGAAATGAAAGCCGAGTTGGATCGTCTGTCGGCAGAAAACGCAAAGCTCAAGAGCAAGGATTCAGCAGGGTTGAGTCTCTAGGTCAGCGAGAAGGGCGCCGTATCCCTCTGCGGAATGGGACGTTTCCCCGTTACCCTCTACAAGGAACAGTGGCTTCGCATTCTCGCCAGCGCTGCTGAGATCGGGGCGTTCATCCGGGAAAACAGCAGCAAACTCAAGACCAAGGAGTAGCGACGTCCACGACATCCTTCTGAGACGCACTCCGAGTGGTAAGGGGATTTGTCACTCAACGAGAATCGCTCCTGGCGACAACGGCGTGTCATAGGATTAATCTTGAAATAGCATTATTGGGAGCGGTGATCGCCTTAACTCGGCTCGCCGGACCGGGCGGATTATGGGAACCCCTCCGGCAGTCGTGACTTCGCCTTCTGAGGCGGTCACGGCCCGCTTTAGATTTCAATGGTGAAGAATGAGTGCCGGGGTTTACGTTAGCTATTCCGACTTGTTCGACCGCAAGCCGACCATGGACGAGCTGGTCGACCTGCTGAAGCCAATCCCTCTGCGCCACGCGATTCACGTTCTTTCCCGGATAAATCTGGGACTCCGCTACGCAATGCAGGAGCTCGGGCGCTCTAACCTTGCTGAAGTGCAAGGGTTCTTTATGGCTGCCCACTGCGATGATGAAATGCTGTGGCGGCTGAAAATGCGCTTTCCATTTGCGATGTGCGACGAGATCCCGGTATTCCTGCCACATGGCCTGCTCAATGTTTTGCGGCTTGTCGTCATGCACAGCGATCCCGAACCGCCTATCGACATATCCGTTGATGAGTCCGTCAGGTATGCAATAGGCCGGGCCTGCCTTATGATGAACGATCTTTTGCTTAACGAAGCCGAACACGAAGCGCTGTCTGCCGGGACGGAAGACGACCGACGAATTGCGCTGATGGTGCAGATGCTCGCAGGGTATGAAATTGCCAACCCGCCGAAAGCGCACCACGTAATGCCCCGGATGCAGGTGATGTTTCGAATACTTCTCAAGGATGAGAATGTTCGCGCCCGCATTTCATCGAGATGCAATGGATTCGACATCAGCTTGGAGTTTGCCAAGCAAGTTGGCATGACACTTGAGCGGTGGCTCTTCGTGGCTTTCTCAATCTACGCCTACTTTCTCAACTGCGGTGATGCCCGCGACCCCAAGCCTGAATTCATGGTAGTTAATCCGGAGAAATTCAGGGGTGACTCGGGCATTTCTAAAGAGGACTTCGAAATCGTCCTGGACACCATCGCGACACCGATGGGGAATCTAAAAGAAGTCATGTCTGCGGAGACCACGGACCCAAGGTATGACTTCGTCTCCTTTCGGTCGAAGCCCCTTTTTATCGTTGAGGAGGGAAGGGTATTGCCGGCGGATCTGGCATTTCTCGTGGAGAAATGGCACGCAGGAGTCCACTGGACCATACACGACGCCCTTCATCAGCGTGACCGCCGTGGACAGTTGTTCAACGCTTGGGGCCTGTTATTTGAGGAATACGTCCACTGGCTCTTCAAAGGAATGAAGACGAACCTCCCGGTCAATTACATTCCGTCACCTCTTTGGAGAAATACGGGGGACGAATCGTTTGATGGAGTATTCCTACGCGACACTTTGCTTATGCCATTGGAATACAAAGGAGGTTTTCTTGCGCGGGAAGCGCGCTGCTCCGGAAGCGCAGTAGCTTTCCTGAATCAGCTCAATAAGAAATTCACTCCGGGTTGCTACCAGCTTGCAGATAAGATCGGTGCGCTTTTTGCAGAGAATCCGGCGAAGCGAAGGCGACTCGAAGGCATGACGTTGGATCAGGTCGAAACCATTTTGCCGGTGCTAGTCCTGCAAGACCACATATTTCGCGTGCCGTTCCTGAACTGGTATATGAACCAGCGTTTCCAGGAACGGCTGGCGCCACTCAAGCTGCGCCCCGAGGTCATCGTGCGACCGCTCACGATAATCCAAATTCACGACCTCGAAAGCGTAATGCACGCGATCGAGCATGATGATTTCGACTTCATCTCCGCCATAAATGACAGGATAACTATGGACACCTTGGGATTGTCGGACATCATGGACTGGTTCAGACAGTATGAAGAATTTGGGCATGGGCCGTCGCCCCGGCTGAAGGAGATCGTCGAGGACGTTAGCCGCGACTCGTTCTCGTACCTCTTTCCCGGTCACAGCCCTGAATAACCGAAGAGATAACGGGAAGCGGAAGTCGCCAAGTGTTCGCCGATCTGCCTCTGCCTGAGTTCCGGTTGACGCCCAACTCACTCATCCAAATAGGCTTCCTGGCGTAGAATCGGGACCTGGCCAGATTCGTACCGATAAACGCCGCAGTATTTACTATTAAGTAATTTCCGAGTAGGGGACCCGCCCGGAACCCCGGATTACGCGAGCACGGTTCAAGAAAGAACGTGCAGTCTTTCGATCAAAGTGTCCGGCCGTGGCACCCGTTGGGTTTTACCCCAATTCACGTACCGTATCAGATTACTGTTGCGCCATTCGTCGAGCCACTGCCGAAGATCCTTTTCGACCACGGTAGAGTATTGCATCGCCTCTTCGAACAGAGCTTGGTAGGACACTGTCGTTTCCCTGCTCAGTATTTGGACGACGTTCGCCCGCGCGCTTTGCTCGCGGCGTTCATTGAAACTACGAAATCGCCTTTCCTGATAGGTTTCGGATGGCGTTAGAAGAAATCCTTGACCGCTGCTGGCCTCGTCTCGCCGACGCTGTGCGGCGGCACGGCAATCATGCATGAATGGGATAGCTACCGCTTCCGTCTTTTTGAACTCCTCCAGGCCTTTGAAATTTCGCGTTCCATAGACGAGGTGATAATGAATTGCATCACGATTAGGCATCAGGATCGGAATCGCGCACGTAAATGCATAGGCGCCTGCGCGCTTCACCTCCGCGGCGTAGGTATTTACGAGCTCATCATCGAGTTCCTCACCTTGAAGAGTCCGCAACCGTGCGACATCACTCCCAAGGAGTTCCTGAAATGGCTTGGTCTCGTCGTCCAGGAACCGCTTCACCCATGAGCTCATGAAGTTTATGAGCACCTCGCCCGGATTCATCTGCAGGATCGGGCGAATGCGATCAATCCGCACCTCGCTCCATCCAGTCGGGTCAATAAAGATGAACGGGAAGCTTTTCTTGGATGATTTTGCAAAGTTGACGACGTCCTGGACGTGGTCGTTGAAGTCCCATGGCTGGGTGACGACTTCGAGATCGTTGATCCGCTCTGCATATGCTTTGAGAAGTGGGTATCTCGTAGGGTCGTTTTCAATCAAGAGAGCACGAACATGCTTACATCTGCCGCGGTTGCGGCACTCTCGTAATACGCTCAATGCCTTGTGAAACGATGTGTCGCTTAACGCTTCGTCCTTGGCTTCCCAGGGGCCAGCCATGCAGTCCACGTACACAATTTCGTCGTATCTACTACCGATGATCGGAGAAAACGCCTGAAGATAGCGTTCGAGGACGCGATGCTTGACCAGCGTTTGCTCACGGTCGTAGTAGAAATCGTTCATTAGCAGGTAATGGCCACCAATTCGTTCAGGGAGTACTTTGCAGCAAGGGCCTTGCGTTTGGTCGGCTCGAGAACAGCCGCCCGCTTTACCTTGGGAAACTCATCGTGAACTGCTCCGTCGAGTACCCTTCCATGCTCCTTCTTGCGAATTCCACCCCATTGCTTAAAGAAGAAGGGAATGGCAGAGTCTGCGCACTGATCCCGAATCGAACGGACCCACTCTGGACTGATTGATCGGGCGCCAGGCCCACTTTCCCCTCCGACAATTACCCAGGAAATGCCCGAGAGTTCGAGTTGTCCCAAATCCTCGAGCAGAGGCTCCACTGAAAGAAAGCGGATCGACGCCGGTGTGTTCTGAAGCTGACGAAGGCGCGGCACACCGTGCTTTTTGTCTTCGACACTAACACCCCACCAAATGTGTTTTAGCTTCGAATACTTTTTGAGCCTCCCCGAAAGCAATGCAGATAGGCGAGGAGATCTCTTCGTGAGCACTTGAAAGATATGCCACGGTGTATGGCTCATAACCTCACAGACCTGCTCTATGTATTCGTCAGGAACCTTCTCATGAAAAAGATCGCTCATGGAGTTGACAAAGATCATTCTCGGATCAGACCAGCGAAGAGGATCTGCTAATCTCTCCGGCACGAGCCGAATGTCGAACCCTCGCTCGTAGGGGTGGCCCGGCACTCCTCTGAATCGCTCTGCGAATGTTTCGGCATAGCAATGCTTGCACCCAGGGCTGATCTTCGAGCATCCCCGGACTGGGTTCCAAGTCGAATCCGTCCATTCAATGCTTGATTGAGAACTCATTGTGGCCTCCCGCACCGATGTACCATTCTACGCCTTCGCCATTATTTCGCTCGCAATTGCCGTTTACAAAGTTGGTGCGCCGTCGGTTTACAAAGGCACCGGTGAACGGTAATTGGCGTTACAGCGACTAGAGCCGAGTCGGCGGCACTGTTGCTTAGTCGTTGCCGATCCTTCCCCTACTCCGGTTTGTGCCTGCCGGATTCCCTGCTAAGACCAAATTCTGGGTCGGAGACGGTTTGGCGGTAATACACGGAATCTGATCCGTCAGCGGGAGCTAAAAAGGATCGTTGATTAGCCGCCAGTCAAAGGACGGTGTGGGAGACGAGTTTGTCGGAACCGTATCCATCGTAAAAATGGGGGAATACGATCCGCGCGAAGATGGCACGGAGAGATGAATCTCCCGTATCCGCATCCCTCTTAAAGAGAGGAATGGTGACCGTCAGGCCACCTCATCCAGTTCTTCGGACTCTTCCGGTTCGTCGTCGTCGATCTCTGCAAATCCAGGGTCTTCGTCGGATTCTGAAGGCGTGACGGTGGCTGTGGCCGCCGGTGCCGGCATATCGAAGAGGCTGGCGGACTTCGGCGGTGCGGGCTTCGCAAGCTCGGCAGGCTTGGCGGTTGGGGCATACTGAGTGACTTCCGCCTTCGCAGTAGTCGCCTTGGTAGGCGTTTTGGACTTCGCGCGCGCCTCTGCCTGGGCCGCCTTGGAAGCCGCATCCATCTCGGCCTTCGCCTTCTCCAGATTGTTCTTCATCTGGAGATGGAAACCAACAAAGTTGACGATGGTCGAGGGCAGATCAGTGTCGAGGGCGTCGGCGGTTCCGGTCACGCTAAGTGGGATCGTGAGTGCATCATTGTCGCCGTCTTTGAGCTTCTTCGGCACAATATTCACCCGAATCTGGTCTTCATCGATAAGCGTGACCGTCAGCAATACCGCGCGGTCCCGCAGGATTGGTAAGAGTTCTTTGAACATGGATATGTCTCCTTTTGAAAGGTGATTGTGGATTCACGGTTTCCGAGCGCGTTTTCGCGTCTTCATCCAAAGCTGTGGATCGACTGGAAGCGCGCACATCTGACCACTCTGGGCATTGAAGAAGCCACCGTGGTGAGTGAGCTTTCCGTAGCGGAAGAGACGGGCCAGCATGGCCAGCGCGCTCGATGCCAGAGTCTGATTGATGAACGGTTCCTGACGATCCAACGCTTCGACGGCCGAGCAACTGGGCAGGGGGTCTTCACCAGCCGCGGCGTCGATGATCTCGGGATACAGTTCGCTCACGGTCCGCAGCCGGCCTGCTTTCCGCCGGTTGCGCGCGTTCAATGGCTGGCCGAGAACAAACTGACCGCTGGCAGCATTGTTGCCAAGATCGAGCCAATACGCTGTGCGGTTCCTGGCCTTGGTCAGTGTGCGCGCGATGATGCTTCGCGCCGCTCTGGTGTCCACGCAGCCTATCAGCAGGTCGATGGACCTGTCGTTGATCCGGTCGAAGGTCTTCTCGTCGAAGTAAGTCGGCTCGGCCCGCCACCGCGTTCCCCAGAACAAGTTGATGCGATTGATGAGGACGGTTGCCTTGTTCTGCCCGATGTCGGAGATCGAGAATGGCTGGCGCACACAGTTGGTCTCAGAGACGGTATCGGCATCCATCATGACAACTTCGAGCCCCGATGATCGGCCCCAGACTCGCATCGCCTGGTCAAGATAAGGCAGGCCCATGACGATGGCGCTACCGGTCCCACCAGCGCCGACTACCAGTACGCGCACCGGCTTCTGTCCCAACAGATCGCTTGGAAGTGTGTGCTCGATGCGCATATCAGTTCCTTTCGCCGCGCACGAACTGCGTGAGCGTCTGCGGAAGGGCAATGAGTGTTTCGACGGGGAACTTCTGGCGCTTGCCAGTCAGGCCACTCCACAGACCATCGAATCCGCCTTCATGGCGTGTTAGACGGCCAACATTGGCGTGTGTGAAGGCGCTCTCGTAGAAGCCGCGCTCCCAGGCTGAAATTGCCGCAACCGATGCGCTCTCCGGGCGTCGCATCGTGCCGGTGCATACGCGCCCGTCGTCTGAGAGATTCCAGAAGGGCGCGACGGCGAGTTTTGTTGAGCAATCCGGCCGCTTGTTCTCGGTGAGCGCACGAATGTTGAGTTCTCCGTTCGATACCTTCCACACCAACGGTGGTTGCGGGAAGATGCGTCCGCTCAATTCCTTGGCCTTGCCCTCAGAGTTCTCATAGAACATCTGGCGGCGTCGTGCCGGCGTCCACCAGACGATCATGCGGTCCGCTTTGGCCAGAATGTTCGCAGGCAGCACCTCGGCCTGTACACTGCCGCTGAGGGAGCGCATCAGAGATTCAATGAATGCCACAGTGAGTGGTTGCGCCGGGCCGAGAGTGGGTGGCGCGTCCTTGCGGGCTATCACGTCGTGGCGGGTGATAAAACTGCTCTGCCGGTCGCGATAGATCAACAGAGCCTCAAGCAACTCGAAGCGATGGTTCTCCCCGATCGATAGATGCACCTGCATCGCATTTCTCCTGAATCTCCTCTACCAACTGAAAGAGTTCACAATGGAGCGCAATGAAGCGTTCCACGATGCGTAGCGCGTGCCGGACTTCATCCGGCTTGCGCGGCGAGAAGACAACACACACTGTCGGCTCGGCCGTGCCTTCCATCATGTACTGGCCCTCTTCGTCGAAGCAGGCGGTAATGGCGTCATGCTCCTTGAACGCTACAAGCAGGGACGGTAATGGAGGATCGTCATAGTAGCCGAGTTCGAGGTACTCACGCGACTGCTTGAGCGGAAGCCGCGACAGGCGCTGAATGCGCCGCAGCCGCTCGATCCATGAGCCATATCTTCCACTGCGGAACCTGCGCAGCAGATCGCGGTCGCGCATCTTTAAATCAGGGCATTCACGTTTCAGTGTCTTCTGGATGTACACCGGCAATGCCTTCTCGACTTCAGGAAACTCATACTGGCCGCGGTTGTCTTCGTCGTCCTCCGCGGCATAGTCGCGCATCCGCTCTTCGTACATGAGCGCATCGTCGTGGTTGTAGATCCGCATCACGCGATAGAGTGCGAAGGTTAGTGCCCAATAAAACGCTGCGCCCAGTCCCTCCGCCTCAGCCTCCAGCGCATCGAGCGCCGGCCCGATCCTGAAGTATCCCGATCCGCCACACTCGACCGTTACTACGAGTTGCCCGCTTTCGAGCTCCGTCTCGCTGCCCGCACGGCCGAGTTGATCGCTCACTTCAAGGTGATACTCGACATTGCGTTGCAGTAGATCACCGCGCTCCGCGCCAATGCCGCTCATCATGGCGTGCTGGGCAAATGCAAGCGCGTTGCAGCCGGATTTCTTCCAGGTCTCCGCAGTTCCAAGCTCCTCGCGCACCAGGGCGGCGCAGAGTTCATAGACGAGTTCGGCATTGACCTCGTGGCTGTATTCGGCGCGAACATCGGCGAGCGACGGCAATGCCTGGCCAAAGGCTGGTGCAAGCGTCGCTACCCCATAGGCGGAAGCAATTCCGGTGGGGTTGGAAGCCGGCAACTCCCTGGCGCCACATACTGGCGGACTGCCTCTGCGACGGCCTGTGCGAGATCGCAAGATTCTTTGCATTGGAGATGCCTTGCCAGAATGAGATTGGCTTCTGGAGGCGGTTCCGCGGCCTTCTTGAGGAACAACTCCACCAATTTCTCTTTCGACATTGTCGTCACAGGCACGGCTCACCCCTTCGATCCGATAGCACGGCTGAAGGTGTAACGCAGCGTGTTTCCGGTGTCTTCCGGGCCGATGAGGGTTGCGGTTGCGATCTCGGGATAAGTCGGCGTGAGGAGGTCGCGAACCTGCTCGACGCTCATCTGCGGCGCCGGATCGGGAATGCGAACACCGTTGTAATTGAACTCACGCAACAGAACTTCTGTTTTGAGACTGGCCATTGCGATTCATCTCCTTGTTTGCAGATTCAAGTTGAACCTATGTTGTGGTTAGAAGAGGCTGGCTTGCACGGGCATCCTGGCCCTGGCGTCTTCCTGTGTGACTGCTGGTGGAATCGACAGGGCCGAATCCGCATTTGGATGTTGGCTGGCTATTATTCGATACTTCGCCTCAAGCCTCTTGAGGGTCTCCATTTCAGAAGAGCGCACAGCCTCGGCAGCGCGCAGTTCATAACGAGCAAGATAGTTGCGTTTGCGCACTTCCTGCTGGATCGCGCGTTCCACATCCGAGAATGTGTACTCCGGTTCACCCCAACAGGGCCAACGCAGGGTGTGCTCAAGGAAGCGCAAACGGTCGCAGTCAGAGGTAAACCAGGTTTCGTAGAATGTCGTCCGATCGTAATTCGCGATGTGCCCGAAGCAGCAGGAGAGGCGATGATAGAAGTCTTTGGTGAAGAGCGCCTGCGCCCATTCAGATTCGATGAATCGCAGAAAATGGTTACCGAAATCCGCCTTGTCTGCATTCGTTGAGAACTTCGTCGGCATAAACTCTGCGGGAAGAAAGGGTCCCTTCGGCATGATCTGCCTCCGAAAATGTTGAAGGCCAGCTTGCGCCGGCCTTCAGCATTGCCTTACTTGCAAACCGGCTACCACCGGTCTCGTAGAAACGTATTCTCCCTGGTGGGAGAGTAACATCGCTTGCTGCGATCGAGAAGAGTGTTGCCGGAAAAATGGTCATCCATTCCTCCGGTAATGTTCTATTCGTCGGCTCGCTGACCGTTTTGTCCACTCGCCTTGAACTGTTCTTTCAATTCGTGATGAAGGTCGTTCAGTTCATCTACCGTGTCGGCCCCGCTGATCTGAGCATCTTCCTCTTTGCCCAGCCAGGGGAATCTCTCTTCGAGCAGGTTCAGCACCCACTCGACAAAAGTCTGTTGTGGGCGATTCTCTTGAGTCATGAAATCACCTCGATAGGCTGTGAGATTGAATGGGAAGGGCCTCAGCCGAAAAGGCTGAGTTGCACTGCCGCCCCTGTGTCCGTGGACCACGGCGAGGACTTCTTGTGGACTCTCGTGCCCACAGGTGGTTCCACAAGATGGATACGGGCTCGCTCCGCCGCTAGACTGGTGAGTTCACTGTTGGATAAGTCAAAGATAGGATTGTCATCTTCTTCGACCTTTACCGCCGGTGGCTGCGGCAGCATCTTTTCTCGTTCACGATATAACTCGCGCCAGGCCGCATCGGCAGATTCTCCGACCCCGGCCTTCTCGACCAGCTCGCGGGCCATGGCGCTCATCAAGTCCTCGTCGGTGTCGAGCGATTGCAGACCTTCACCGGAGAACTTGCCCTCCATCATCAACGCAACGAGCATCTTCTTGCCCATCAGACGGAGGCAGGTCTCCTGCATTGTGCCCGTGTAGGTGATAAACTTCACGCGCACCGCGTGTCGCTGCCCAATGCGCCAGGAGCGGCGACTTGCCTGACGTAGCGTATGCAGCGAGTAGCCGGTCTCATAGAAATACAGCGTGGGAAAGGCCAACAAGTCAAGGCCCGTCTCCACCAGTTTCGGGTGGCAGATCACGACTTCAACTCCGCCCTTCAACTGGCGCTCGTACCAATCCTCGCGTTTGTCTGTGGCAACCGAAGAGCGCAGTACGGCAACCCGGAATCCAGCCTGCCTGAGCACGGTCTCCAGCCGCAGCGTGACATCCTTCTCGCCTGTGTAGGTCGCATAGACCTGGCAGCGCCGCCCTTGCCGGAGTTCCTCACTCACATCAGCGATGAGCGCTCGCTCCTTCGCGTAGAGACCGTCCTCCTTTAAGTTCTGAGGCGTAGTCACCAGAAACCGCACATACTCTTTGCTCTGCGGGTCGAAGGCGCGTGCCCAGATGTCCTTAAAGCCGTATGGGTGATCGGGATAGAGCAGAAGCGTGTTCAACAGGATGCTCATCAGGCTCTTGTTGCCACGGTGCGCTCGCATCGCCGCCCGGATGTCCTCTTCGAGTTCCTCATAGGCCTTGGCGAGTTCCTTGTCCATCTCGACAGAGAGCACACTCTCGTCGTAGCGCGGCAGATTATCCGCAATGTCTTCGAGCGACAGGAACGCCGTCGTGGTCATTAGGAACTTGCCGAACAGCATCGGCGACGCGCCCGGCTTCTTCAGAACCTGAATCGTCTTCTTCGTCGCTCGCGAGCAGGCGTTGTCTGTGTCACGCACCTTCTCGATGGTTTCAAGCACACCATACTGCTGCTGAAAGTCGCGCCGTCCCTGCCCGCCGTAGGCAAATCCCTCGCCGGCCATCGTGCGCGGCTCCATGCGGTAGAAGATGTTGAAGAGGTCGTCGGCATAGCCGCCCATCAACGTGCCGGTGAGAGCGATCAGCCTCTTTGCCGCGCGTCCAAGCACTCCCAAGCAATTGCCCTGGGCCGTGTCGCCGGCCAGCTGGTGCAGTTCATCCGCGATGGCAAAATCGAACCATCCGCCCATGTACCGGCCAATGTACTCAATCGGCGCCATCCGCTGAATGTGCTCTCGGTCGGCCTGCCAGAGAGCGGAGTAGCGCGTTGTTCCCCCATGCGGCAGGGTCAAGGATTCAAAGAGCTTGATCTTGTCAACGAAATCGAGATGGGTGAGCTTCTGCCTCTCCGAGTCCAGAATCGCAGCGCCGGTGTCGGGATTGATGACGCCCCCGAGGTTCGGCCCGGATTTCGCTTTGAGGTAAGCGTGCTCCCAGTAGTAGCCCAGCTTCCCTTTGTCCTTGCCGGTGATGAAGAAGGTTGGAGTGGAGCAACGCTTGTGCCACTCCTTTTGGCCCATGCTCCGCAACTCGGCGAGCGACAAGCGAAGCCCCTCGTACACGATCCTGCCCTTACGCAGTTTGACCTCGCAGATGCCGTGCGGCTTCTTGGGATCGCCGCCGTTGCGCATATCCTCGATCAGAAAGGTTCTGGCGCGCGGCACTGTCAGCAGAGTCTCACGCGCCCACTTGTGCGTAATGTGCGAAGGGCACATCACCAGCGTAGTACTGGGCCGCCCATCCGCAAGAACATGGATAGCGCCCAGCGCCATATAGGTCTTGCCTGCTCCGCACTCCGCGACGATCCGTGCGGCCTTGGCATTGCGGAGATACTTTGCGGTCCCGGTGATAGCGAGTGCCTGGGCCGGGAGCGCTCTGCGCAAAAGCTTTGCAATGCGCGGTGCGACAGGGTCTTTCGTGCTCTGAAGTGGAGGATAGGTTTCAAGAATTCTGGACCCAAGTTCCGTGGCGTGAGTACGGAGGTAGGAATACACATCGGTATCCATCGGGAGACCTCGCGGAATCAGAATTGTCGGTCATTTAGTAGGCATTGCAGAGAAAGCAGTGGACGAAAGAGCAGGCTCCGGCAGCGACTAAGTCCCTGGTTCGCCCAAACGCTCAGAACTGCGAAGCGAAGACCGACAGATATCTCTCTGAGCGCTATGGGCTGATATGGAGTGACCGTGTCAACTCCGCAATTCTGTGGGTTTGTTTTTGTCGTTGTTTTTGCTTTTCGAGAACAGAGCGAGCAGCAGCCTGGGCAGGTTTAAGCGACGATTGATCAGTCTGA